>ULWI01030721.1_pt1 | contig 15030 bp, 9 predicted proteins | sample 1960301 | NCBI WGS metagenome assembly ULWI01 (sample SAMEA4835811, study PRJEB28245) | human gut metagenome | biome: gut microbiome; material: fecal sample | place: Denmark | collected 2008 | reverse complement strand
CCCATTCGCGGTTTCCGCCTTATTGCCACCCGAGCGTCTGCCTATAGAGTTGGCGTATCCATGCGCCCACTTTCTCCCATGTGATTTGATCCACCTCGCGCTTGCCCTCCTTGGAGAGATAGTCGAAGAGGCTGTCGTTGTTGCAGATGCTATAGATGGCGTCGGCCAGGGCCTGCGTGTCCCAGTAGTCCACCTTGATGCAGTTGGTCAGTATCTCGGCGCATCCGCTTTGGTAGGAGATGATCGATGGCGTGCCACATTGCATGGCCTCCAGGGGCGATATGCCAAAGGGTTCCGATACCGAGGGCATGACATAGACGTCCGAGTCCTTGAGGCACTCATAGACCTGGTTGCCTCGCATGAATCCCGGGAAGTGGAATCGGTCCGAGATGCCCCGTTCTGCCGCGAGATAGATCATTTGGTTCATCATGTCTCCCGATCCCGCCATGCAGAATCGGATGTCGCTCGTGCGATGGAGCACCAGGCTGGCCGCCTCGACGAAATATTCCGGACCCTTCTGCATGGTGATGCGTCCGAGAAACGTCACGATCTTCTCCTTGCCCCGATGGTCGGGCCTTGGCAGGGCCGCCACCTCCGGCTTGAGCGGATAGACCGCGTTGTGGACCGTGAAGACCTTGCGCGGGTCCTGGTGATACTGGTTGATGACCGTCTGCCGCGTCAGTTCGCTCACGCACATGATGCAGTCGGCGTTGTCCATGCCGTCCTTCTCTATCGCATAGACCGTGGGGTTGACTTGTCCGCGCGACCGGTCGAAGTCGGTGGCGTGGACGTGTATGCAGAGCGGCTTTCCGCTCACCTGCTTGGCGTGGATGCCAGCCGGGAAGGTGAGCCAGTCGTGGGCGTGGATGATGTCGAAGTCCTCGGTCCTTGCCACCACTCCCGCTATGATGGAGTAGTTGTTGATCTCCTCGTGGAGGTTGGCCGGGTATCCGCCTGCAAACTCCATGGCTCCCAGTTCGTTGACGTTCATGTGGCCGAAGTCGGCATAGATATGGTCGCGCAGCCGGTAGTAGTAGTCGGGCGTCATCAGTCCGCCGAGTCTCTGCTCCACGAAGCCATAGTCCACGTCGCGCCACACGATCGGCACGCGGTTCATGGCCACGATCCGGCAGTAGGACTGGTCCTCGTCGCCAAAGGGATGCGGCAGGCAGAGCGTGATATCGACGTCGCCCTGCGCGTGGAGTCCCTCCGTGATGCCGAAGTTGGCCGTCGCCAGTCCGCCATAGACGTGGGGAGGATACTCCCATCCAAACATTAATACCTTCATATTCTTATATTAGAGCCTTCCTTGTTTCTTACTTAGCGTACTTATACTTTTCGAGCAATTCGTTGGCGCGCAGCACCTCTCCCACGTTCATGGCGAAGGAGATCCCCCCTCGTCCCTTGAAGGGCGGGTTGCCGTCGAAGAGTTCGGGTAGCGTGCCCACGCAATGTTGGAGCACCTGGTCCTCGTAGCCCGCCATCTGTCGCTCCACGAAGCTGATGCGCGACCGCTTGTAGAGTTTCAGACAGGCCTCGATGTAGAATCCTGCCAGCCAGGGCCATGCCGTGCCCTGATGGTAGGCGTAGTCCCTCTGCGTCTGCGGTCCGACATACATCGGGTTGTATCCCCCGCTCTTGGGCGAGAGCGTCCGCAGTCCCTTGGGCGTGAGCAGTACGCGCGTGCAGATATCGACGATGCCCTTCTTCTGTCGCTCGTCGAGGGGCGAGTAGTCGAAGGCCGCGGCAAAGATCATGTTCGGTCTCACGCTCCAGTCCGTCATGGCCCCATCGACATAGTCGTAGAGATAGCCATACTCGTTGAGGAAGGTCTCGACAAAGGCCCCCTTCGTCTGGTCTGCCAACTGGTCCAGTCGGTCGGCCTCGCCGGCGTCGCCAAACTCCCGTTTCATGGAGGCTACGAATCGCAGGGCGTTGTACCATAGGGCGTTGATCTCGACGATATAGCCCGTGCGTGGCACGACGGGCTGGCCGTTGGCCGTGGAGTTCATCCAGGTGATCGGCTCCTCGCGCCCCTCGGCATAGAGGAGACCGTTGTCGTCGAGGCGCAGGTTGGGGTGGCCTCCCCGGATGACGTAGTCCACCAGTTCGCCCGCCAAGCTTCCGTAGAGTTTGTGGGCTCTCTCGCGTCCCACGGCCTTGGCATACTGCTGGATGGTCCATACGGCCCAGAGTCCCACGTCGGGCTTCTCCATCTCGTAGATGCTGACCGTCATCGGCTGGCCCGTCATGAGCTGGCGCAGCCCCTTGGCCGCCGTCTCCATCACCTCCTCAAATCGTCCGCGCTCTCCGCCCGGGAGCGTCAGTCCGGGCAGGGCGATAAAGGTGTCGCGTCCGCGGCATTTGAACCACGGGTATCCCGCCAGGATATAGTTTTCTCCCTCCTTCGACCGGTTGAGAAACTGGTGTGCGGCGTTGTAGAGGCAATGTACGAAGTTGTCTCTCGGTATGCGCTTCTCGCGCTCCTCCTCGAAGATGGGTGCGAGGGTGGCGGTATTGCTTTTCGAGGTCGATGCGGCAAAGATGATGCTCTCTCCCTTCTTGATCGGCAGTTCGAAGTAGCCCGGCACGTAGAGGTCCTCTCGCGAGGCGTATCCGCGCTCCTGCTCCTTGGGATATTCCAGGTCGCGATACCAGTCGGGGTGGAAGACAAACGTGGGCTTCTTCGAGAATTGCATATATAAGTAAGGATAGCCCGCGTACATCCTCGTGCGTATGCCGTTTTCGATCTCCTCGTATTCGCGGCTGGCCGTTGGGTTTTCGTGCGTAAACTGCTTCACGCTCCTGAAGGCCAGGAAGGGCCTGAAGCGCAGTTTCGTCTCGGAGTGGGCATCGACGAGGGTGTAGCGGATGAGCACGCGGTCGTCGTAGTGCTGGAAGACCAGTTCCTTGCGCAGCTTCACGCCTCCCACGCGGTAGAGCGTGGTGGGCACCTTCTCGCAGTCGAATTCTCGGATGTATTTATGTCCGTTGGGGCTGAAGGCCTCGCCTTTGTATTTGTGCAGCCCGAGTTGGAATTCCACGCCATGCTGGATGACGGACGGGTCGAAGGAGCTGAGAAGCACGTGGTTGTCATCGTCGAGTTCGGGTATCGGTACTACGAGCAGCCCGTGATACTTGCGTGTGTTGCAATCGACGATAGTCGAGCAGGCGTAGGCTCCCGACCGGTTGGTGCGTAGCACCTCCCTCGGCAGCGACTCTTGCAAGTTGGTCATCAGCGCTTTCTCGAATCTTAAATAACTCATATCGTTTAGTTTATTATGTGTTTGCGGCAGCTTTTGGCAAGTCGGCTCGTTCCAGCCTTAACGCTTTTTTGCTTTCCGTGCCTCAAAATTACACATTTTCTTTCGGTTCACAAAGAAAAAGCAAGAGTTTTTTTGCCCATTTCGGCCGTTGAGGCTTCATGTCATCGGATTGACACATATCAATGTGGCATGAATGACAACCTGCGCGGGTCAAGCCTAAAGTCCAAAGCATAGTCCGGGCAAGAAGAAGATGTTATTTTGGGGCCTTCTGATCGGATCCATGCTTTTCTTCATTTTCAAGCGATTCTTTTTCTTTGTATTCTCTAAGTTCTTCTTCCACCATATCGAGGCGTTTCCTCAAATCTTCAACCGACGGGAGTTTGTCTATTAGCTTGATGCCTTCGTAGGTAGCTACCCCCATAGGGTTCTGTATGCTGTCAAACGCCCATTCCACTTTCGTTTGGTCTTTTGACTTACAGAGTAGTAGTCCAATGGTGGGATTGTCTTCTGGTTGACGAAGCAACTTGTTGCAGGCTGCCACATAAAAGTTGAGTTTACCAGCAAACTCGGGTTTGAAATCTACCACTTTCAGTTCAATGACGACATAGCATCTAAGACGAATGTGATAGAACAGCAGGTCGGGAAAGTAGCCTTCGTTTCCAACCACGAGTTCTGGCTGCCTTCCAACGAACGTAAAGCCACTTCCAAGTTCTAGCAAAAACCGAGTAATGTCTTTTGCTATTGCGTTTTCCAAATCATGCTCATTATAGCCCTTTTCCAATGTGAGAAAATCCAGGCGGTAAGGGTCTTTCAGAACATTTATCGCAAGATGGCTTTGTTCTGCAGACAGTTGGGTCGAGAAATTAGTGATGGCCCGGCCGTGCTTGCTGAAGTCATCAGCGTCTATGATGTCTTCCAGTTCACGTTTGCTGAGTCCCTCGCTTATAATGCGTGCAATATAATAGAATGCTTCTTGGATGGATTTACATTTAGACGTGATGACCAAATGGTGTTTCCACGGCACGATTCCGAAAATTGGCAGCATGCCGTTGTGTTCTAAAATGTCAGCAATTTTGTTTGCTGATGCAATTTCTGTACCTAGTTGGTGCAATTTTATAGGATTCTGATTTTCAGCCTCTTGCAATTTTGCACCTAGTTGGTGCAAAATTTCCTTGTGCTCTTCATCTATCATATAAAATTCATACCATTTCTTCATGTAATAAAGGTTTCGTGCCGAGAATCCTTGTACATCGGGGAAGGCTGCTTTGAGATCGAGGCTGAGTTGGTTGACAACGCCAGCACCCCATCTTGATTCTGCTTTTTGCTGTATAATGTCGCGCCCCAAGAGCCAGTTGAACTCTAGAGCTCCATAGTTGGCTTGTAACGCCACGCGGCTGCGAATGTTCTGATAGCGACTCTTAATCTCTTTCAGCCAATGGAAATAGCCTTCGTCTCCATGAAAATTCTTGGAGGTGACGAAATATGCTTTGTTTTTTTCTGTCATACTACTTGCTTGCTCGAATGTCCATTATTTTGCAGAAAAGATGATGAGCCCTCCCAATGCAATAGCCAAGATGACGTTTATAATCAAACTATATTTCAATTTAGACTCTATTTTATTCAAAGAGTTGCTGAAAGAGTCCGTAGCATCAGATAGATTTTGAGATGCTGAATTAGCCGATTCTATTATCGTTTTGCATTCTTTTTCAAGATTGGCAATTTTCTGATTATAGTCTTCTCCGATAGTCTTAATAACTTCTTTCATTTTCGTCGTTAAGCTTCCGAGTTGAGCGACATATTCAGAAGTGGACTTTTGCAATCCATCATACGAACTTATCGTTTTTTCTACTTGTTTTCGAGCAGAGTCGATATTTTTTAGACTTTGTTCCAACTCCCTTAAGGAGTTGTTGATTTTTTGGTCTATCATATTTCTGTGTATTTATTATAGAAGTTACTAATTTCTTTTGCATGTTCCTCCAATTGGATTGCCAACTGGATTTTGTTTATGTATTCTTTGTCTTTCAAGGCTTCATGCCTAACAAGAAGTTGGGTGAACTCCTCTATGAGGTCCCATCTGCCCTGGTCCATATATTGTATAAACACAGCCTTGTAATCATCGTAGAGTTCATCCTCCAACATTTCGTTGGTCTCTTGCCCAAGATATAGGATGCAGAATACATTGAGAAGGTTTAATACAGGATTCATGTCTGCAATGGCTCGACGTATCAATCGAACAGCACCCTGGAGATGTTTTATGTTGTCCATTTGCGAGTCATGGTTGACAATTTCAGTATCTACAACTCTCATGTATTTTCTTACAAGGTCGAAGCTTGTGATTTCCTCTTCTGAATGATCATCGTGATTTGTGTCGTCTTTTAATGAGAAAGGTACATCTATTTGTAAATTTGAGTCGTATGTGACAAATCCTTCCCGTGCATATTTCGAATTGAAATAATAGAAGATGAAGTCTTTGAGCTCCTCATTTGTTTCCTTCCAATCCTGCTTCGAACTGATAGCTAAGTTGCAGAACTGTTCCATGTCAAGGATTCCTCTCGCACGCTTCTCGGCTATACTCTTGTATATAAAAGACGTAAGATGCTTCAAACAAGCCATAATAACCCCTTCGGTCTTGGCAAGTGTCCTTACCTCTGTCATCATACTTTCCACCCTTTCTGTAGAATAGTATTTGCGATAGTACGAACTGAGACGCTCGTAATATTCTGTATCTTCTTGACAGACAGTTGTGATGCGGAATGTTTGTTCAGAATAGTCTTCTGTAAAGTCATCTATCAGACCTATAATGCACATCCTGTAAATAGCTTTCTGTATCGCATCTTTATAAACGGCAGAACCATAGTCGCGAATATAACTAAATCCACGATTAGTTTTCAGTTTTTTTGCATTCAAAGTGTTAAATACAGGCATCTGATTTGCGTAAAGATATTGGTTGTATTCATCAAGAATCTGTTCGTTCTCCTTGTAAGAGATATAATAAGTCAATATTTGCCCTTTATTATATCTCTTTATAAACTTGACAATACCTTGCGAATTTGCAATACATGGTTTGTCTATGCCATAGAATTCCTCATTGCTAATCTTTACATGTAGCTTATTTATAAGTAGTTCCATGACATACAATTCAAATGCTTCACCAAGGAAATTGCTGTCATAGAAGAACTTGTTATTAATGTAATCGGCAGAAAAATCCTGCCATTTATCTGTTTTTACATTTTTTACCCAAAATTTCTCTGGTGAATACATGATAGTGGCTAATGCCATCTTCTTGTCACGCCCGGCACGTCCTGCTTCCTGTACAAACGACTCCAAAGAACCAGGGTAGTTCAAGTGGAATGTCATTCGCACGTTAGACTTGTCTATACCCATTCCGAAAGCCTTTGTAGCAACCATCATGCAGGTTTTGCCTTTGAGAAATGCATCTTGATACTCTGTGTCATCACCTCCTTTGAATGTTGATATGCTACTTAATCCTTTCTCGCGTAGGGTGGCTTCCACAGAAGGAACGCTAAGGTTCGTTTTCTCCGATGCGCGTATACAAAATACTATACCCGCGGTATCTGTGTTAGTTTGATTGTACCACCCATTCTCTACATCAACATCCAGCTTTGCATCGTGTATTTTATTCACGATGGCAGGGTCTATCAAATTCTCTCGTTCGATGAATCGCTCTTTGATGTATTTTACGGCACTATTATCTTGTATATCGACTATTTTTTGAGTCGCATCGTTTATTACTTCGAGTAGTTTCTTTTCCTTTATGTCTCCGACCCCCCATGCTTTATTTGCATCTTTTGCGTCAACCTCAACCACGTTGTATTGAAGTTCAAGACGATTTGTATTCTCGTATCTTACGGTCGCATCTTCTTCTAAAGAAAAAGCATTGGTGCCTGATAATTCGCGTTGCACGTCAGCAAGGACGTCAAACGAAGCTGTTGCCGTAAGGCCAAATAGTGAAATGTGGTTATCCTTTCCTTCTACTTTTTTGGGTAGGACATAGTTGAACAAGTTTCTGCCAAGATGAAGATATGCCAGTCGAAAATCATGTCCCCATTCTGAGACACAATGCACCTCGTCTATTACGCCATAAGCAAAATAGACGCCGGATTCACGCATAGAGCGTAAGACATTACGGAATCTGTGAATACTTAAACGTTCTGGTGACAGGAACATGATTTGAACTTGTGACCCCGTCAACGCAAGTTCACGTCTCCTTCCTTCTTTAAAGTTTTTAGTTATGTCACTATTGATATATGATATACAGTCTATGCCAGTATTTAACAATCCATCATATTGGTCTTTCATCAAACCTTTTAATGGGTCCACAACAAGTGTAACAGCTGGTTGCAACATAGCAGCAAGCTGATAAGTCAAAGACTTACCGCCTCCTGTCGGCAGCAAACCGATCACGCTCTTTAGTTGGAGAGCCCTGTTTAGTATTGGCAATTGTCCAGGCCTGAAATCTTCTTTTCTAAAGATGAGGTTTAAGAAGTATCTGAGTTTTGAGCAGTTTTCCTCGATTCTATTATATACGCCTTGGCTATTTCTTTCAACTAAAGGCTTATAGCTGATCCGTTCGGTTGTGTAAAGGATGCGGTCTGCATACACTCTTTCTGACGAACGTACGATGAAATAACAATCGTTTGAAGCTTTGAAATCAGAGAAAGAAACATCTTTGGCATTGCATGGCTGGTCAATTGAAACGTCAATAACAGCATCGTATTTCTTTTTAGACAAAGCATTTTTCTTGGTGCTAACGGATAATCTTGGCAACACCATTTCGTCATAGTCGTTTGTCAAGGCTATGAGGTTGTGATATGTCTCCGAAAAGTCCTCGATAGAGATCTTCGCTACAGAAGTATTGTCCTCTATCACGAGGATGTTCCACTCCTGTTTGTTGATGTCAAGGCGCTCAGAAATTATAGCTTCTATAAGCGTTTTCTGAATACGCGCAACGGCATTTAGATTCTTTGCTTTTCGCTCATCAGCCATGGCTGACACGTAATCCAGAACTCTCTTGCTTGCCAATGTAGGACAGCCTCGTGAAATCAGGTTGCTCATTAATGCATAGACTGGACACAAATTCTTGTGAGCAGTCATATCAAAAGGAGCCAATATTTCAAATGCGCCTTGCGCAAGAGAATAGCTTGTGATCTTGTCTGTATAAGAAGCAAAATACTGAATAGGTGCAAAATATTTGAACTTATGCAGGATTTCAGAAGCAGGTGAAAGACAAAAGCTGAAGCTACTAATCAAGCAACCATATGAATGTTTATTAGGGTGATGACCGAAATTGGTGTCCCTAAAGTCTGTAAAGAGATGAATGTGCTTTTCTAAGAAATAGTTGCGAAAAGCGTACAATCGGCTCTCATTACGATTTGCAGGACCAATACAAAGTACAATATGTTTTTTACCAGAAGAGGTTATCATTTTAGAAACACCCTTCAAGCTGACGGCTTCAATATCAAGTATGTTGGAGAATATGTGGATAGCTATTGGCTGCTCCACATTTATAGAAGTGATAGAGTTGCTATTGTCTCCATAGTCCGATGGTAGATACTTTGAGACTGCAACTACGTCAGCATGATAATCTTCCAATGCTTTTTTTACATGCAGAATAGCTCTGTCTCTTGCGACATCAGAAGGCTCTTCGAGGACAACTTTACGGAGTTTGCCGAGCATATTATGCTGACGGAGCTTCTCTATTACAGCCATCGTTCCTATACCCTGTCCACAGCCCCAATCGTATATCTCAACGCCATCAGTCAAATCAGAATATGGAAACTCTTTTTCATCCAATGCACGCATAAGCTTATGATGATGCATAGGCCCATACGCAGACATATAGGCACAACATTGCTCTTCTGTTTCCAATACTGCAGTTCCGCGACTAAGATTTCTTCCAAGATTGTCCCTATATGCCCAGGGACAATTTCGGAAGTTAATGGGAACAAATTGACTTGATATAGATATTATATCATAAATCGTAAGATATTCACAAGAATATACTCGCCTATAATAGTCGTCAAATTCAAATTTTCTATTAATATACGTTTTCTTTCCTTGGTAAACGACGTGTAGCCGATTGGTCTCCCAAATGGCTTGGTGTAAGAATATAGGAGGCCTATAACAAGCTCCACATTTAATATCTATTTCAAATCCAACTTCATCAAACCGTGCACTACAAATTACCTTAAACTCATCATTTACAAATCCCCAAAGTCCATTAGAAAAAAATGGACAATACGGTTCCAATGAAAAGTCCCAAAATATGTTCTCACCACCATTCGTAAAATCGCCGGCAATATCACATGGTATTGGAAGAAAATCATCCAATACAATGCTTCCGTCATCGTATTCTATATAATATTTTGAATCCCAAAGAGCATCCTTGTTGACACAAACTGGAATGTTCCAATTAGGCATTTCGTATGGGTCGGATATTCGCCAGAATTTTCTGATTTTCATGTTCGTCTATTTTCCTGTAATTGTTTCACTCCAAGGGTTGCCCTTGTGACATTTGAAATTCATTGTCGCGGCTTGCTTACTTGCGTTTGCATAGCAATATTCGCAACCATGCACACAAGTATTGTATTCACCTATGTCTTTGCTTTTTATGCAACCACAGAATTCTCGTTGTCCCTTGTCCTTGTTATCGCCATGAAGCGCATACATGCCATTTGGGAGTATGATAGATCCCTTGGGTAAAGGGGCGGGATCACCAAACAGGCTTTTCTGCGGCATAGGAAAGAATTTGACTTTTAGATAATCCATCAAGGTCTTGTCATTATATGCCAATCTGATGATGAGGTTGTCGTCTATGCAATGGTTTTTCTTTACGCCATATTCTGTAAGGTCTATCTTCTCGCCACAAGTAGCCAGTTCGTATCCCCATTTTTGATTTAGTTCAGACAGTCGATGAGCGAATTCTCGCATTTGCTCTTCCTGCCAATCGACATAATTGATATGGGCTTTTTGTAGGTTGGCTTGCACCTTGCGATAAGACAGGATATCAGCAAAACTAAACACAAGTTTTTCCGTGTATCCAGTCAACTGGCTACCGATATTCTCCACCTTTCCCAAAAGCGAATCTATGCTTATTTGGTCTGTAAGCACAAGGGGGTCAAAACGCCAGACGACATGCCCCTTGCCAAGGGTGTCAACAAGGCGTTTGAAAGTATCTATACGTTGGCTTAAAAGAGGTACATTCTTTTCTAGCCCCTCTTTTTCATAATCATTTAGTGAGTATTGAATATAGCACTTGATGCCACGCTTTTCCAGTATCGGCAGGTATTGCAGCAACGGCTTGGGGTTCTTCGACCAAAAGACGATGAATCGTGTGTCCTTGTATGACACATAGCTTTTTACTCCATTAAATGGATTGCTCCATGCGGAATATCCCGCTTTGTCGAGGCGATAAAAGAACCAGTCTGCATAGAAAGCTGGTATGTCTGTACTTCGACTTGCAGAGACAAGGACTGGAACTTGCATGTCTACCAGCTCCCCATTCTCACGTGGAAGTTTTTGTTTTGCCCATGTTGCCATATTCAATATCTTTCAATAGATGATTATGATAGTAATTTCTTAAAACGTAGTTTCGCCAATTCTATTTTAAAGCCCCACGGCTTATTGCCATCAATATTGATAGTTGCTATAGGAACGGTTTTCTTGGCGTATCATGATTGCGGCTTCAACGCATTATTGCTTTCCGTGCTTCAAAATTACACATTTTCTTTCGGTTCACAAAGAAAAAGCAAGAGTTTTTTGCCCGCTCCAGGCGATGGGGCTTGAGAAAAGAGTGGGGCGAAACCGAAAAGTAGGTGAAAAAATCGGATTTTCCATACATTCTTGGAATTATATTGGTAACTTTGCCCCGCATTAGCGTTGTGGAAGTTGTGCGGAAATGGCATGGAAGTTGCGTGGAAGCGCAATGGAAGTTGTGCGGAAGCGCAATTGATTCTGTGGGCTGGCGTCTTAGGACCCGATAGAAACAAACGCTATGGCCCGATAAAAACTCTATAGATAAGGAGAGAATGATGGAAGTGGGGGATGAGAAGAAAGGAAGAAAAGAGATGGAAGAGGGGAATGAGAAAGAGATGGAAGAGGAAAATGACGGGCAACGGCAGAAGGCCATTGACCGCGTGACGATAGGCGGCAGCATGGTCAATGGCGTGCTGCTGGTCTTCAAGTTTGTGGCAGGCGTGCTGGGCGGTTCGGCTGCTATGATAGCCGATGCCGTCCATTCGCTGAGCGACTTCGTGACCGACCTTGTCGTGCTGGTCTTCATCCGGTTGAGCGATAAGCCGCAGGACAAGAGCCACGACTTTGGCCACGGCAAGTATGAGACCCTCGCCACGGCCCTGATCGGCGGCATGCTGCTGGCCGTGGGCGTGATGATCTGTGTGGAAGGCGTGAGCAAGATCTGGGACGCGCTCCATGGCGTGGTGCTGCCGCAGCCCGGGTGGATAGCCCTCGTGGCCGCCCTGCTGAGCGTGGTCTCCAAGGAGTGGTGCTACCGCTTCACGGTCCGTGTGGGCCGACGCTATCAGTCGTCGGTAGTCGTGGCCAATGCCTGGCACCATCGTTCCGACGCCCTCTCCTCCGTGGGCACGAGCGTGGGTATCGGCGGTGCCATCCTCCTGGGCGACCAATGGACCATCCTCGACCCCCTGACGGCCGTGGCCGTGAGTGGCTTCATCGTCTGGGAGGCCGTGAGGCTCATTCGCGAGTCGGTCGGCGACCTGCTGGAGGCCAGCCTGCCCGACGAGGTGGAGCAGCAGATCTCGCGCCTCGTCTGCGAGGAACCGGGCGTGAGCGGACTCCACAACCTCCGCACGCGCCGCATTGGCGACCACTACGCCATCGAAATGCACGTCCGCATGCCGGGCGCCATGACGCTCTACGAGGCCCATCGCCACGCCACGGCCATCGAACAGAATATCAAGCACGCCTTCGGATCCTCCACCCATGTCATCGTCCACCTCGAACCGCTCAAGGAAAATGGGGCGTATGTGGAGCCGTGAGTGTCGGGCGGGAGACTGCCGTATATGGAGCCGTGATGCGTCAGGCGGGAGACTGCCGTATGTGGCCCCGTGACGCGTCGGGCGGGAGACTGACGTATGGGAGGCCTTGACGCCAGCAATCGGCCCTCAACGAACTGTAGAACCGAAAAAACTCAGAGGCGTGCAATATTTTTCTGCCTCGTCCGTTCTTCCTATTAGGACAGTACGTTTGGCGGCATTGAAACTGCACGTGTCGCAGCCTATTGAGACTGGCCGTGTGACGGCTTATGGAGACCGTGCGCAAGGCAGCAGAAGGGGCGGCCTCAGTCGCAAGTAGCGACCGACGGCCTGCCTAAGATAGGAGAAACGCCAGTCGCAAGTAGCGACCGACGGCCTCTCGTAGAAATGATGAAACGACTGCCCCCATGCAAGACCCGCGGGCCGAGGGGCAGCCATCACAAAACAGACGACGAATGAAATCAGACAATATGGGAAACCGCCGCTTCAAGGACCTCCTGGAGGCATCCATGAAGTCGAAGGACACGGAGGAATGGCTCGACGTCCATTTCACGCGCCCCATCGGCCTCTTCTTCGCCCTCATCTGGGAGCGACTGGGCGTCCATCCCAACACCATCACCATCATCTCCATCTTCCTCGGCCTGGCCGCGGGATGGATGTTCCACTACACGGACCCGCTCCACAACCTCATGGGCGTCGTGCTGCTGATGCTGGCCAACTTCTGCGACTCCACGGACGGCCAGTTGGCGCGCCTGACGGGTCAGAAGACCATGATCGGCCGATGTCTCGACGGATTTGCGGGCGACGTGTGGTTTTTCGCCATCTATCTGGCCCTCGTCTTCCGCCTTTGGCCGCAACCCCTTCCCGGTCTCGAAACCCGTTGGGGCGTCTGTGCCCTGGCCGCCTGTGCCGTGGCGGGCCTCTTGAGCCACTCCCCCCAGAGTTCCCTCGCCGACTACTACCGCCAGATTCACCTCTTCTTCCTCAAGGGTCGCGAGGGGTCGGAGCTCGACAGTAGCATCCACGAGAGCCAGGAGCTCGCCCGGTTGCCCCGTCGTGGCGCTTTCTGGGCCCGCGCCTTCCACTACAACTACCGCAACTACTGCCGCAGCCAGGAGCGCCGCACGCCCCAGTTTCAGGCCCTCATGGACCGTCTCCGCACCACCTACGGCTCGCCCGCCTTGGCCCCGCAGCCTTGGAAGGACGCCTTCCTCCAGGGCAGCCGCCCGCTCATGTGGATGACTAACTTCCTGACCTTCAACTCGCGCGCCATCCTCATCTACGCCACCTGCCTGCTCGACTGCCCGTGGGTCTATCTCTTCATGGAGATCGTGGTCTATAACCTCATCTATGTCTCCATGCACACGCGCCACGAGAACCTCTGCGCCCACATGGCCGCCTGCCTCGAAACGGCTGCTCCCACGACCGCCCGTCCGGGCTTCTGCGAGACCGACGACGACCTCGTGGACCACGAGGCTGCTTCCTGCGACACCCGGGCCGACATCGAACCGTAGGGCGTGGAGAAAAAAAACTGCCAGGGGGGATCGAGGCCGCTTCCTGCGAGTCACAAGCGCCCTGATCCTTATCAGACCCAAGAGGGGGCCAATCGTGCGCTGAAACAATTGAAAACAATTGGAACAACTGGAACAGCTGGAACGATTGGGATGACAGGAACGATTGGGATGACTGGAAGAACAGAAACGATTGGAACGACAGGAGCGATTGGAACGACAGGAACAATTGGAACGACAGGAACAATTGGAACGACAGGAGCGATTAGGACGACTGGAATGACTGGAACAATTGGAACAACTGGAACAATTGGAACAACTGGAACGGAAGTCCTCCAAGCCTCCATGTAGCTTATAGCTATTTGGAATATTGGAATATTGGAATATTGGAATACTGGAATACAGGAAATACTGGAATACAGGAAATATAGAAATATAGGAAGATGACAGGAGAGATCAAGGGATACCTGCTCGATTATGGCGGCACGCTCGACACGGCTGGTTGCCATTGGGGCAAATTCATCTGGCATGGCTACGAGCGATGTCATGTAGGCGTGGCGTGGAACGACTTTCGCGAGGCCTACGTCCATACGGAGCGTGCCCTGGGCCAGGGCGGGATCATCCTCCCGACCATGACCTTTCGCGAGACGCTTGCCATGAAGATCGGGATGCAGATCGGTCGTCTGCGGGAGCGCGAGGCCCTGTCCTCGGACAGCGACACGCGGGCCTTGGAAGAACGCCTCCTGCTTGACCTCTATGGCGAGGTATTGCGACAGATGGAGACCAACCGCCCCGTGCTGGCCCAGCTGGCCGACCGCGCGCCCCTGGCCCTCGTGAGCAACTTTTATGGCAACCTGCCTACCGTGGTGGAGGAGATGGGCATAGGCTCCTATTTCCAGACCGTGGTGGAGAGTGCCGCCGAGGGTATACGCAAGCCCGACGCCCGCCTCTTCGAGATCGCCCTCGATCGGCTCGGGCTCCAGCCCCAGGAGACCATGGTCGTGGGCGACAGTCTGAAGAACGACATCCTGCCCGCCCACTCCCTGGGTTGCGCCTCGGCCTGGCTCCAGGGCGAGGGATGGAACAACGACCAGCACGAGCCGCCTGCCGAGACCCACGTGATCACGTCGCTCGACCAGCTGCTCCTGCTCGCGTGAATCGAAGCGAGGAGAGTGCTCCCGATCCCGTGAATCCAAGTGAGGAAAGTGTTCCAGATCC
>ULWI01017016.1_pt1 | contig 15174 bp, 13 predicted proteins | sample 1960301 | NCBI WGS metagenome assembly ULWI01 (sample SAMEA4835811, study PRJEB28245) | human gut metagenome | biome: gut microbiome; material: fecal sample | place: Denmark | collected 2008 | reverse complement strand
GTACCGGTTTCAAACCATCTCTTACATCCGGCAATGCACGCTGGGCGATAACGCTCATCGCATAATCGATATAGGATGTCTCCATTGTTTTTTTCAGATCGACATCATGGATTTGATCAAAAATTTTGTCATCCATTCTATTTACCTCATTCCTGCAGATTCTTTTTGGTTCAAAATCTGCATTTCTCTAATTAAACTACATTTGCAATTATATTATAAATAAACTTTCTATTTTTTATTGAACTACATTTGCAGTAATATATATAATTTCTAACACATGCAATCTTAGATATCGAGATTCTGCACATACTTCGCATTTTCTTCAATAAACTCACGTCTCGGCTCTACTTTATCTCCCATCAGAGTTGTAAACGTAATATCAATTTCAGAAGTACTCTCATCATCGATCATGACACGTTTTAAAATTCGTTTCTCCGGATCCATGGTCGTCTCCCAGAGCTGTTCCGCATCCATCTCACCAAGTCCTTTGTAACGCTGGATCTTATTATTTCCGTCACGTCCGATCTCCGTTAAGATTGCATTTAACTCATCATCACTGTAAGCGTACCATACATTTTTGTTTTTTTCGATCTTGTATAGTGGCGGCTGTGCCAGATATACATGGCCTTCTTTGATCAGATCCGGCATGAACCGATAAAGGAATGTCAGCATTAACGTACTGATATGGGCACCATCGACATCGGCATCCGTCATAATGATAATCTTGTTGTAACGAAGTTTGCTGATATCAAAGTCTTCATGAATACCTGTACCAAACGCAGTAATCATAGCTTTGATCTCAGCATTTCCATAAATCTTATCTAGTCTTGCCTTCTCGACATTTAAAATCTTACCACGAAGTGGGAGGATTGCCTGGGTTGCACGGCTTCTCGCAGTCTTAGCGGAACCGCCGGCGGAATCTCCCTCGACGATGAAAATCTCACAGTTCTTTGGATCTTTATCAGAACAGTCTGCCAGTTTTCCCGGAAGAGACATTCCCTCCAGTGCTGTTTTTCTTCTGGTTAAATCTCTCGCTTTTCTTGCTGCCTCTCTCGCGCGCTGTGCAAGAAGTGACTTTTCACAGATTGTCTTGGCAACCGTCGGATTCTGCTCTAAAAAGTAAGTAAGCTGCTCGCTTACAATGGAATCCACCGCACCGCGGGCTTCGCTGTTACCCAGTTTCTGCTTGGTCTGTCCCTCAAACTGAGGTTCCTCAATCTTGACACTGATAATGGCGGTCAGTCCTTCACGGATATCATCACCCGTCAATGCCGGTTCACTGTCTTTTAATAATTTATTCGCTCTTGCATAAGCATTAAATGTTTTCGTCAATGCATTACGGAATCCGGCAAGATGTGTACCACCTTCCGGTGTGATAATGTTATTGACAAAACTTAACGTCAACTCATTGTAGGAATCATTATGCTGCATGGCAACTTCCACATAGACACCATTTCCACTGCCCTCACAGTAAATGACTTCCGGGTATAAAGCTTCTTTGCTCTTGTTTAAGTAAGTAACAAATTCTTTGATACCGCCGGCATAATGAAAATCATGAGTTCTCGCCGGGTTTTCTCTTAAATCTGTAAGCACGATCCTCAATCCTTTTGTCAAAAAGGCTGTCTCACGCAAACGCTGTTTTAACGTATCATAATCAAAAACGGTCTCTTCAAAAATCGATCCGTCCGGCCAGAAAGTAACCTTTGTTCCGTGCTTGTCCTCGCCGCATTCTCCAATCACTTTTACCGGTTCATCCGGTTTACCGATCTTGTAACTCTGGAAATAAACCTTTCCTTCACGGTAAACCTCAACTTTTAACTTTGTGGAAAGTGCATTTACAACTGACGCACCTACGCCGTGAAGTCCACCAGATACTTTGTAGCCTCCACCGCCAAATTTTCCACCGGCATGAAGTACAGTGTATACGACTTCCAATGCGGATTTTCCAGCTTTGTGATTGATGTCGACCGGAATACCACGTCCATCATCTTCTACGGTAATAGAGTTATCTTCATTTATGGTCACTTCAATATTTTTGCAGTATCCGGCAAGTGCCTCATCTACTGAGTTGTCTACAATCTCATATACCAGATGATGTAAGCCCCTGGCTGATGTACTACCGATGTACATACCCGGTCTTTTACGAACAGCCTCAAGTCCTTCCAAAATCTGGATCTGGTCTCCACCATATTCGTTATCTGTACCCATTTATTCCTCCATTCTGCACATAAAAAAATATGTACAATGCAATTATATTTCTTTTCTCTCTTCCACAGTCCCCTGCACAACTTTAAATATCTTGTTGATATGAAATCTGTTTTTTACAAATTCATCCAGCCCTGTACAGGTGATCAGCGTCTGTGTATCATGAATACTGTTGAGCAGATAATTCTGCCGGTTACTGTCAAGTTCCGACAACACATCATCGAGCAACAAAACCGGTGTATCATGAATGGACCGTTTGACCAGTTCAATCTCTGACAATTTCAAGGACAGAGCTGAAGTTCTCTGCTGTCCCTGCGAACCGAACTTCCGAATGTCCACCTCACCGATGGAAAAAAGAAGGTCATCCCGGTGCGGTCCCACTGATGTCATACACTGCCGCATATCCCTCTCTTTGACTCTGGAAAGTTCATCCTCGAAAAAAATATCTTCAATACTTGGTTCATACTGCAAAAGCAGATCTTCTTTTTCACCGGAAATCCGATAGTGAATATCATGCACGATTTCATTTAGCTCATCAACAAACTGTTTTCTTCGCCGAATGATTTTCCTGCCAGTTTCTACCAGTTGCATATCCCATACCGGAAGTGTATCCTTTAAATCCGGTCTGTAAACCATATCTTTTAATAATTTGTTACGCTGATTCAAAATTTTATTGTAAGTTGTAAGATCTGACAAATATATTTTATCCAACTGGCATAATTCAGAATCCAGAAATCTGCGGCGCTCCGCCGGACCATTTTTGATAATATTCAGATCCTCCGGCGAGAAAAATACCATATTGAGAATTCCAAAAAGCTCGCTGGCTTTTTTGATCGGAACTTTATTGATTGCGATTCCCTTGGAACGATTGTGTTTCAAATGCATATCAATCTGATATTCTTTATCTTTTTTTACAACAACCGTTCTGATATGGGACTCCTGCTCCCCGAAACGGATCATTTCCTTGTCCTTACTACATTTGTGGGACTTAGTTGTTCCACTTAAATATGCAGCTTCAAGGATATTCGTTTTTCCCTGCGCATTGTCCCCGTAAAAAATATTGGTTCCCTCATCAAATGAAATATTTAAATCTTCATAATTTCGAAAATTCTGCAATTCAATTGATTTTATGATCATTTTACAATCTGAATTGTCTCGCCGTTAAAGGAAACAACATCTCCATTGTATAATTTTTTTCCACGCTGAAGTTCTGTCTCTCCGTTCAGTTTTACCTGTCCATCCTGAATAAAAAACTTAGCGTCTACTCCGGATTCTACAAGTCCTGCTTTTTTCAAAGCCTGTCCCAGTTTGATAAATTCATCCGTCTCTCTGATATTTACTGTGATCATCTTTTTGCCTTTCTTAGTTGGTGGCTGCGTTAAAGTTTACCGGAAGAATCAGATAAATGAACTTTCCTTCATCATCCTTGATAAAACATGGAGCCTTCGGGTTTACCATATAAAGAGAAACCTCTTCCTCATCGATGACTCTCAATGCATCGATAAAGAATTTCGGATTAAATCCAATGAGGATATCTTTTCCCTCTTTTGTGATATCAATATCTTCATTCATGGAACCAATAAAGGAATTGATCTTTAATTCCATATTTCCATCTGTGATATTCATGATAATTGGTTTCTTGTCACCCTCTTTTACGAGGAGTGTTGCACGGTCGATACAGTCTAATAATTCACGCTTATTAATCTTAACTTTTGTATCATAATCAGAGGAAAGCATCTGTTCAATCTTGAAATACTCTCCTTCGATCAATCTGGATACAACTGTAGTATCATCAAATTCAAATACAATATGATTCTCTGAAAGGAAAATATTGACTTCTTCCTCTGCACTTCCAGGTAAAATCTTACTTACTTCCTGAAGTGTTTTACCAGGAACAACTACTTTCTTATGATCGTAATTATTCTTTAATTCAATATTACGGATGGAAATTCTGTGTCCATCCAGAGAAACTACTTTTAACTGATTCTCCTCAATCTCAAAAAGTTCACCAGTCATCAGTTTATTATTATCATTGTCAGCAATTGAGAAGATCGTCTGACGAATCACTTCTTTTAAAGTAAACTGGGAGATTGAAATACATTCATTTCTTTCAATAAATGGAATATAGGAAAAATCATCACCTGATTTTCCAACAATGTTAAACTTTGCTTTCTCACAGGTAATGGTAGTTTTAAAATTGGAATCTGTTTCGATCACAACATCACTGTCCGGTAATTTACGGACAATCTCAGAAAAAATCTTAGCATCTAATGCAATGATTCCCCTCTCTGCAATTTCTCCTTCAATCTTAGTTTCAATTCCAAGTTCCATATCGTTTGCTGTTAATTTGATTTCATTAGCAGAAGCATCAATTAAAATGCATTCAAGGATTGCCATTGTGGTTCTAGTTGGAACAGCCTTGGACACAATGTTAACTCCATGAAGCAGATTTGATTTAGAACAGATTAATTTCATAATGTGAATAACTCCTTCCTGCTTGGCGAAAGCCAAAATAAATATAATTAATAAAAGATATTAAAAGTAGTCGTATTAGTGTGTGTGAATAAGTGAATAACCCTGCAACCCTTGAAAACATAAGGGCTTGTCCTAAAAATCCGACTGTATAACTATGTGAAAAGCATGAGGATTAACCTTGGATAAAATGTGAATTAAAATTTTAAGCCTCCTCAGAAAAAATTTGAAATTCATCTTGAAAAGTAGGTTATCCAAAACTTTAAACATAAATTAAACATGATTTGAACAGGTTATCCACAAAATTTTGTTAATAACTCGAAAAAAAGTTGATAACTTTAGTTTGGATTGATTTTTTTCTTGATAGTTTCAATTAAATTGCGTGTCTGTTCGTTGGAATCGTACTCATCCGCAATTTTTTTGATGCCGTGGATAATGGTCGAGTGATCTCTTCCGCCCAGTAAGGAACCGATGGAATCCAGTGGAATATCCGTCATGGTTTTACAGAGGTACATGGCAATTTGTCTTGGTCTTGCAATCTCATTACTTCTGTTTTTTGAGATCATCTGATCCAGTGAAATCTGGAAATGTTCCGAAACAACTTCAATGATAAGCTGAGGAGTGATTTCTCTTGGCTTGTCCGGTGTGATAATATTCTGAAGTTCTTTCTTGGCAATCTCCATGGTGATCTCTGTTTTTTCCAGATTCGAGTAAGCGAGGAGTTTGTTCAAAGCTCCCTCTAATTCACGGATGTTGGATTTAATATTATTTGCGATGTAATTTAAAATGTCATCGCTTAAGGACATATCATCAGATTCCACTTTCCGGCGAAGGATTGCCATTCGCGTCTCGTAATCAGGAGCTCCGATGTCTGCCATAAGTCCCCATTCGAAACGGGAACGGATTCGTTCTTCTAACGTTTCCATATCCTTTGGCGGTTTATCCGATGTTAAAATGATCTGTTTGCCTGCGGAGTGGAGAGCGTTGAACGTGTGGAAAAATTCTTCCTGTGTACTTTCTTTTCCTATAATAAACTGAACGTCATCGATCATGAGAACGTCGATGGTTCTGTATTTTTCACGGAATTTATTCATCGCAGAGGCGTTACCACTACGGATAGATTCGATAACTTCGTTGGTAAATTCCTCGGAAGTAACATACAAAACTTTTGCTTCCGGATTTCTTTCCAGGATGAAATGTCCAATGGAATGCATCAAGTGGGTTTTTCCAAGTCCAGGTCCACCATAAATATAAAGAGGGTTGTAAGCTTCTCCCGGAGATTCCGCTACTGCTAGGGAGGCAGACTGTGCAAAACGGTTATTGCTGCCGACAACGAAAGTATCAAATGTGTAATTTGGATTTAAGTTGGAACGTTTGGAAGCTTCAGGTTCCGGTGTTTTCTTTCCTTTATTATTGGAAGGTCTGATATTCTTGGTCTGTTCCGGTAAAATAAACTGAATCTCATATTCGGTTCCGATAATTTCAGCAATTGCTACTTTTAAAGGAAGATAATATTTTTTTGAGATATAACTTAAAGTCATCTGTTCAGATGGAACAAGGATATAGAGGGTATTTCCCTCAACACCAAAAACTTCCAGAGGTTTGATCCAGGTATCAAAAGAAATGTCGCTGACATCATGCTCTGTTTTTACTGTCTGTAAAATTTCATCCCATTTTTCCAAAATCTTGTCCATTTTCTAACTCCGTTTTCTGATAGCACTAAAATATAGCAGTTAATCTTAACTGCTTAAAAAACTCTAAAAAATTCTATATAATGCTATCCTACACTATTTTTGCGGAATTATCAACGTTTAATTGTGGAAGGACTGGGGATAGGGCGTTGATAAAAAAAGTGGCTATATGGGCGTTTTAACGCTTAATGTGAATATACTAGAAGTTATTGTTAATAATGGAAAAATAGTTATAGACCGGGAAAAATAAGGATTGTACACATTTATACACAAGTTATGATGATATTATCAAGAAATTGTCCACAAGTTATCCACAAATTGAGGATAACTTGTGTAAACGGCATAAATACTGGGTTTTCTGTGGAAAAATTTTTGATTTTCTATGTGTATAACATTATACCATATATAGATAAAATGCATTTCTTCCTTATATATATAGTGGTAAAAAAACAAAAATGACAGAAAGTGGAAAACTAAATATTGGCAAAAGCCTTATTTTATGAGATTTTGCTTGACTTTGTCCGATTATTTTGATATAAATAAAAATGATGTTTTGTCGCTATTGAAGTAGACTTATCATAACATTGAGTAAAATATATGTTTGAATTGTAGAGGAGGTGTATGTGACATGAAGATGACATTCCAACCTAAGAAGAGACAGAGAGCGAAAGTTCATGGATTCAGAAGCAGAATGAGTACTGCAGGCGGAAGAAAAGTATTGGCTGCAAGAAGATTAAAAGGTAGAAAAAAATTATCAGCATAGGCCACATATTTGTGGTCTTTTCTTCTTTTATGATCAATTTTTGGCAAAGGATATTAGATGAAATATTCAGAATCATTAAAGAAAAACAGAGATTTTCAGAACGTATATAAAAAAGGAAAATCTTATGCAAACCGTTATCTGGTGATGTACGTTCTGGAAAATGATACAGACAGAAACCGGTTAGGCATATCGGTAAGTAAAAAAGTAGGAAATAGTGTTATAAGACATCATGTAACCCGATTGATCAGAGAAAGTTACCGGCTACAGGAAGACATGTTTAATAGTGGTTTAGACATTGTAGTCATCGCAAGAAATACAGCAAAAGATATTTCATATCATGAAGTGGAAAGTGCTTTGTTACATCTTGGAGGTCTTCATAAAATTTTGAAGTAAAGATTTTAGAAAAGAAGATGGAATCATTTTGAAAAAAATATTGATTGCTTTGATTAAATTTTATAGAAAGTATATTTCTCCGATGAAAACAACAAAATGTCCATACTACCCGACCTGTTCCACCTATGGGTTAGAGGCTGTCGAAAAGTATGGAGCTGTCAAAGGTGGGGCGTTAGCGCTTTGGAGAATTATAAGATGTAATCCTTTTTCAAAAGGCGGATATGATCCCGTTCCATAATTGGAGGTATTTTCAGTGTCAGAGATGTTATTAACAGCATACAATGGTGCCATTCTTGGACCAATTGCAAAATTACTTGGCTGGATAATGAATGGCATGTATATTTTAATGGAAAAAGTTGGAATTTCCAACGTAGGTCTTTCTATTATTTTATTTACCATTGTTATTTATGCTTTAATGTTCCCATTGACTTATAAACAGCAGAAGTTCTCGAAGTTATCCCAGAAGATGAACCCGGAGCTTCAGGCGGTCCAGAAAAAGTATAAGGATAAGAAAGATACCGTATCCATGCAGAATATGCAGGCTGAGACACAGCAGATCTATGAGAAGTATGGTGTTTCACCGACAGGCAGCTGTGTGCAGATGTTAATTCAGATGCCTTTACTTTTGGCGTTGTACCGTGTATTTATGAATGTTCCTGCCTATATCAGCAGTGTGAAGGATGTTTATCTTGATCTGGTTGATAAGATCATGGCAACAAGCGGCTATCAGGATATTATGACAAACCTGATGAGCACATTAAAATTGAACACAGTACAGGTTGATTTTACGGCAACAGATACAACAACATTACAGAATTATGTAGTAGATGTTTTATCAAAAATGAGTTCTACCGGATGGGATTCCTTAAGAGAGTCATTCCCGGCGCTCACAGATTCCATTGATTCTACATATGGTGTAGTTTCTCATGTAAACAACTTTATAGGATTAAATATTTCAGATACTCCATTTCAGATCATCAAAGCTGCATTTGCAGGTGGAAGTATTCTGATGGCAGTTCTTGCATTGCTGATTCCTGTGATTTCTTATTTGACACAGGTTTTAAATATCAAGTTAATGCCAACGGCTGCAACAGCAGGCGGAGATAATGACCAGATGGCTCAGCAGATGAAGATGATGAACCGTACTATGCCATTATTCTCACTGGTAATGTGTTTTACTGTTCCGGTCGGTCTCGGTATCTACTGGATCGCAAGTGCGGTTGTAAGAAGTATCCAGCAGTTCTTCTTAAATAAACATTTTGATAAGATCGATCTGGATGATATTATTGCAAAGAATCAGGAAAAAGCAAAGAAAAAACGTGAGAAAATGGGAATCTCCGAAAACCAGATTTCCAATGCTGCACGTATGAATACAAGACAGGTTACAGCAAGTTCCAAGAGTTCCGTTAAGACAACGGCAGAGAAAGAACTTGAACTTGAGAAGGCAAATGCATTGAAAGCGAATGCAAAACCTGGAAGTATGGCTGCAAAAGCAAACCTGGTCCGTGAATTTAACGAGAGAAATAATAAGAAAAACTAACAGATTATTTTTCAAAAACGTGTTGGTAAGATAACGTATATGTGGAGGTTATTGTTATGGAGTATATTGAAGTATCAGCAAGAACAGTCGATGATGCTATCACAGAAGCTCTTATAAAACTTGGAGCTACCAGTGATCAGATTGAATATGAAGTAATCGAAAAAGGAAGCACAGGATTTTTAGGAATCGCAAGAAAAGATGCTGTGATCAAAGTTCGTAAGAAATATTCTGTAGAAGGTGATATCACAGAATTTTTACAGAAAATCTTTGCTGCTATGGATCTTAAAGTTGAGATCATTATTGAAAAAGCAGAAGATGGTAATACTTACAACGTAGAACTGAAAGGAGATGACATGGGTATCCTCATTGGTAAAAGAGGACAGACTCTCGACTCCCTGCAGTATCTTGCAAATCTTGCAGTGAATAAAAATTCTGAGGAATACATTAAAGTTAAGATTGATACAGAAGATTACCGCAAGAGAAGAAAAGAGACATTGGAGAATCTTGCAAAGAACATTGCATACAAAGTAAAGAGAACAAAACGTCCTGTTTCTTTAGAACCAATGAATCCTTTTGAGAGAAGAGTTATCCATTCTGCATTGCAGAATGACAAGTTTGTAACAACACACAGCGAGGGCGAAGAACCATACAGACATGTGGTTGTTACTTTAAAAAGAGATAGAGAAAGATAAATTCAAGTATAGAATTTAAAAGACCAGAAGCTGCACGTTACAAAGCTTTATGAAAATGCCGGAAATGATATGGCAGGTTCTTATGAAGTTTTGCGGCGTGCAGTTTTGTACATGGAAAGGATATCACTATGGGAACGGATACCATTGCTGCAATTGCAACTGCAATGACAAGTTCAGGAATCGGAATCGTAAGAATCAGCGGAGACGAGGCAGTTTCTATCACAGACCGTATTTTTGAAATGAAGAATCAGAAAAAGTTAGAAGATATGCCAACGCATACAATTCACTATGGTCATATTCATGATGGAGATGAAGTGATCGATGAAGTTATGGTTGTTCTGATGAGAGGACCGAAAAGTTATACCAGGGAAGATACGGTTGAGATAGACTGTCATGGCGGCGTTTATGTCATGAAGAGAATTTTAGAAACAGTGATCAAATATGGTGCGCGTCCTGCAGAGCCGGGTGAATTTACAAAACGTGCATTTTTAAATGGAAGAATTGATCTCTCACAGGCAGAATCCGTTATTGATGTTATCAATTCCAAGAATGAATTTGCATTAAAAAGTTCGTTGAGCCAGCTTTCCGGTTCTGTTTCAGAAAAAATCAAAGAAATCCGCGGAAATGTTTTACATGAGATTGCATTTATCGAAAGTGCATTAGATGATCCGGAGCACATCAGTCTGGATGGATATCCGGAAAAACTATCCAGTATAGTATCGGATGTGATAAAAAAAATTGATAAACTGCTTGCAAACAGTGATAATGGAAAAATGTTAAAAGAAGGTATTTCAACTGTTATTGTTGGGAAGCCGAATGCCGGAAAATCTTCTCTTTTAAATTTTCTGGTTGGAGAAGAGAAGGCAATCGTTACAGATATTGCGGGAACAACAAGAGATGTTCTGGAAGAACAGATTAATTTAAACGGTATTTTATTGAATATCATTGATACCGCCGGAATCCGTGACACGGAAGATGTCGTGGAAAAAATCGGTGTGGAACGTGCAAAGAAATATTTGAATAATGCCGATCTTGTTATTTATGTAGTTGACACATCCACAGCGTTAGATGAAAATGATCATGAGATCATGGAATTATTGAAAGACAGACATGCAATCGTTTTGTTAAATAAATCTGATTTAAGTCCGGTCACAACTGTGGAAGATATCAGAAAACATCTGGATAAAAAAATGATCTCAATTTCTGCAAAAGAGCAGACCGGAATGGATGATCTTGAAGAAACGATCAAAGAAATGTTCTTCTCAGGGGAAGTTACATTTAATGATGAAGTTTATATTACGAATATCAGACATAAAACATCTTTACAGGAAGCTTTACGAAGTTTACATTTAGTATTGCAGAGTATTGCAGATGATATGCCGGAAGATTTTTATTCCATTGATCTGATGAATGCTTACGAGGAACTTGGAAATATTATCGGAGAATCTGTGGAAGATGATCTGGTAAATGAAATCTTCAGTAAATTCTGTATGGGTAAATAAAAAATAATTTGCAGATTGTAAATGTGAAAGAGAATCATTCAAAATCTTATATGAGTTGAGGACAGAAAAATGGAAGAGAAGAAGATTCCGTATGTAGAGGAAGAATATGATGTGGTTGTAGTCGGAGCCGGACATGCCGGATGCGAGGCAGCATTGGCGTGTGCAAGACTCGGACTGGAAACAATTATTTTTACCGTGAGTGTAGACAGTATAGCGATGATGCCGTGTAATCCGAATATTGGAGGAAGTTCCAAGGGACATCTGGTCCGTGAGATCGATGCGCTCGGTGGTGAGATGGGAAAAAATATCGATAAGACATTTATCCAGTCCAAGATGTTAAATAAGTCCAAAGGTCCGGCCGTTCATTCACTGCGTGCGCAGGCAGATAAAATGAATTATAGTATGGAGATGCGTAAGACGCTTCAGAATACCGATCATCTTACCATCCGTCAGGCAGAAGTTTCTGAAATTATCACGAAAACAACAGCGCTGGAAAATGGAAAAGAGATTCAGAAAATGACAGGCGTGAAAACGTTTTCAGGTGCGGTTTATCATTGTAAAGCAGTCGTATTGTGCACGGGAACTTATCTTCGCGCAAGATGTCTGACCGGCGAGATGATCACATACACCGGACCAAACGGTCTGCAGGCAGCAAATCATCTGACAGATTCCCTGAAAGCGCATGGAATTGAAATGTTCCGTTTTAAGACAGGAACACCGGCACGAATTGACAAAAGGTCTGTTGATTTTTCGAAAATGCAGGAGCAAAAGGGAGATGAGAGAGTTGTACCTTTTTCCTTTACAACTAATCCTGAAGATGTGCAGATCGACCAGGTTTCCTGCTGGCTGACTTATACAAATGAGAAAACACATGAAATCATCCGGAATAACTTGGACCGCTCTCCAATTTATGCAGGAATTATTGAAGGTACAGGACCAAGATACTGTCCTTCCATTGAAGATAAGGTTGTAAAATTTGCGGATAAGGACAGACATCAGATTTTTATTGAACCGGAAGGAATAAATACGAATGAGATGTATGTTGGAGGAATGTCTTCCTCTTTACCGGAAGATGTCCAGCATGAAATGTACCGCACGCTGCCGGGACTTGAACATGTGAAAATTGTCCGTAATGCTTATGCAATTGAGTATGATTGTATCAATCCAAATCAGTTGTATGCTACTCTGGAATTTAAAAATATTAAAGGACTGTTTTCGGGTGGCCAGTTTAATGGAAGCAGTGGTTATGAGGAGGCTGCCTGTCAGGGGTTAGTTGCCGGAATCAATGCAGCCATGAGCATTCTCGGAAAAGAGCCTCTGATATTAGATCGCTCCGAGGCTTATATAGGAGTTTTGATTGATGATCTTGTGACAAAAGAAAATCATGAGCCGTATCGCATGATGACTTCCCGTGCAGAATATCGTTTGCTGCTTCGTCAGGATAATGCTGATCTCCGTTTATCAAAAAAAGGATATGAGATTGGTTTGATTTCACAGGAGCGTTATGACTGGGTCTGCCAGAAGGAAGTATTGATCCAGAAAGAGATTGAACGTGTTGCCGGAGTCAAGATCGGTGCTAATAAAGAGGTTCAGGCTCTTTTGGAAAGTTACGGAAGTATTCCGTTAAATACCGGAACAACTTTAACAGAACTGATCCGCAGACCTGAACTTGATTATGAAAAATTAGCAGTGATTGATAAGGAAAGACCTGAGCTTCCTTATGATGTAGTTGAACAGGTTAATATCAATATCAAGTATGATGGATATATTGTGCGGCAGATCAAACAGGTAGAGCATTATAAAAAACTGGAAAATAAAAAAATAGCAGAAGATTTTGATTATGATGAAGTACCAAGCCTCCGTATTGAAGCCAGACAGAAGTTAAAACTTTACAGACCGTTATCAATTGGCCAGGCATCAAGAATTTCAGGAGTCTCCCCGGCAGACATTTCGGTACTTTTGGTTTATATGGAGCAGATGAAATATCATAAAGGAAATATAAAATGACATATAATTTAGAAAAATTTTTAAAAGGTCTGGAAGAACTTCAGATTGAATTAAGCGATAATCAGATAAAGCAGTTTATCAGATATTATGAGATGCTGGTGGAAAAAAATAAAGTTATGAATCTGACTGCAATCACAGAATTTGATGAAGTCATTGAAAAACATTTTCTGGACAGTCTCTCCCTGATCAAAGTGTATGATCTCAAAAAAGAAGTTTCAGTGATGGACATGGGAACCGGCGCCGGATTTCCGGGGATTCCTTTGAAAATCGCATTTCCAAATCTGAAGATGACACTTGCTGATTCTCTGAATAAAAGAATATTATTTTTACAGGAAGTGATAGAGGAACTTGGATTAAAAGAGATTGAAGCACTTCACGCGAGAGCGGAGGAGCTTGGAAAAAATAAGGAATACCGTGAAAAGTTTGATCTGGTTGTCTCAAGGGCAGTCGCAAACCTTTCTTCCTTAGAAGAGTATTGTGTTCCTTTTGTAAAAATAGGTGGAAATTTTATTTCTTACAAATCCGGTGAAATTGAAGAGGAAGTTGCTAATGCAAAAAATGCAACATTTTTGCTTGGAGGAAAAATGAAAGAAGTCTATAAATTTGATCTGTATGAGCAGAAAAGATCGTTTGTCGTGATCGATAAGGTGAAGGGAACACCGAAAACTTATCCGAGAAAAGCCGGAACACCGACAAAGACACCGTTGTAAAAATAATAGTTACTGAGTGATGTAATAATTGGGTGATAAAATAAATCACCATATACACAAACTCCTGTCTTTTTTATGATGCAATAACATGCTTAAATGTAAAAATTTTTACATTCTATTATAAAACGTGTTTTTAATGCATCATTTGGAGGACAGGAGTTTTTTCTTTTTATTATTAAATTCTAAAATAATCCTACTTTAAAAACATATCAATTGCTTCCACAACTTTATCGGCAATCTCTAACTGTGGATATTTTTTACAGTTGGATAAGTATACGATTTCATTTCTGGAGTTTGTCTTTTTATAAGAATCTGCAATTGCGATTGCATCTTTCATGTTTCGACTTTCAATCACATAAATTGGTGTTTCTAATTTTTTCAGCGCATGTTCGATACTGTTCTTTGTGTAATTTGCTTCCATGCTTGCCATTAAATATTTACCATGACTGAAATTCATGTGGGCTGCCTCATAATATGCGTCGATCAATTTGGAAGAAACAAGCTGTGGCCTTGCATAATATTCCTCACGGAAATCCTTGGTGATGTTGGTATTGCTCACTTTTATATTGTAAAGGAAGGTTCCAATCACAGGGAGTTCCAATAAAGTTTTTTTCACAGATGCATATTTATCGGTTGTAATATGAAGCTCTTTCAAAGAGGTCGGATTGATTGCAATAATAGAGTTTGCCAGATCCTTATTCATATTGCAAGCTAACGTTACAAAGGAGATTGATTCATTCGATGCAATAATATCTGTTTTTTCTCCAATTACATTTTGGATAAAATCCGTCACAAGCTGAACATATAAATAATTGGTGTAAGTTAAGTACGGTTTTGCAGAGCGTCCACATCCAAGTAAGTCCAGTGTGTAGACAGTATGTTTCTTTTCCAGTTTTCGAATCACTTTGCACCATTCATAAGAAGAGCTGACCGGATTCAGATCGTGAATCAGCAATAACGGACTGCCTGATCCGCGTTTCGTATAATAAATCTGTCCGTTTTTCCAATCGTAAAAATTGCCGTTCTCTGCTTTCAAAATATTCTTGATATCAGCTGTCATATTAATAAATCTGTTAACAAAATGGATTGTTCCAGCGGCAAGAGCTGTCAACAGAAAAAAATGTTTGATATTCTTTTTCATAGAAACCTCCTTATTTATTTTATGATCATTAAAAAATGCATTTCATATAATTGAAAAA
>ULWI01033052.1_pt1 | contig 15237 bp, 10 predicted proteins | sample 1960301 | NCBI WGS metagenome assembly ULWI01 (sample SAMEA4835811, study PRJEB28245) | human gut metagenome | biome: gut microbiome; material: fecal sample | place: Denmark | collected 2008 | reverse complement strand
ACGCGGCCGCTCTTATCTTTGATGAGCTCCTCGGCCTTCATGTTGGTGATGACGGGGATACCGAGTTCATCGGCCTTGGCCTGGAACTTCGTGATGAATTCCGTGCCGGTGTGGCCCACCGGAATCAGCGCGCGCTTGCGGCTGTGACCGCCGAAGAAGAAGAGATTGTCCGGTTCAAAGCGAATGCCCAGATAGTCACGGCACCATTCTGCACCGGCCAAGGCGTTGTGGGTCATTACGTTGATGACATTCATGTCGCCCTTCTTGTCGCCGCCTAGATACGTGTCCTTAGCATGCAGTTCGGGAGAGTCGTCTGTAATGCCGAGCTTAGGCTGGACCCAGTTTTTGGCAACATTCATTTCCGCGCCGGAAATGAGCGAGTTGCCGCCCACCTGCGGCATCTTTTCGAGGAGTACCACATTGGCGCCGGCGTTTTTGGCTTCAATAGCGGCAGAGAACCCTGCACCGCCCGCACCAATCACCACGACGTCATAGGAAGCATTCTTGGGCAGATCCTTAACCGCGGCTTTGAGCGCCTTTTTATCGGCCTTGCCGAGTGTTACACCGGCCTTTTTAGCGGCATCTTCAATAGCGTCGAGCATACCTTTCGACGTGAAAGTTGCGCCCGAGACGATGTCGACCTGCACGGAGTTGGCGGCAGCAACCTGATCCTTCAAATCCGTGAAAACTTTCTTGGCCAGAACAGGGTTTTCGGCATTCTTCAGAATGTCGATTTTCTGAATTTTGCCGTTGTCAAAAGTCACAGCAACTCGGATGTCGCCGTGTTTGCCGACGCCGACGCCTTCAGTGGTGATAGGGGCTGCAAAGAGAGTGGTCGAAGCGGCGCCAAAAGCAAAGGCGGCAGCAATTGTGATCAAGGTTTTCTGGAACTGCATGATGAAATAGAGCCTGTTACCTGCTACGGAGGGTTGAGGGAATAAGTCTGTGAGGCATTATATGCAAAACAAACCATACGGTTTGTTCTTGTGAGCTTTAGTGGTTATGGATATCCCTAATCAATCAAAATAACTACCAATAAAAATTCATAAAAAACAAATTAACAGATAGTATATAGGTGTTATCGCTAATCTAAAATGCGTGATAATAATAAACCGTCCGGTTGGTTTTATTTTGGATTAAATTTCATCCCACGCGAGACGGATGCTCTTTATGAACTGATTTGACCGCCTCGAGTAACTGTTAGGATCTTTCGGACAATCTCAAAATGCGTCTTAATACTCTTGCCTTCACCGTTGGACTTGCCGTCATGTCTGCTTCTGCCTATTCCGCCGTCACGCTTGATGGCCGCAGCCTCACTCAGGAACAAGCCTGGGCCGCCGCTAACGGCGAAGAGGTCGTCATTGCGCCTGAAGCAATGAAGCACCTCACGGATTCCTACAATCTGGTCATGACTGCCGCCCGTCAAGGTGTTGAAATTTACGGCCTCACCGTAGGCGTCGGTCTTAATAAAGACCACCATCTCTTTGATGCCAAGGGTGAACTCACCGACGTGGCTAAAAAGGCGAGTATTGACTTTAACCGCAACATTCTGCGCTCGCATTCTGTTGGATATGGACCGGCGCTCGATCCGAAGATCGTGCGCCTGTCAATGGTGATCCGCCTCAACACGCTTTTGACTGGCCGCGCCGGCGTGCAGCCTCGCGTTGCCGAGCTCTACCGTACTTTCCTCAATGAAGGCATTACGCCGGTCGTGCCAAGCCGAGGCAGCATTGGCGATGCCGATATCACGCTGGCTTCGCACGTCGGCGCAACGATGATGGGTGAGTGGAAAGTCACTGTAAATGGCAAGGTGATTTCCTCCGCTGATGCGCTTAAGGCTAAAGGTATTACGCCGCTCGTTCCGCAAGGCAAGGACGGCCTTGGCATTTTGTCAACCAACTCGGTAGGCGTGGCCATGCTGATGAATGCCATGCAGACGATGCGCCAGGCTGTCAAAGTGACGCCGACCGTCTTTGGACTCACGCTCGAAGGCCTCAACGGTAATGTCGCCCCATTCCTTGCTCAGACAGTCAATTCCCATCCGCTTCTCGGTCTGCAGGAGGCCGCTAAGAATTTCCGCGAAGAGTTGAAGGGTTCCTATCTCTGGACTTTCGACAAGACGCGAAACCTTCAGGATCCGCTCAGCTTCCGTACGACCGTCTATACCTATTCAGAGGCCTTGCGTGCGCTGACTGAACTTGACGCTTTGGTGAATATCCAGATCAATTCGTCGGATGACAACCCGGGCGTGATTCTCAATGCCTCGAAGGAAGACTACGACTCGACGCAGGTTGCGCAGTACTTTGTTGACGCCGAAGGCCTGAAGGGTGCAATTATCCCCTCGGCTAACTTCGAACCGCTGCCGATCGCTATTTCGGCCGAACGCGCCGCAATCGCGCTCGCTCATGTTGCACACAATTGTGTTCAGCGCACGATCCGTCTCGATGAAGATCGTTTCTCGGGGCTGCCCCGTTATCTGACGGCAGAGTCGAACAAGAACGGTCATAACTTTGGTGCGACCGAAGATTCCATGGTGTCGATCTACGCGGAGAACGTTGATCTAGCCAACCCGGTTTCAATGGACGGTTCGCCTGTTGAAGGCAATATTGAAGACACCGCTTCAAACCTGCCGCGTATTGCTGAACGTCTGAATCGTTCTGCCGACAACATCATCGATCTCTACTCGATGGAGCTCCTGCATTCGACCCAGGCCATTGATCTGCGCCGCGCACAGCAAGATAACGTCAAGCTTTCGCCGAAGACCGAAGCGCTCTATAAGGCTTATCGTGCAAAGGTGCCGTTTGTTGACAAAGACCGCATCTTCTCGGGTGATTTGGAGGAAGGCATCAGCATTCTGAAGAATTGGCGCTAAACCGTCAGGCTTCTTGTAGCTAAGCCAAGGAACCGCTGAAATTAAGCGGTTCTTTGGCTTTATTTTTTTGAGCGGTCAATAAAACGTTTTCATGATTTTTTTGGGGACAGTCCGGAAGAAACGCGCCTGCGGACCGCACTGCCAACAAGAAGGCAGGGCTTTTGAACGGCTACGAGCATGTTCTATGAACGTCATGAAATTATCGCTGTCGGGAAATCTTTCCAACCTGCGCAGCCAGTCAACGCGCAGAAAGAGAGTCATAGAGAGAGCCCCGAGCGTGGGTCCTGGACAGGAAAAGCGCAGAGTGCCTCAGCGTGAACTGCCTTCATACGGGAGGCAAAAACGGCCTTCTCCCAGCCGCATTGAGGTGACGGGCAATCCTGGCATGGTCATCGCCCGTCAGGGCGCGGAGCGTTCCTTCGTGTAGCTTTCAGCACTTTTAAGAGACGAAGCCAGTTGCTTACTCGTCAGGCCGTCAGAACCACTGAGAATCTTGAACCGTGCAGGGTGTTTTCATGGCTCAGAGCCCACCCGCAGCGAGCGCAGATCCGCCGAACTAATGAAAGACCAATGCCGTTGTTGTCGGCTTCGACGAACCTGCCGGGGGCTGAGAACATGGCCGCAATGCGTTCGGGGGAGATGCCGCCCGCTTCATCCTCTACAACAAAACCATGTGCGGTTTCAAAAACTTGCACGGTTCCGGACGCTGTATAGGTGACAGCGTTTCGGAGCAAATTGTTAAGAACGACCCCCAGAAGAACCGGCGAGTAAAAACCTGCACAGACCGCTTCCTGAATAACCTGCAGCTGAAGCCCTTTGGCTTCTGCCTGTGGTCTCCAGATTTCTTCCAAGTGTCGGATCATCCGGGGCAGTGTGTCAGGCGTGACTGAGCCGATGAGTTCGGCTTCACGAGAAATCTGCAGGAAAGTGTCAACGAGCACCTGCATGTCCTTGAGTGCACGCTGGGCGCGTTCTGCCTGAGCACGCTGCCGATCAGTTAGGGGGCTGCGCGTCAGCAGTTCAAGGCTGCCTGTGAGTGTCTGAATGGGGGTTTTTAATTCGTGCGTTACGTCACCCGTGAAGCGTTTCTCTCGTTCGAGAGCGGTATAGAGGCGCTCGAGTGCAATATCGCAGCTTCGCGCGAGGACTGTCACTTCGTCCTGATTGTGTGGCGTGCTGATCGGCAGATATTGATCCGCGGAACTCGCATGGATGACGTTGTCTGCAAGCCTGCGGATAGGCGACATGATGCTGCGGTAGAGCAGCCATCCGCCGCCAAAAGCACCTAACGCAACCAGTAAAGCAACCGTGCCTATAAGATGAAAATATGCGGTTTCCGCCCGCTTGAAGCATCCTTGCTGCTTTAAAAGCGCATAGGTGTTCGCACCGCGGTCAGCGATATAGAGAAAATAGGGTCGTTCGAGTTCTATTTCATGAAGGCCGGGCGAGAACATCTCCCAAGCCTGCGGAATGGGCTTTACGTCTGGCCTGGTGCCGTAGAGCGTAACGCCCGGGTTGGCCTGCGGCGCTATACCGTTTTCAAGTGCTTGGATCTTCGCGGTAAGCTGCGAATTCATGAGATCGGCGGCAACATAGTTCTTCACCCAAGTGAAACTCCACCAGAGGGTGACAGAGTAGACCGCAGCGATCGAAATCGTCAGGATGGTCAGGCCGGCAATGACACGGGCGCCGAGCGAGGCGTGACGAAAGCGATGACGCAAGTGCGAGAAGTCCATACTTGAAACTCAATCGAGGGATTTATCGCTGGGAGCGGCCGATGGACCAGCCCGCACCCGTGTGCGTGCGGATCAATGCCGTTGCGAACGGTTTATCCACGGCCTGACGCAGCAGATAGATATTCGCCCGCAAACTATCCGCGTCAGGCACATCATCGTCAGGCCAAATAGCGGCAGTGAGATGGTCGCGGTCCACAATTTCCGGACTCGCCTTCATGAGTTCTTCCAGGATGCGCTGCGCAATGCCTTTGATTTTCAATGGATTGCCGGCTCTTGTGGCTCGATGCGTTGAGAGGTCATAAACCAGATCCTCAACTATTAGTTTTTCGGGGGTTGTACGGCGAAGAATGGCTGAGACCCGTGCCTCAAATTCATTAAAAGAAAAAGGTTTGCCGAGATAATCGTCCGCACCGGCACGGAGCCCGTCGATGCGTTCTGCAACGGAATTGTTGGCCGTGAGCATCAGGATGGGAATCTTCACGCCGCGTTCACGAAGTCGCCGGCAGAAGGTAACGCCGTCCATGCCCGGCATCGTCACATCAAGCGCTATCAGACTGAAGGCTTCTTTATGGAGGAAGTATTCAGCTTCGTGAGCGCTGCAGGCGGTTTGAGCGGTCCAGCCAAGCTCTTCGCAGAAGTCCGAGAGATTGGCGCAGTGGTCAGGATCATCGTCAATGATAAGAAGGTGAACGGTCATGGTGCTCGAGTCAGCAGAGACGCTTAAGTGTAAACCCGATGTGAGGCGGAAAGAAGTATAAGGATCTCGAGACCAATAAGACAACGCACTAGCGCTTTCGTGTCAACAAAGAAAACTCACTTAAAGTTATGCGGTAAAAAATAAATAGGTACATAAATTATTACTTATTTCATAAACATGATTTTTATTGCTATGGTTTTGTTCTCAAACACGTTGCATTGAAGATCCCAGGACAGTTGCGGATGCACGCATTTAAATGATGCTGATTTTTTGGGGTCAAGATAAAAAACCATAAATAACAATATGTTTGTTTGGCCTTAAAGTTGCGAATTGAGCTGATACAAAAGATTGAGCAGTGCTTTACCTTTCTTAAGGTTGGCGTCAAATTCCTTTGACGTCGCTTGAGAAGCGAATTTTTAGAATCGCTTCCGTCGAAGCAGAAGAACATCAGGAGATACATCAAAAAACTCCGAAAAGAAGCTTCGTCTACCGACCCTTAGAAAGGAGAAATCATGCATCGAGCTTTGCAGAAAGTTCTGCTGCCGCTTGGTCTTTTTGTCTGTGCAGCGCCCCTCTGGGCTGCGCAGACGGCGGATGAAGGCCTCACAAAGTCCGTTCCCTGTGCCGCTTGCCATCAGGACCTCACGAAAAACTACTTCATGAGTCGCCATGGCGTGACGGCAGACAGCCGCACGCCAGGCAAAAACTGTTCAACATGTCACGGCGAAACGCTGCGGCATATGTCGAACCCGATGAAAGAAAAGCCTCAGTTTACGTTTAAGAAAGACGTGAACGGCTTTATGAGCGAAGAAAATTTAAAAGCATCAAATGCTGTTTGCACGAGCTGCCACAAAGGAGGGGAGCAAAAGCACTGGGCACATTCTGCGCATGAGAACGCACAGGTGGGGTGTGTTTCCTGCCATTCAAACCATAAGGCTGATGTTGCTTTAAATGATCGGACGTCCACTGCGCTTTGCATTTCCTGCCACGCTGAACAAAAAGCAGATCTCTTTAAAACGACTGCACATCCGCTGCTCTCCGGGCAAATGAACTGCGTGTCCTGCCATAACCCGCATGGTTCGCAGCCAGGTGACGAAGCAATGACGACGAAAGGGAACACTAACGATACGTGCTACAGCTGCCACCCCGGCAAGCGCGGTCCCTTCCTTCATGGCCATCAGCCCGTCACAGAGGATTGCGGCAACTGCCACAATCCGCACGGCTCCAACAAAGGGGCGATGCTCAAGATGAGTGATCCAATGCTTTGCAAGAGCTGTCATGCCGCTTCTCATCACAGTCCGACCGATACCGTCAATGCCGCGAGAGGGTGCCTTAACTGTCATCCGCAGGTGCATGGTTCCAACCATATCGACGGCCGCAAGTTTGAGAATTAACGCGAGGAGAAAATGATGAACGCAATGCATTTCAAAGCTGCGCGTCTGGCGCTTGCGCTGGCAGGAGCTTTCTCCGCAGGCGGAGCTTCGGCTTTTGATCAGATTCCGTTGACACTTGACGAAGCGCAGTCTGCGGCCGAAGCGGATCGGGCGAACGCGATTCGAATGGGCGGCGAAGTGAGCGCCGCCAATGGTTCGAGCACAGCGGCGGCTAAATCCTGGAATGGCTACGGCAAAGCAGAGGGAGGCGCAGATGTTGACGTCAATCTCTCTGGCGGAACTGCCGCTGAAGGCTGGCGCCTTTCAGGGGACAACCTGGGTTCTCCGATTCCCCGTTTGCAGGCGGAATATCAGAAGGCAGGAAAGTATGCGCTCGAAGGTGAGGCAAAGCGCATTCGCCATGTCGCCGCGGAAGACGCGAACGTGATGGGCGGCAAAGCGGACCTTGAGACGATTCGCGATGTTTATCGTGTCGGAGCAAGATGGCTGCCTGCGGATAACGTGGATACGCGCATAGGCTATCAGGCAGACCATCGACAGGGAACAAGTTCTGTTTTGCTCAGACACAATTACACCAGTTATGGCAATCACGCTTATGAGCTCGATGACACGCATCATCAGGCAGCTGCTTCAATCGAATACATCGGTTCCGGATGGCGTGCTTCGACTGGCTATGAACTCTCAAAGTTTGAGAATGATGCGGGTCCGCTGCTCTATTTTGTGAACAATGCTCAGGGTCAGCCCACGATTGCAGGCCGCGCAATCGATCCCTCCAATACGCTTCACCGCGTGAAAGCGGATGCTTCATTCGATATTGGACAAACGTCGCGTCTTGATGTGGCTGCAGGGTATGCCTGGAGCCAATTGGATGACGCGGTTCTGGATTCGTCCACAGGGCTCAGTGCGGCGGGATACAACGTGAAGGCCCGCGTTCCAAGCTTTAATGTTGCGCTCACCTCTTCACCGCTGCCGCAGCTTAAGCTCGACCTAGACTATGGGTTCCGTCGTTATGACAAGTCCGTGGATACCGCCTCGGCGATCATCACAACGGATCAGGATTATTCGGAAAATAAGTTTTCGGCCAATGCTGTCTATTCTTTCGGCGGAGGTTATTCCGCGAGGGTTTACGGCAAGTATCTTGACCGCGATGACGAACAGGTTGTCGAAAATGTACGCACTTATACGGGCGGCATGGCGCTTAGAAAGCGCATGTCAAATACGCTCTCGGGCAGCCTGGGGTTCGAAGTGAGCGGTCAGTCCGCCAAGAATTACATTGATGCCGAGGATGTCACAAGGGAATCAACGCCCTGGGATCGTCTTGGGTATGACCAAACGGCATTAAAGCTCAATTTGACTTCGTCGCTCATAGACTCGGTTACGGTCAGTCTGCTCGGATCATGGTATCTGAAGAGTTTCGATGCGCCGGAAAATCCGACGGTGACATACGCCATGACAAGTGCGCACGGCACTACCGCCGGAGTGGATGTGGATTGGGCACCGTCACGTGACTGGAATCTCTTTGGCTTTTATTCATTTGATCGTATGAAAGCAGAGATTGATGCCAACGGAGGTGATCTCAACGATACGATGACCTCTCATACGGTAGGCGCTGGTTTCGGGCTCCATCCAGTCAATGCTCCCTGGACATTTGCGATGCGTTACGTCTATGGCTTTGACAAGGACAAAAATGCCGCAAAAGGGCTGATGGACTGGAAAAACGAGTACAAGTCACACTACGCAGAGGCGAACTTCGGCTGGAAACTCTCGCAGCAGTGGAAACTTGAAGGCGCGGCGCTTTTTGGGAAGGTTGACTCGAACGATATTCGGCACCTCGGCAGCGATGCCCCGAGCGGGTCAGAGCTGACTTCCGGCTTCTACGCCAGTCCAAACTATACGGCTTGTGCTTTCTACGTTGGAGCAACTTACTATCTGCCGTAATGCTTGCAGCCTAACGTATTGAAAACTCCCGAAAGACCCGATCCGACCTAAGCCGGAAAGCTGTCTTCGGGAGTTTCCTTTTATGCGCAATAGCTGTCAAGCGAACGATGAATTGACCTATCTAAACGAACGACAAATTGACCTGCCTGCTGATGTTCGTTTCTTACGTTTTTTCGGCTCACAGCGAGGAGTTCAACGGGCGGATGGCCGTGAGCTGCCCTGATTGTGTCCTTTAAACTAATCTTCCTTCAGTTAGAAACGGTGCAGTACCGGGTGGATTTTGAGGATGCGGCGTGCCGTAATCCGACATACCGCTTAGGACATTCGACGGTATCTCTTTGGCGGCTTTCATCAATCGGCAGGATTCCTGCGGCGAAAAGCTTACGCGGCCGTTAAGACGAAATCAGCGCTGTAGAGTGAAACCGAGGCCGCGATATAGACGGTCAACAAATGGGAAGAAGAAATTCTGGGTCCGCCTCGGAAACGGATCGCAGCAGTCTTCTCGGATGAAAGCATCCGGCAGAAACACATCCACTCGCACGCCGCACGGACGAATGACTCGGTGCGCTCAAATCTTCGCGGCATACCGCATTGAGCGCGCGCGAGCAGTCATTCGAACCGTTCGATTTCTGAAGGAAGAAAAAAATGGCGCTTTGCTGTAAGAAAACGCTCGCGGCTCTCACTGCCGCGCTGATGCTCGCTGCCCCGGCCTGGGCAGAAACGGTTTTGAAGGTTGTGCCGCACGCCGACCTGAAGGTACTCGATCCGGTGTGGACGACCGCGTTCGTGACGCGTCACCACGGCTACATGATCTACGACACGCTCTTTGGCCTCACGCAAAAGGGCGAAATCAAACCGCAGCTCGTTGATACCTACACGGCGTCGCCCGACAATCTGCATTACAGCTTCACGCTGCGTGAAGGGCTGAAATTCTCTGACGGCACGCCGCTCACGACCAAAGACGTCATTGCATCCATTAAGCGCTGGGGTGCGCGTGACAATCTCGGTGCGAAGCTGCTTGCGGCTGCCGAGAAGCTCGAAGCCAAGGACGACCGTACCTTTACGCTCGACTTTAAAAAGCCCTTCGGCATGGTGCTCGATGCATTTTCCAAACCGTCGTCCATTCCGCTTTTTGTGATGCCCGAGAAGGTCGCTCAGACCGACCCCTTCAAGCAGATTACCGATATGACGGGCTCAGGCCCCTACATGTTTGCGGCAGACCGCTATCGTCCGGGCGAAAAGGTGGTCTACCTTAAGAACCCGTACTATGTGCCGCGCAACGAGCCCGCTGACGGCACGGCCGGCGGCAAGCACGTCTACGTCGATGAGCTCGACTGGGTGATCCTGCGCGATGCGCAGACGGTCGCCAATGCCATTGAAAAAGGCGAAGTCGACGTGGTTGAAATGGTGCCCAATGAACAGTATTCGGTGCTCAAAAAGAACCCCGATATTCAGCTCCTTAACCAGACGGGCAAGCAGTCGGCGATGCTGCATCTGAACCATGCCATTCCGCCCTTTAATAATCCGAAGATTGCGCAGGCCGCGCTCATGGCGATCAATCAGGCGGCGCTGCAGCGCGCACAGATCGTGCATAAGGAGCTCTGGAACACCTGCACGTCGATTTACCCGTGCGGCTCGCTTTATGCGTCCGACAAGACCGACTATTTCACCGGCAAGCCTCAGTTCAAGCGTGCTCAGGAGCTTTTGAAGGAAGCCGGCTATGACGGCACGCCCGTTGTCCTGATGCTGCCGGCCGATATGCCGAGCTTGAATAAATATCCGCCGGTGATGGCTGAACTGCTGCGCCGCGCAGGCTTCAAGGTCGATCTTCAGTCGATGGACTGGGCCACTTTGGTCACGCGCCGTACGAAGAGCTCCCCCGTATCTGAGGGCGGCTGGAACGGCTTCATCACCTTCTGGAATCAGGCCGATACGTTCAACCCGCTCTTCTTTGCGCCGCTCACCGGCAGCGGTCTGAAAGGGTGGTTCGGCTGGACGGACGATCCGAAGCTTGAAGCGCTTAAGGATGAGTTCGTCGGGACCTCGGACCTCGCCAAACGCAAAGAGCTTGCCGAAGGCATTCAGCTGCGCGTCATGGATTTTGGCGTCTACGGCATGCTCGGTGAAGCCAAGCCCATCATTGCGCTCAGAAAGAATATTTCCGGGCTGGTTGAGGCTCCGATCAGCGTCTTCTGGGGTCTGAAGAAGGACTAAGCGCCTCAAACGCACACACGGCTTTTCGGCCGGAGACATTCTGCGCCTCCGGCCGAAACGCTTTGTGTTCGATTCTGCCTCTATCGATAAAACAGACCCCTCGTTTTCTGCAGACTCCCGCTCTAAAAGAGAATAGGAGACCAGACATGTTCATTCTTCGAAGGTTCCTGGCCTTCATTCCAGTCGCACTGATCGTCGCGCTGATTGTTTTCCTGATGCTCCATTTGTCGCCGGGCGATCCGGTAGCGGCCATCGCGGGCGATTCCGCCACGGCTGCCGACATTGCCCGCATCCGCGCCGAGCTGGGACTGGACGATCCGCTGCCCGAACAGTTTGTGCGCTGGTGCATGGAACTCATTCAGGGCGACCTCGGCCGCTCCTACTTTCTCAACCGGCCGGTGGCGGATCTGATCGCCGACCGCGTTGGTCCGACATTGTCACTGGCGGGCTTCACGATCGTTCTCACCGTTCTCATTGCCGTTCCGCTCGGCGCTTGGGCGGCTTACCGCCAAGGCGGCTGGGTTGACCGTGCCTTGATGGGTTTTTCTGTCCTGGGTTTTTCCATTCCGTCCTTCGTGCTGGGCTACTGCTTCGTATGGCTTTTTGGGTTAAAGCTCAATTTGCTGCCGTCGCAGGGCTACGTCCGCTATGACGAAAGCATTGAGGGGTGGATCTCGCACCTGATCCTGCCGTCTCTCACGCTCTGCTGCATCTATGTGGCGCTCATCGCGCGCGTTACGCGCGCATCGGTGGCGGAGATGCTTACGGAAGACTTCATCCGTACAGCCCGCGCCAAGGGCATCACTGAAATGCAGGTGCTGCTCGGCCATGCGCTTCGCAATGCTGCGGTTCCCATTGTCACGGTCGTAGGCGTCGGCATCGCGATTCTGATCGGCGGCGTTGTGGTGACGGAGATTGTTTTCGCCATCCCCGGGCTCGGCAGTCTCACGATCGATGCGGTGATGTCGCGCGACTATCCGCTTATTCAGGGCGTCACGCTCTTTTTCTCGATGCTCTACATGTTCATCAACCTGCTGATCGATTTGAGCTACACGCTTTTTGATCCGCGGATCCGCGAGTGAGGAGACTGGGAATGTTTAAGAACGCTCTGCGCAAAGTCTTCGCCAACGGTTCCGTCCGTCTCGGCGGCGGCGTGCTGCTCCTTTTAATTTTGATGTCGATTTTTGCGCCTTGGCTCGGAACAATCGATCCGACGATGCTCGATCCGGGCAGTCAGAACCTGCTGCCCGGCACGACGAATATCTTTATGACGCTCGACGGCGACGAGTTCGAGCACTTCTTTCTGATGGGATCAGACTCGCTTGGCCGAGATATCTGGAGCCGCACGCTCTACGGCGGCCGCGTTTCCATTACGCTCGGCATTTCAGTGGCGCTCCTCGCGGTTTTCTTCGGTACGGTTGCCGGGTTGCTTTCGGGCTATTTCCGCTGGGTGGATGCCGTGATGATGCGCGTGATGGATGGCTTTATGTCTATCCCGGCCATCCTCTTCGCAATCAGTTTGATTGCTATGTTCGGCAACGCTTTGGTCATCGTGGTGACCGCCATCGCTATTCCGAGTATTCCGCGCATTGCCCGACTGGTGCGCTCCGTTGTGCTGTCGGTGCGAGAGGAACCCTACGTTGAAGCGGCCATTGCCTTGGATACGCCGGTGTGGAAGATTCTCCTGCGTCACATCCTCCCCAACGCCACTGCGCCGCTCATCGTGCAGGGCACCTATGTTTGTGCTGAAGCCATTCTGGTCGAAGCCATTCTGTCCTTCCTGGGAGTCGGCATGCCGGTTGAGGCAGCGACTTGGGGGAACATCATGGCCGAAGGGCGCAGCCAGTTCAATGCGTATCCGCACATGGTGCTGCTGCCCGGCATCTTCCTCGTTCTCACGATCCTTTCAGTCAATATTCTCGGTGACGGTCTGCGCGATTCACTGGACCCGAAGTTCTCGAAGCGGAGCGACAAATGACGGAATCTTCTCTCAGGGCTCAAAAGCTCCCAGTGCTTGAGGTCGAAAACCTTGCCGTAAGTCTGCCGCCGGGCGGCGATCGTCCGAATGCCGTTGAGCATGTCTCCTTCACGGTCAATGAGGGTGAGGTGACGTGTCTGATCGGCGAGTCGGGGTCTGGGAAATCTGTTATCGCTTCAACGGTTATGGGACTGCTGCCGAAGGGACTCGCACCGGCCGAGGGTTCGGTGAAGCTCCTCGGGATGGATCTCTTTCGCCGAACACCAGACGAAATACGCCGGCTGCGGGGCGCCAAGATGGCCATGGTTTTTCAGGAACCGATGACCGCTCTGAATCCGGTGATGACCTGCGGCGATCAAATGGATGAACTCCTCACAGCACAGGTCCCGATGGGACCATATGAACGCCGCATCCGTATTCTTGACCTCTTCGAGGAGGTGCGGCTTCCGGATCCGCCGAGAATTTTCCGCTCATATCCGCATCAGCTTTCGGGCGGACAGCGTCAGCGCATTGTGATTGCAATGGCTCTCTTGCTTAAGCCCGATCTGCTGATCTGCGACGAACCCACCACCGCGCTCGATGTGACGACGCAGGCGAGTATTTTGAAGCTCATTTTGGAACTTCAGAAGAAGAACGGCACGGCGGTCCTTTTCATTACGCACGACTTTGGTGTAGTGAGTGAAATTGCTGATCAGGTCGTGGTGCTCGAACTCGGCAAACAGATCGAAACGGGACCTGCCAACGCGGTTCTGCAGCATCCGAAAGAGCTGTATACCCAGAAGCTTATCAATGCGGTGCCGGAATTAAAACCCCGCCGCCGCCCGCCGGTTGACGGCAATCCGACCCTTCTGGAAGCGAAGAATGTGGTGAAGACCTATACGCTCGGAGGCTTTTTTACCGGGCGGGTCAAGGTGCGCGCACTAAAGGGCGTCTCGGCCCGTCTTCGCCGCGGTGAAACCATCGGCATTGTCGGCGAGTCGGGCTCGGGCAAATCGACTTTTGCCCGCTCAATTGCTCGTTTGATTGATCCGACTTCGGGTGAAGTGTGGGTGAATGGGGAGAATGTGGCCGAGGTTCCCAAGCGCAAGCTCCACGGTCTTCGCCGCCGGCTGCAGGTGGTCTTTCAGGATCCGTACCGTTCGCTCGATCCCCGTATGACGGTGGGTGAATCCATTGTGGAAGGTCCCGTCAACTTTGGGGTTCCCAAGGAAGAAGCTTGGAAGCGCGCGCAGGAATTTATGAAGATTGTTCGCCTGTCGCCCGACGCACTCAATCGTTATCCGAATCAATTCTCCGGCGGTCAGCGTCAGCGCATTTCGATCGCCCGCGCACTCGCCTGTGAGCCTGAAATTCTGATTTGCGACGAAGCCGTTTCCGCGCTCGACGTTTCTGTGCAGGCCGATATCCTGAAGCTCTTGGAAGAAATTCAGGTGAAGCTTGGCATCGGCATCCTCTTCGTCACACACGATCTGCGTGTAGCGAGTCAGATTTGTGACGATGTGATTGTCATTCGCCGCGGCGAATGCGTGGAATCGGGTCATGTGCAGGATGTCTTTTTCCACCCGCAGCACGAATACACCAAGTCTCTTATCGCTGCAGCACCGGGTACGAACTACCCGTTCGGCCGTACTGCGCATCTTTTCTGATTTTTCTTTTTCCTGAGGCGTTTAACCATGAACAAGATTTTGGAGACGCTCGAAGCTGAGCGTGAAGAGCTTGCCGATTGGCGGCATGATTTCCATATGCATCCCGAGCTTGGTCTTGAAGAAACGCGAACGGCCGGGATCGTGGCGCAAAAGCTTCGCTCCTGGGGTATTGAAGTGACTGAACACGTCGGCGTAACGGGGGTCGTCGGCGTGATTAACGGCGATCTGGGGCCGGGACGTTCGATCGGTCTGCGCTGCGATATGGATGCGCTTCCCATTACGGAGTGTTCGTCGCAGTCTTGGAAGTCGACCGTCAAGGGCAAAATGCATGCCTGCGGTCATGACGGCCACACGACGATGCTTTTGGCTGCCGCGCGTTACCTTTCGCAGCATCGGAACTTTCGCGGCCGCGTCGTTCTGGTGTTCCAGCCGGCCGAAGAAGGTACGGGCGGCGCCTTGGCCATGATTAAAGACGGCCTTTTTGAACACTTCCCCATGGATGAGATCTATGGGATGCACAACTGGACGGATGTTGAGCCCGGTACTTTCTCCGTGAAGAGCGGCGCTGCTATGGCAGGGTCGGACTTTTTCACGATCAAGCTTCACGGCAAAGGGGCGCATGGTTCCGCTCCGCAGCTTTCGGCGGATGCGGCTTTGGCGGCATCTCTCGTCACCGTGGCATTGCAGCAGATCGTTGCGCGTAATGTTGCGCCGCTTGACTCGGCGGTGGTGTCGGTCACCAAGATCCATACGGGATCAGCC
>ULWI01000058.1_pt1 | contig 15429 bp, 10 predicted proteins | sample 1960301 | NCBI WGS metagenome assembly ULWI01 (sample SAMEA4835811, study PRJEB28245) | human gut metagenome | biome: gut microbiome; material: fecal sample | place: Denmark | collected 2008 | reverse complement strand
TGGTGCCTGCGGGCGTAGCTGCCGCCGTCTCCGTCACCGAAGCGATATAGTCCTGGCAGTTGTCGTCCAGCCCCGCCAGGGCATTGTAGCTATAATAGGCGTTCATCATGGCGTCGCTGAGGGGGTTCATAATCCCGGCGGACAGCCCCGCCTCCAGCGCCAGGGTAAAGAACGCGGTATTGATCATCTCCCGCTTGGGCAGACCAAAGGAAATATTGCTGACGCCCAGGGTAGTGGCAACGCCCAGCTCGTGGCGCAGCACCCGCACCGCCTTCAGCGTTTCAATGGCGTTGCGTTTGTCCGTGCTGACGGTCATCACCAGCGCGTCAAACACCAGCTGGTGCTTAGGAATACCGTATTCCGCAGCGGTGGCAATGATCTTCTTGGCAATGGCAATGCGCCCTTCTGCCGTAGGGGGAATGCCGCTCTCGTCCAGGCACAAGCACACCACAACAGCACCGTACTTCTTCACCAACGGAAAGACGGCGTGCATACTCTCCTGCTTGCCGTTCACAGAATTGAGCATCGCCTTGCCGTTATAATGGCGCAGGCCCACTTCCATAGCCTCCACATCGGAGGTGTCGATTTGCAGCGGCAGATCCAGCACCCCTTGCAGGGCAAACAGCGCCTGCTGCATCATAGCCGGCTCGTCAATCTCCGGCAAGCCTACATTCACATCCAAAATATGGGCGCCCTTATCTTTTTGGGCAATACCCTCTTTGATAAGATAGTTAATATCCTTTTCCCGCAGGGCGGCTTTCATCAGCTTTTTGCCGGTGGGGTTGATCCGCTCACCTACAATGACCGGCTTTTTGCCCAGCTCCACCGTTTGGGAATAGCTGCTCACCAGGGTGCGGGGCGCCGGGGTGTGCACCACTGCAGGAATGTCCTTGACCCGCTGGATCATCTTTGCAATATGCGCCGGAGTGGTGCCACAGCAGCCGCCCAAATAGCTGACCCCCAGCTTGGCAATGGCCTCCATCTTCTCCGCAAAGGCCTCCGGGTCCACATTATATACCGTCTCGCCGTTGACAGACTCCGGCAGCCCGGCGTTGGGGTTCACGATGATGGGCAGACAAGTCAGTTCCCGCAGCTGCGCCACCAGGGGCAGCATTTGGTCCGGTCCCATGGAGCAGTTAAAGCCCAGGGCGTCTACCCCCAGTCCCTCCAGCATGGTCACTGCCGTTTCAATATCCGCGCCGGTAAGCAGCCGCCCTTTTTCATCCATGATCATGGTGGTGAATACCGGCAGGTCACAATTTTCCTTGGCCGCCAGTACCGCCGCCTTCAACTCCAGCGTGTCGCTCATGGTCTCAATAAGCACCAAGTCCGCACCGGGGGCTCCGGCACGAATGGTGCGGGCAAACAGGTCGTAGGCGTCGTCAAACGCCAACTCGCCCATGGGCTGAAGCAGCTTGCCCAAAGGGCCAATGTCCAGCACAACTTTCTTTCCGGTACGGCGCACCAGCGCGGTAGCTGCCTGCACCAGTTCCTCTACATTGTCAAACTTCAGGCCGTTGGCGCCAAAGGTATTGGTGCTGATAAACTCTGCTCCGGCGTCCGCATACGCCTGATGAATGGCGGCGATCTCCTCCGGGTGGGTCAGGTTCAGCGGCTCCGGCAGCGCACCGGGGCCAAGCAAACCGGCTGCCTGGAGCATGGTGCCCATGCCGCCGTCAAAAAAGCGAATCTTATTCATGCGCTTGTCCTCCGTCCTGGGGTTCAATACCGATAATGGCCGTTACGCTCTTGGTGGGGATCATTTGACAGGTGTCACTAAGGGTCAGCCCAATGCGCTTGGTCAGATCCAACAGAGCAAAAATCTTGCGTTGCTCGGTAATATCCAAATCAAAATAGCCCGGCGAATATCGCTGCCGCAGGGTCAGCCCCTGGGCACGCAGCCGGTTCTCTATACCGTCGCAGACCTCCTCGATCTTAGAGGCCAGCACCGCCTGCATCACCGCGCCTCGGGCAATACCGTCCACCGAATAGGTACGCAGCAGCCGATCGCACTCAAAGCCCAAAGTGGCACCGAAAATGCACACCCGATCGCACCCGGCAATGGTTTGCGCCAGGCGGCGGCTCTTGAGAGTAAAGCCCTCCACCTCCAGTGCGTCCTCCGTCACCCGGCAGGGAAAGATCCGCTCCAGGGTGCGGGGCTGCACCGTAGCGTCCACTTCCGCCATACAGTCGTCGATCAACGCCAGCAACCGGGGATCATCCACCCGTGAGGCGGTGCGCAGATAGTGTAAAATCTCTGTCTTATTCATGAATAATGCTGCCCAACTCTCGCACAATGGCACCGGCCACATCCGGCTTGTTCATGGTGTAAATATGAATATGATCCACGCCGTTGGCCATCAGGTCGATGATCTGCTCGGCAGCGTACACAATGCCCGCCTGCTGCATGGCGTCGTCCCGATCGCCGAAGCGCTCCACGATCTTTACAAACTTGGTGGGCAGAGAGCAGCCGGACAGCTTCACCGTCCGCTCCAGCTGGCTGGCCTTGGTAATGGGCATAATCCCGGCGATCAGCGGCACATCAATGCCCTTAATGGCGCACATCTCCCGAAAATTGTAAAACACCGTATTGTCAAAAAACATTTGGGTGGTCAGAAAGTCCACGCCGCAGTCCACCTTTTGCTTTAAGTGCTCCAGATCTTCCACCCGGTTTTTGCTCTCCGGGTGCACCTCCGGATAGCAGGCGCCGCCAATGCAAAAATCGCCCAGCGTGCGAATTTCGTTTACCAGTTGGTAAGCGTGCTCAAAATACTGCTCTGCCGGGAACTGAAAGTCCCGGGGAATATCCCCCCGCAGGGCCAAAATATTCTCAATGCCGTTCTCTTGCAGCTCCGCTACCACCTGATGAATTTTATCCCGGGTAGAGGTCAGGCAGGTCAGATGGGCCAGTGGGGTCACACCGTCGTCCAGGATCTCTCTTGCAATCTCCGTTGTAAAACCGCTGGTGGTACCCGCAGCGCCGTAAGTAACGCTCATAAAGGCCGGGTGGCTCTTTACCATCTCCTTGACCACTGCCTTGGTGCCCTCAATCTTGTCCCACTGCTTGGGAGGGAACACCTCAAAGGATACGGTGGGCTTTTGCTCTAAAATCGCTTTAATCTTCATGCTTTTTATCCTCCGTCAGCAGGTCGGCAAGGGTCCTGCTCTCTAAAAAATCGTCAATCAACCGGTCCAGCTCCTGCCACATGGGGCGGGTCATACAGGCGTGCACCCGGGTGCAGCCGCTGTCACAGTCCATACAGGCCACCGGCGCCAGCGTGCCCTCCGTCAGCTTTAAGATGGCGCCCACGGTGTAGTCCTCCGGCGCCCGGGTCAGGCGGTAACCGCCGCTTTTGCCCCGGCGGCTCTCTACCATACCGGCTTTATTTAGCATAGCCACAATGGCCTCTAAATATTTCATACTCACTGCCTGCCGCTGGCTGATATCGTGCAGCGAAATATAAGCGTCCGGACATTGCTGGGCCAAATCCAGCATCACTTGCAGGGCGTAGCGACCCTTTGTTGAAATCATCATTTCACATCACCGCAGCAATAATACCACAAAAAAGGTAGGAATTCAACTGCACCGGGCGGTTTTTCCTATATATTATCGGTATAAGCACCATAGGCTGGCTCACTGGCACCGATGGCGCACGCTGCCAAAGCGCGCCCACCGCCAAATGCACCGCGCAAGGATCCATTTCGCTCCTCTTTTTCATAAATTAAAAATGAGCATTTGATAAGAATAATCGAGATAACAAGAGAATAAGCGAGCAACGACAGGATATATTAAATTTGTTCGCCAAAAATGTTGACTTTGCCCCTCGCCTGTGCTATTATATTCCGGCACGCAGAAAGAGCCAAGCGCTCTGCGGAGAATTTGAACAACGGAGGACTAGCGATTATGTCAACATTTATGCCTAAAGCGGACGAGATCGAACGCAAATGGTATGTGATCGACGCTGCTGACAAGCCCCTGGGCCGCGTAGCCGCTGAGGCTGCCACCCTGCTGAGAGGCAAGCATAAGCCGATCTTCGCCCCCCATGTGGATTGCGGCGATTTTGTCATCATCATCAACACCGATAAGGCCGTTCTCACCGGCGACAAGCTGAACAAGAAGCTGTATCAGCACCACACCGGCTACATCGGCAACCTGAAGGAAGTCAAGTATGGCACCCTGATGGCCGAGAAGAGCGACTTCGCCATGGAACTGGCTATTAAGGGTATGCTGCCGGACAGCACTCTGGGTCGCAAGCAGCTGACCAGATGCCGCATTTTCAAAGGCGCAGACCACAAGCACGAGGCCCAGAAGCCGGAAGCTTGGAATAAGTAAGGGAGGTATCTGAATTATGTACGAAACGAATCCGTATTTCTACGGCACCGGCCGCAGAAAAGAATCTGTTGCTCGTGTACGCGTTTATGCAGGTACCGGCAAGATCACCATCAACGACAGAGACATTGATGATTACTTTGGTCTGGAGACCTTGAAGCTGATCGTGCGTCAGCCTCTGGCCATCACCGACACCACCGAGAAGTTTGACATCGTTTGCCGTGTAAGCGGCGGCGGCGTAACCGGCCAGGCCGGTGCCATCCGTCACGGTCTGTCCCGTGCCCTGCTGCAGTATGACGAGAGCCTGCGTCCTGCACTGAAGAAGGCCGGCTTCCTGACCCGTGACCCCAGAATGAAGGAGAGAAAGAAACCCGGTCTGAAAAAGGCCCGTCGTGCTCCTCAGTTCTCCAAGAGATAATTTATACAGATTATCCCAACAGCACTTCCAACACGGAAGTGCTGTTTTTCTTTACCATTGCGGCATGATCCGATTGCGCGCCGTTTCTGCGCTATAAAATCGACAAATGAAAAAGCAGCTGCCCGAAAAATTCCGAGCAACTGCTTTTTGACGATGAAATCTGTTTTCACACGGTTATTCTTCATTTGATCCATCATCTATTTTGTTAAATTTTTAAAAAACCGAATCTGCGCTTTCTCGTTGTCATACCCGATGGAACGATAGAATTTGTGCGCCTCTGTTCTGGCCTTCCCGGAATTCAAGCGAACGGCGTGTATGCCGCATACCTTTGCCCAATTTTCCACAGCGCGCATAAGGGCTTTGCCGCAGCCCTTTCTGCGATATGCTTTTGACACGGCAACCTATGCCTATTGCGCGGCGGGGCGGAATGTGGTACTATGGAGAGAGAACGCCGAGGAGGTGTGGTATGAATATTCTAATGCTGGAGGACGACCCGGCCATTGCCCAGGGGCTGCGTTATTCGTTGGAGAGTGAGGGCTACACGGTAACCCACTGTGCCACGGTGACCCAGGCGCTGGAGGCGGTGGGCGCCGGCCGATTCGATCTGTGCCTGCTGGATTTGACCCTGCCGGACGGCAGCGGCTACGATGTGTGCAAGGCCATTAAGGCCAAAGACGACACACCGGTGATCTTTCTCACTGCCTTTGACGATGAAGTGAATGTGGTGATGGGCCTGGAGCTGGGCGCCGACGACTACATCAGCAAGCCCTTTCGCCTGCGGGAACTGATGGCGCGGATCAAGACGGTGCTGCGCCGCAGCAAGGGCGCTGCCACCGAGGAAATCCGTATAAGCGGTCTGACCGTGCGGATGAAAGAGGGCAAAGTGCTGAAAAACGGGCAGGAAGTGATTCTAACCGCCCTGGAATACAAGCTGTTGCTGACCTTTTTGCAAAACCGTGGCCGGGTGCTCAGCCGCAATATGCTGCTGGAGAGCATTTGGGATGTGGCCGGCGACTTTGTCAGCGACAACACGCTGAGCGTATACATCAAACGGTTGCGAGAGAAGATCGAGGACGACCCGGTGGAGCCGCAGATCATTAAGACCGTGCGGGGCATGGGCTACAAGGTGGACGAATGAGCGAGGACAAACATTTTCGCCGCACGCTGGTGCTGGGGCTGGTGATCAGCGCCCTGCTTATCGGCGTGGGCTTTTGGCAAAGCATCACCATGGGCATCGTCTGCCTGGTGGGCTGCGGGGCGCTGCTGGCAATATTCTGCCTGTACACCCACAATCAAACCCGAGAAATTCGGCGGCTGTCCGATTACCTGACCACCCTGGTCAACGGCACGGCGCCGCTGCTGGTGCCCGCCAACAACCAGGAAGGCGAGCTGTCCCTTCTGGAGAATAACATTTACAAAACCGCCCGCAAGCTGCAAACCCAGGCGGAGCTGATGCAAAAGGACAAAACCTACCTGGCGGACGCGCTGGCCGATGTCTCGCACCAGCTAAAAACCCCCATCACCTCTATGACGGTGATGACGGATCTGCTGCTGGAAGAGGATCTACCCGCCGAAAAGCGGCTGGAATTCCTAAAGGGTATTTCCGCCCAGCTGGAAAAAATGCAGTGGATGATCACCACTCTGCTGAAGATCAGCAAATTTGACGCGGGCACGGCAGTGCTACACAAGGAGCCGGTGGAGCTGACCGCAGTGGTAGAGCAGGCGCTGGCGCCCTTTATCATTCAAGCGGAGCTGCGCCAAATGACGCTGGCCGTGGACTGCCGGCAAGGGCAATTTTTGGGCGACCGGCTGTGGACGGTGGAAGCGGTGCAGAATATTGTCAAAAACTGCCTGGAACACATGGACAACGGCGGTACCCTGCGCCTAACCGGCACCCAGACCGCCCTCTATTGCCAGCTGGTGATCGCCGACGATGGCTGCGGAATCGAAAAAGAGGACCTGCCCCATATCTTTGAGCGGTTTTACAAGGGCAAAAACGCCGGGGCAGACAGCGTTGGCATTGGACTGGCACTGAGCAAATCCGTGCTGAACCGGGAGAACGCCACCGTGGAGGTGCAAAGCACCGTAGGCGTCGGTACCACCTTTACCATTCGATTTTATCGGAATATTATTTAAGGGCATTGACGGACGGTTCTTACGGCGGGCGGATACTATCCGCCCCTACGAGGGCACTTTTGTAACCGATTGACCGTAGGGGCGGCAACCTGCCGCCCGCACTGCGTGCAATTCACTCATTGCACCCTACAAATGTATATTTTACGCAAATACATTGCCCCATTTTATAACAACGAAAAACGGACCACCTATACGGGTGGTCCGTTTCTTTTTGCTATTTTGTCCGTCTTTATTTAGCAGCGTTGAACTGGCGATCCAGCAGCACGTAATCCCGGGCGTTAATGATCCCGTCGCCGTTCACATCCAGCAGCTGCTCATAGCGGTCGCTGCCGGTCTTGGCATTCAGGCAGTCCAGGAAGGTGACCGTGCGCGTGTCTACCCCACAGCCGCCGGTGCAGGAGATGGTGGCCACGCCATCGGTGCTAAAGGCGGTAACTGCGTAGTGGTGATCGTCCGTGTACAGGGCGTACACCTCTTTATCCGCCGTGATATTCTCCAGCGTGTCGCTCCAACCGGCCAGCGCCTTACACTGGGGCAAAGCAAAGTCCGTAGGTGCAACCGCCGTTTGGCCGCTGTTCACCGCTACGGCAGAAAGCAGCACATTCTTGGTTTCGTCCCCATAAAAGCGCACCTGATAAAAGTCCTTGACAACCGTCACATCTACCGTCAAGGCGCCGGCCAGATCCGAACCGGTGGCGTACTCATAAGTAAAGCCGTTTTGCATCAGCGCATAATCCGCGGTGACAAAATTGCCGTTCTCATACTTCTCCGTATCCTGGTACACCACGCCGTCCGCAGCCAAACCGCCCACCGGGGCATAAAACACATTATCCTGTTGCGTAGCGTTCACCGTAATGGTCTGCTGGCCCAGGGTCACGGCGGCCAGCGCCGTATTGGCGCGCAGATCCAGCGACGGCAGGTGGTTATTGGACACGATCAGGGTGGAAAGCGCTGTGTTGGCACCCAAGTTCAGTGTAGCCAACTGGTTGTTGGCACACTTTAGATAAGTCAGCGCTGTGCAGCCGGACAAATCCAAGGCGGTAAGCGCGTTGTTCTCGCACAGCAGGCGCTGCACACCGGCAGGCAATTTCAGCTCCGTCAACTGGTCGGCAGCGCAGTTGATCTGGGTCAGCGCCGTGTTTTTGCTTAGATCCAGCGTGCCCAACGCATTGTCCATACAGGTCAGCTGGGTCAGCTTGGACAGGGCACTCACATCCAGCGAGGTCAGCCCAATGTCTGCGCAATAGAGATTCTGCAGATTATAGAAATACTGTATGCCCTCCAGGCTGACAATGGGGGTACCTTCCCCCAGCACATCCTCCTGCCACGCAGGCAGCATCATACGGGTGATGCTGCTGCGCTCAGAATCAGAGAGAATGCCGTCGCCGTTTTTATCGCACTTCTCTGCCACGATTTGACGGAAGCCGGCGTCCGGGAAATGGGTCTCATCAATCGCCACATCCTGCGCCGCCCGTACAAGGAGTGTACCCGTAAAACAAGCGGACACCAGCAAGACGGCCAGCACCAGACTGAGCCATTTTTTGGTTTTTTGTTGCATAACTTAGAGTCCTTTCGTTGACGGGTTAAAATCTGTTAAAGGTCACCTGAATGGAGTTGGTCACAGTGGAGCCGTCCTCCAGGGTCAAGGTGCAGGTGATGGTGGCGGTGTATTTGGTGCCGAACATGGCGCCGCTGGCAGAAACCTTACCGGTTTGGTCCACCACCAGGTTCTTATTGTTGGAGGTCCACAAAGCGGACACATAGGCGTCTGCGTCTGCGGGATAGGTGCTCACGCCCAGCTGAATGCTCTTGTTGGTGTACACACCGCTGCAGCCGTAAGACACAGATTCTACCTCATTGCCGTCGTAAGTGAACTTGAAGCTGTCAATGTTGATCTTCTGGTTCACCAGCTTGACGGTGATGGTCTTGGTATAAGTCCGATCGTAAGCGTCCTTCAAGGTGTAGGTCACCTTCACGCTGCCGGAGGCGTCTGCGTTGGTCTTGGTAAGCACCAAGTTGCCGGCAGCATCCGTAGCAGCGGTTACATTGTTTTCTGCCGCCGTGGTCCAGGACGGATCCTGCACCATCGCGCCGTCGGCATAGGCAGCAGACAGGGTCACCTGCTGGTTGTCATCCACAACCAGCGCCTTGCCCTCGGTCACCGCAGCGCCGCCGCTGGTAAAGCCAATCTCACCGGGGCCGACGAACTCGTGACCGACCAGGGCATTCTGGGCCTGTTTCAGTGCGGAGGTGGCAGCGTCAATGGCATCCTGTGAGGACTCATAGTCCGCATTGACCGCCACAGCCTTATCGTAAGCGGTCTTAAACGCCATACCGTAATCGTAAGCGTAATCCTTGTAATCCACCGCACCGGCATCTGCAATAGCCTGCTGCAAGGCGGAGAAATCATAAGTCGTATAGGCAATCACCGTGGCGGTGTAGCCGCCGTCCACCGTGGTGGCGGTAATGGTGGCCTTGCCCTGGGATACAAAGGTGATCTTGCCGCTGTTGTCTACCGTAGCGATCTCCGGGTGATCACTGGTAAAGGTGCAGTCCCGCAGCGCCAAGGAAGCAATGGTGGCAGAGGAGGTTACCTTAGGCGTAATGGTCACGGTATCCTGCGGTGAGCCGTGGACCATATCCGTGTCCATGCTTACACCGGTCACCGCATAGCGGGTGAAGCAAACCGTGGTGGTGGCAGTGAAGCTGTCGCCCTTCACGGTAGTGATGGTGCAGGTGATCTCTGCCCACTGGTTGCCGCTGTCTGTATTGGTCACCAGCCCGGTGTCGCTGACGGTGACCTTGTCGTTGGAGCTGGACCAGGTAATGCTCTGGTACAGACCGCCGGCAGGCGCCGTTACAGCAGACAGCTGAACGGTCTTGTTCTTCAAACTCAGTTCATTGTGCAGGTAGCGGATATGACCCGGATTAGGAATGGTCACATTGGCCTGGGCCTCTGTATCTGCCGTCAAGCTCACGCCCTCGGCGATAATGTACTTCACCAAACCGTTGTGGGCGCTCTCCAGCAACTCCACCTGGGCGTCTATCTCAGCCTGGGTGGACAAACCGCTGTCAATCATCGTCTTGGCCTGGCCACAGGCGGTCTCCAGCACAGCCAGGGAATCCTCCGTGTATATATACTGGCCCTTCGCCTGATTGACCAGAATTTGGTATTCGGCGTACTTGGCTTCCAGCACGGAGTAGTCCGCACGCACGGTTACGGCACAAGTGGCGGTGTAGCCGCCGTCCAGGGTTTTCACGGTAATGGTGCAGTCGCCCACATCCACCGGCGTAACCAGTCCGTTCTCTACCGTGGCCACAGCCGGGTTTGAGGAGGTCCAGGTTACATCGTTAAAGGTTCTGTTAGAGGAACCGGCAAGCGTTGCATTCAGCTGTACCGGCTTCTGGGTCACCAGCAAATTCAACTGGGTCTGATCCAGGCTGACGCCGCTGATCACGCTGCCGCTCATTACAACGGTAAAGCTGCGGCTCAGTGTGCGGCTGTAATGGTCTGTGGTGGTCACCGTCACCTTCGCCCAGCCGTTGGCAGTGGCAGAGGAGGGACTCAGCACCAGCTTGCCATCGGTCTGCGTGGCTTTGATGTTTTTGCTGTCGTCCACCGTCCAGCTGATGCCATTGCTGTCTGCACCCGCCGGCACGACGGCGGCGCTCAGCTCCAGCTTGTTGTTCTCATGCAGCGTATTGGCGTAGCCGTTCTTGCTCAGGTCAATAGTCAAGGCGTCGTTGTCGCCAATCGTACCGCTGGTGCGCTGATTATAGCTGCCTATGGCGGTGTTGCGACTGTAACCCACATAGCTTACATCAACGGACTGCGCTTTGATGACCTGATGACCTTCCAGCGCAGCACCGGCCTCTATCAATGCCTGTGCGGCCTGGTTGATCTCGTCCTGGGTCTTGGTGTTGTCGTTCATCACGGACTGGGCTTCCTCATAGGCCTGCTTAAAGGTAATGCCTACGGTGTACTCATAGTCCTGATAATCCGTATCTTTATACTTCTCCAATGCGGCCTGCAGCGCGCTGCGATCACCGCCGGTGGATACGGAGCAGGTGGCGGTGTAGCCGCCGTCATAGGCAATGGCACGCACGGTGGTGGCGCCGGTGGACACAAAGGTCACCAAACCTTTATCGTCTACGGTGGCGATATTTTCGTTATCGCTCTCCCAATAGAAGTCAGAGATGGATGCCTTGCCCACGCCCAAGGTGCCTGATGGCTGTACCGTTGCCGTCAGCTGATGGGTATCCCCAATGGAACCGCTGACAGCCGACTCAGAAATGGTAATGCCGGTGGCAGGTGTGTACGCAAAGGATACCCACACATCGTCCGTCCAGGACTGGCCGAAGTGATCCGTAACCGTACAGGTGATCTTGCCGTAGTAGCCCTCGTTCTTCAACACATTGAAGGAGGTGTTCTTGGCGGGAGAGGCCACGCCGTTTTCAGAAATCACGATCTTGTCGGTAGAAGAGGTCCAGGTAACGGACGCATAGTTGGCATTGTTGGGGTACAGGCGTACATTCAGATCCAGCTTAGCGTCCTTGTATGCGCCGTCGGTAAGCAGCGACACATCATATTGATAGAAGTTGCTGGCCTCCTCGCCGTCCAAGTAAATCTCTACATTATTGATATGCGTATATTTCTCCAGGCCCTTGTAAGCGGCGATCAGCTTTTCCAACTGGGCGTCCACTTCTTTTTGGCTGGATGCGTTGGCGTCGATCAGCGCCTGGGACTCGGCGATGGCATCCTGGAAGGCCTGCCAGGTGGCCGGGCAATAGTTGGTTTCTGTCAGCTCCAGCGACTTATAGGTATCGATCTGGGCTTGCAGGGCGTCATAGTTGGTCACCACATGCACCTTGCACTGGGCGGTATAGCCGCCGTCACAGGTGGTCACAGTCACCACGCAGTCGCCGCCGCTCTTAAAGGAAACCACGCCGCTCTGGTCCACAGTGGCAATCTCCGGGTCAGAGGTGGACCAAATCACATCTGCCACAGAGGCCTTGCCCACAATGCCAAAGCCGGTGGGCTCCACCGTTGCCTTTAAGGTCTGGCTTTCGCCTACCTTGCCGCCGACGATCTCCGTGGTGTCCAACTTAATACCGGTAACCGGATCGTTGGCAAAGGCCACATACATGCTATCGGTGTATACATTATCCATATAGTCGGTGGCGGTAACGGTAATCTTGGCCTGGCAGGCCTTATTGCCTGCGGGCTTCACAATACCGTTGGCGTCTACCTTTACACTGTCGTTATCGCTGCTCCACTTGATGGTGCGATACATAGCGGTCTTGGGTGCCACCTGGGCGTCCAAATCCACAGAGTAGCTGTCATACCGCTTAGAGGTAGACACCTTCACGCTGCGGAACGCGCCGGCGTCCGAGCCGTCCTTGTTTACAAGGGTCACACCGGTCAAGCCGATGTAACCGCCCAGCTTGTAGAAAGCGTACAGCAGTTCACGGGCGTAAGTATTACAGCTGTCCTGGGCAGCCATAGGCTCATCATAATAGACATAATAAGCATAGTCCAGCTTTCGGCTGAAGTCCTTATATAATGTTTTATTTTCGTTGGTGCGCTCGATCACCGTGTCCTCGCAGATGTTAATCACCTGCTTTAAGTAATCCTTGTCCGGATACACGGTCACCTGCTTCTCCGCCACAATACCGCCGGAAGCAGACACGCAGTACAGGGTAGCGGTGCCTACATCCACACCGGTAACCACCGCGTCGCCGTTGTCGTTGCCCTTGGGGGCTACAGTCAGCACGCCCTCATCGGAGGAATACCAGTTGGCGCCGTAGCAGGCCTGTGCCGAGGAGGTGGAGCCGCTAAAGGTCATGGCGTGAGACACATCCAGGGTCTTGCCGTTGATCACGGACAGATCGTCACCGTTAATGGTATTGGTCTCTGCGGCGTTACGCACCACGCAAAGGGTCACCACATCGGACTGAATATCGCCGTCCTCAGACACGCACCAAATATGTACGCTGGAGGCGCTGGTGCAAGAAGCCTTAGCCACCACCTTTACGGTGCCGGCGGTCTTGTCCTCGTCCTTCAGCTCAAACTGATCCTTATTATCAATATACCATTTTACATTCTTATTGGTGGCGTCTGCCGGGTCCACATTGGCCTTAACCAGCACGCCGGTGCCATCATACACCGTGCTGGCAGTAACGGTGGCAAAATCCAGCGTTTCACCGGCCACCTCCGTCTGCTGCTGCTGCAACTTCACGCTATTGGCCAAAACAGCACTCTTTACGGCACTTTCAACAGTTACATCAATGCCGGACACCGGCAGACCGTTGAAAATCGTGGTCTGGGTCTGCACCTGGGAGATGGTGTAATAGCTGCCATCCAGCAGTTTGTAGCCGGTGGAGGCTTTCAGTACCACCGTGGCGGTACCGCCGGACAGCGCCGTGTAGTTACCATCCTTGTCCAGCCTGGCGATCCCGTCCTCTACCGAGCCGTCGTGGTGGACCGTGGTAGTCTCGCCGGTGGTCTCGTCGGTCACCGTTTCATCATAGGCGTCGCCCGCCCACAGATACTTGGGATTGCCGTCTGCGTCCGTACCGTCCAGCAGGCCCCAGGTAATATTCAAATTATTGGCCTTGCTTACACGCACCGGGTACACCGTGTAGGTCAGCGTTTGCTGATCGCCGATATTGCAGTCCCGCTGGGCGTGGATCACCGCGTCGCTGAGCACCCGCCCGGTTTTGCCGGTTACGGTAAGCTCTTTGGTTCGCACCACCTGATTGGCAGCGGAAGTCGCCGTGATGGTGCACTTTTGACTGTTTGCAATCGTTCCCATGTTGCCCCCTGCGTCACGACCGGTGATGATACCGGTTTTGGGATCTACATAGGCCACACTTTCATCCGAGGAGGACCAGGTAATATCCGAAACATCGGCCGCAACGGGTTTTGCGTCCGTAATGGCCATTTGGATCTGGGCACCCTCCTGCACCGTATCCGGACCGGTAATGTTAAAGTCCGTGCAAGGCACACCGTCTACAACGTTAAAAGTGATGGTATCATTATATTTCAATTTAAGCAGAATGTTGGCGATGATCTTCACCGCAGTAGCCGTCAGCTGTATAGCGTCGGCAGAATCGCCCACAATATCCTTAATGGCAAAGCAAGCGTCCAACAGCGCCGCCAGCACATTGCGGTCAATGTCGATACCCAAATACTTGATCAGAATATCCGCCAGTTTTTTGGTATCAATGGTGCCGGTGTGGTCCAACTTGTAAATATAGTTGACCAGCTTTAACAGATTGTTGATAAATCCTTCCGTATCCGGCGACACAACGATGGTCACCGTACCGGTGTTCTTAAAGGTTACCAAACCGCTGTCATCCACCGTGGCAATCACCTTGCCCTGGGTAAAGACGGAAGAGCTCTTTACAGAGTAGACCACGCCCATGTGCAGCCGCACCGGGGTGGTCACGGCGCTCAGCTGGCAGGTGGTGCCCTTGGCTACCGTGGTCTCAATCTGGGACTTATTGGTGATATGGGTACCGTTGGGCAGGAAGTTGGCATAAAACGCATCGTTCTTCGTGACCGTCACAGCCAGCTTGTCGTCTGCCTTTACTTCGCCGTTGGCGTCATACAGGGTAACATGAACAACGGAATTGATATTGTCCAGGTATTTGCGCAGGGACTCGATCCATTTGGCGGAATAGGATTCAAAAATCTTGCCCAGGGCAGAATCCGCACCCATGGTCTTTTCAATCAGGGCAATGATCTCGTCCGTGTCCATGGTGTCCACATTCACCTTATCATTGAACAGGGCTTTTTCCAGTGCGGCGCCTGCAATCTTGCCCACCAGCGGCACCGGCTTCACCTCATTGTCAATCCAGTTGTGGATCACAGCACCCTTAGAGGAGTCAAAGGCCTTGACCAAGCCATTTTGGTCCACATCCACCAAAGTGGGCGCCTCGCTGTACCACTTGACATAGCCGTTGTCCGGGATCTCGCAGTCAATGAGCTTGTAGCTCAGTTGCAGCGTGTCGCCCTCCTTCATCGTCTCATGGTAGGCGTTGCCCTCCGCGTCCGTATCTTGTACCGCATTGCCGTCTTCATAAAACAGCTGAATGTTGTACACGCCGATCACGTCGCCCGCCCAGGCAGAAAACGCCGGGGTCAGCATGGTGATCACCGTGAGCACGGACAAAAAGACACTGAGCACGCGCTTCTTGCTGTACATAAACTTCATAGAACCATCCTTCCGCTTTGCCGCAACGACAGCACCCCTTGCACTGCCCGCTTAGCACCTGTATTTCGGCGCACCGCGACAACATTTATACATAATAATTATAAAACATAAATAAAGGTATTGCAACGCACTTTCCGCGGTTTTGCCCCGAAAACATGCCAAACTTTGGCACCGGCTTTTGTGGATTATCGACAAAGAAAAATGAACGAAAAATAAATAAAGGACGGAATGCGAATATCCGTCCTTTAACTTTTTGTATACATTCATATTACATTGAGTACACCCAAAAAGGCTTTAGAACCGTCCGGATGTTCAATCACTTTGCG
>ULWI01013829.1_pt1 | contig 15617 bp, 9 predicted proteins | sample 1960301 | NCBI WGS metagenome assembly ULWI01 (sample SAMEA4835811, study PRJEB28245) | human gut metagenome | biome: gut microbiome; material: fecal sample | place: Denmark | collected 2008 | reverse complement strand
CCCGGGGGCCGGATGCGCAACTCAAACCCCCGGGCCGTAATCCGCCGCACCAATCGTCGGCCGTCAGTGATCGGTCTCCACCAGCCGGAAACGGCGGTTGAATTTCAGTTCCAGTCCGTTGTCGAGGGTGATCTCATGGTTGCGGCCGTCGCGTTCGACACCCCGGACGTGCCGCCCCGGATAGTTCGCAGCCACGAATTTCAGGATCGGCTGCGGAATCAGCCCGTCCGGCACGACACCCCCCGGCCGCTCGACATCGGTCCACTCGCCGCGGGTGTCGAAGTCGATCTTCGTACCGTCGGCCAGCCTCACCTCATAGCTCGGGGCCACGCCCTTCTCCATCGTGGCGGAAACCACCTCGATGTCGTGAAAATACTTTTTCACCAACGTCTTCGCCGCATCGGGCAGTTCGTGCATCCTGACCGGAACTTCGTCACCGCCGGCGAACGCCGCCGTCGCAAAAAGCCCCGCACCCAGCAGGGCAATCCAGAATCTTTTCATCGTTTTTCGTATTTATACACTCCCGCCCCTGCAAAAGCAGGGCCACAAACGCCGCAACGCCTTCCTGTAACTATTGCATGTCCCGGAAGGCGCCGTCAATACCTGATCGTAGGTATTTTTTAAATTTTTATAAAAAATTGTAACCGCTCTTTGGCCGGTGTGAAAAAAATAACGTATCTTTGCCGACCGAAATAGGACAATTATCATCTCAAAACGAACAATATCATCTATGGAACTGAACAAAACCTTTATCGACGGGCTTTGGAGCAAAGAGATCAACGTGACGAGCTTCGTACAGACAAACATCACCCCCTACCTGGGCGACGCCTCGTTCCTCGCAGGACCTACCGAGCGAACGAAGCACATCTGGAACCTCTGCCTCAAGGCCCTCGAAGAGGAGCGTCAGCATAACGGCGTCCGCGCGCTGGACAACAAGACCGTTTCGACCGTCACCTCGCACAAGGCCGGCTACATCGACCGCGAAAACGAGCTGATCGTGGGCCTGCAAACCGACGAACTGCTCAAGCGCGCCATCAAACCCTTCGGCGGCATCAACGTCGTATCGCGCGCCTGCAAGGAGAACGGCGTGGAGGTCGACGAGAAGGTGAAGGACATCTTCACCCACTACCGCAAGACGCACAACGACGGCGTGTTCGACGTCTACACCGAGGAGATCCGCTCGTTCCGCTCGCTGGGCTTCCTGACGGGTCTTCCCGACAACTACGCCCGCGGCCGCATCATCGGCGACTACCGCCGTCTGGCCCTCTACGGAACCGACCGCCTGATCGAGGCCAAGCAGGAGGACCTCCGCAACCTCACCGGCCCGATGACCGACGCCCGCATCCGCCTGCGCGAAGAGGTCGCCGAGCAGATCAAGGCCCTGAAGGACATCCGCACGATGGGCGAATACTACGGACTGGACCTCAGCCGCCCGGCGCATTCGGCGCAGGAGGCCGTGCAGTGGGTCTACATGGCCTACCTGGCCGCCGTCAAGGAGCAGGACGGAGCCGCCATGTCGCTGGGCAACGTATCGTCGTTCCTCGACATCTTCATCGAATACGACCTCGCGCACGGGACGATCGACGAGTCGTTCGCCCAGGAGCTGATCGACCAGTTCGTCATCAAGCTGCGCATGGTGCGCCACCTGCGCATGCAGTCCTACAACGACATCTTCGCCGGCGACCCGACGTGGGTGACCGAGGCCATCGGCGGACGCTTCAACGACGGTCGCACGAAGGTGACGAAGACCTCGTTCCGCTTCCTGCAAACGCTCTACAACCTCGGTCCTTCGCCCGAACCGAACCTCACGATTCTCTGGAGCCCCGAGCTGCCGCAGGGATTCAAGGACTTCTGCGCCAAGGTTTCGGCCGACACCAGCTCGATCCAGTACGAGAACGACGACCTGATGCGCGAAGTGCGCCACTCGGACGACTACGGCATCGCCTGCTGCGTCTCGTTCCAGGACATCGGCCGCCAGATCCAGTTCTTCGGCGCCCGCACCAACCTGGCCAAGGCCCTGCTGCTGGCCATTAACGAAGGTCGCTGCGAGAACACCGGCACGCTGATGGTCAAGGGCATTCCGGCCCTGTCGGAGGGTCCGCTGCGCTTCGAGGAGGTGATGCGCAACTACAAGATGGTGCTCAAGGAGATCGCCCGCGTCTACAACGAGGCCATGAACATCATCCACTACATGCACGACAAGTACTACTACGAGAAGGCCCAGATGGCATTCGTCGACACCGATCCCCGCATCAATCTCGCCTACGGCGTGGCCGGTCTCTCGATCGCCCTCGACTCGCTCTCGGCCATCAAATACGCCCGCGTGACGCCCCGCCGCAACGCCGAGGGTCTCACCGAAGCCTTCGACATCGAGGGTGAATTTCCCTGCTACGGCAACAACGACGACCGTGTCGACCATCTGGGCGTGGACCTCGTCTACTACTTCAGCGAGGAGCTGAAGAAGCTGCCCGTCTACAAGAACGCCCGACCGACGCTGTCGCTGCTGACGATCACCTCGAACGTGATGTACGGCAAGAAGACCGGCGCAACGCCCGACGGACGCCTCAAGGGCGTGGCCTTCGCTCCGGGAGCCAACCCGATGCACGGCCGCGACAAGAGCGGCGCCATCGCTTCGCTCGCCTCGGTGGCCAAGATGCGTTACCGCGACTCGCAGGACGGTATTTCGAACACCTTCTCGATCGTGCCCAAATCGCTCGGCCCGACGGCCGGAGAGCGTATCGAGAACCTCGTGACGATGCTCGACGGCTATTTCACCAAGGGTGCACACCACCTGAACGTCAACGTACTGAACCGCGAGATGCTCGAAGACGCCATGGAGCACCCCGAGAAATATCCGCAGCTGACGATCCGCGTCTCGGGCTACGCCGTGAACTTCACCAAGTTGAGCCGCGAACACCAGCTCGAAGTCATCAGCCGCAGCTTCCACGAAAGGATGTAACGGCTTGAAAAGCCGCTTTTAGGGGCGGGCGCAGGATTTGCATACCGGAACCCGGTTTGCGCCCGACCCCCCTTATTCAAAAACAAGGAACAATCATGCTTCGTGTACATTCTTACGAATCCATGGGAACATTCGACGGGCCGGGACTCCGGCTCGTCGTTTTCCTCCAAGGCTGCAATTTCCGCTGTCTCTACTGCGCCAACCCCGACACGATCGAGGCCGGAGCGGGCACATTGACCGACCCTGCGGAGATCCTGCGCATGGCCGTCGACCAGAAGCCCTTCTTCGGGCGGCGCGGCGGCGTGACCTTCTCGGGCGGGGAACCCACCTTCCAGGCCGCGGAACTCGTTCCGCTCGTAAAGTCGTTGAAGGAGGCCGGCATCCACGTCTGCATCGACTCGAACGGCGGGGTGTGGAACCCGGCCGTCGAGGAGCTGCTGGGGCTGGTCGACCTGGTGCTGCTGGACGTGAAGCAGGCCGATTCCGAACGCCACCGCGCCCTCACCGGACGCGAAAACGCGCAGACGCTCCGCACGGCCGCCTGGCTCGAAGCCCACGGAAAACCCTTCTGGCTACGCTACGTGCTGGTTCCGGGCATCAGCGACGCCGAAGCCGACATCCGTGCGCTGGGCGAACGCCTCGGCGGCTACAAGTCGGTCGAGCGGGTCGAACTGCTCCCCTACCACACCCTCGGAGTGCATAAGTACGAGGCGATGGGGCTGGAGTACAAACTCCGCGACGTGCGGGAGAACACCCCCGAACAGCTCGACCGCGCCGCGGCCCTGCTGCGCGAATACTTCCCGACGGTGGTGGTCAACTGACCCGAAGGGGACGTCCGCCGGAGGGAGTGCGGACAACCAAAAATCCGGGACGCCGCGGCGAAAACGCACGGCGGTCCCGGATTTTTTTCGTACCTTCGCCGGAAATCCATTTCTGCGACAATGAAGAACCGACTTCCCGACCTGAACGTCCCGGCCCGCGAACGCATCGGCTGGGTGGACCTCCTGCGCGTGATCGCCTGCTTTCTGGTGGTCTTCTCCCACAGCTGCGACGCCTTCGTCGCCGTGTTCGACAGCGACCGCGCCACCTTCCTGCAAGGAGCGTTGGCAGGCAGTTTCGTCCGGGCCTGCGTGCCGCTGTTCGTGATGATGTCGGGCGTGCTGCTGCTGCCCGTGCGGACCGGAACGGGGGCTTTCTACCGCAAGCGGATCGGCCGCGTCCTCCTGGCGCTGGTCTTCTGGTCGCTGACGCTGCCCGTGCTCTACTACCTGTATATGCGCTACGTCGGGACCTCCAGTCCGTCGATCGACCCCGCGCTGTTCACCGGCGAAGCGACGCTGCACAAGATGTGGACCTTCGTCTTCAACTTCTGCTACGACACCACGCCGCTCTGGTATCTCTATATGCTGATAGGACTTTATCTGATCATGCCGCTGATCAGCCCGTGGCTCGAACGGGCCTCGCGGCGCGAGTTGCAGAGCGTCCTCGCGATCTGGGGCGTGACGCTGCTGCTGCCCTACGTGAAGATGCTGGCCCCGGCGCTCGGCTACACGGGCAATTACGGCAACACGGGGCTTTACGGCGTCTGCGACTGGAACGAGTTCGGCACGTTCCACTACGTCTCGGGCTTCGCCGGTTACCTCGTACTGGCCTTCTACCTCGTGAAATTCCCGCCCGCATGGAACTGGCGCAAGACATTGGGCATCTGCATCCCGACCTTCCTCGCCGGATACCTCGCCACGGGGCTGGGTTACGTGGTGATGCAGAAACATTTTCCGGGCAACTACGCCTACCTCGAAATCGTCTGGTATTTCGCCGGCATCAACGTCTTTATGATGACCGCCCCGGTCTTCATCCTCGTGCAGAAGGCCGCCGCACGGCCCCGCGCATGGCTCTCGCGGCTGGCGGGCGCGACGTTCGGCATCTACCTCTGCCACTTCATCTTCGTTCAGGCCGGCTACGACCTCGTGCAGCGGATTCCGGGACTTCCCGCGCTGGCGCGCATCGCGCTGATCGCCTGCGGGGCCTTCGCCGTGAGCTGGGCGGTGGTGCGGCTGATGCAGCGGTGGAGCGTGACGCGCCGGCTGGTGGAGTAATGCGCTACCAGCACTCGGCCTTGTCTTTCAATTCGGGAATCCGGTCTTTCGTGAAGACCGGATTTTTGATGCCCTGCCGCTTCTGGGCCGTGTAGTCGGCCAGCAGCAGGAAGGCCTGACGGCCCAGCAGCACGATCGCCGCCAGATTGCACAGCGTCATCAGCGCCATCGTCACATCGGCCAGGCTCCATGCCAGATCGAGCGTCGCCAAGGATCCGAAGAGCACCATCGCGCCGACCAGCATCCGGTAGAGCGTCAGCGCCCACGGCCGCGGAGTGATGAAGCGGATGTTGGCTTCGCCGTAGTAATAATTGCCGATAATCGACGAAAAGGCGAACAGGAAGATCGCCACGGCGACGAACACCCCGCCCGCGGGACCGATCTCGCTCTCCAGAGCCGCCTGCGTCAGCTGAATGCCGTTGAGCGAAGCGTCGGGAACGCCCCCGAACAGGATGATGAAGGCCGTGCAGGTGCAGATGACGAGCGTATCGGTGAAGACCCCGAGGGTCTGGATAAGTCCCTGCTTCACGGGGTGCGAAACGTGGGCCGTGGCGGCGACGTTCGGGGCCGAACCCATACCGGCCTCGTTGCTGAAAAGTCCCCGCTTGATGCCCTGCATCAACGCCGCGCCGACCGCGCCGCCCAGCGTCTGCTCCCAGCCGAAAGCGTCGGCGACGATCAGTTCCAGCACTTCGGGCAGCCGCCCGAGGTTGAACAGCACGACGCCCAGCGCCAGCACGATGTACCCCAGCGCCATAATCGGGACGATCACGCCGCTGACACGCGCAATGCGCCGTATGCCTCCGAAGATGATGAGCAGCGTCAGCGCCGTGAGCACGACGCCCACCCACACATGATCGGCGCCGAAAGCTCCCTCCCACGCGGCGCAGATCGTGTTGCTCTGCACCGAGTTGAAGGCGAATCCGAAGGTCACGGAGATCAGCACGGCGAACAGCACGCCCATCCACCTCCGCCCGAGGCCGCGTTCCATGTAGTAGGCCGGACCGCCGATGAAAGAGTCCCTGCCGCGGCGTTTGTAAAGCTGTGCGAGGGTCGACTCGACGAAAGCGCTCGCGGCGCCCACAAGGGCGATGACCCACATCCAGAAGACCGCGCCGGGTCCCCCGACGACGATGGCCGTGGCGACGCCCGCGAGATTCCCCGTGCCGACGCGGCTGGCCAGCGACACGGCGAAAGCCTGGAACGACGAGACGTGCCGCTCGCCCTTCGGGCCGCTTCCGGCCGACTCGCCCAGCACGCGCATCATCTCGCCCAGCAGGCGGAACTGCACGCCCCGCGTGCGCAGGGTGAACCACACGGCACACCCCAAGAGCGCCGCGACCAGCACATAGGTCCACAGCACGTCGTTCACGCCGCCGATCCAACGGGAAAGAGTCTCCATCAGCATACTTTACACGATCCGACAGCAAAGTTAATGCTAAAACGCATTTTCCGCCGGACATTCGCCGGAAAGATGCGGCGCGGCACGAAAAAAACGCCCCGCCTGCGCAGGGGCGTCCGCCGTCACCGCGCCCGCAGGGTATACTCCCCGGCCCGCTCCGTAACGGCCTTCTGCAACTCCCCGAGGCCGACTTCCGGCCCGGAGTACTCCACGGCGGCCACCGGAGGGTCCAGCGTCACGACCGCCTTCACGCCGTCGAGGGCGTTCAGCGCATGTTCCACATGCATCCGGCAATGATTGCACGTCATGCCGTCCACGATAAATTCCTTTTTCATCTTTTCTTCGGTTTCAACCGGTTCGTCATGTTCACACTCATCGCCGATCCGCCGGCGTTTCAGCCGCAAGCTGTTGGCCACGACGCTCACGCTGCTCAAGGCCATGGCCGCCCCGCCGATCATCGGGTCGAGCAGAAACCCCCAGAGGGGATAGAGCGCCCCGGCCGCTACGGGAATGGCGACGAGGTTGTAAATGAAGGCCCAGAAGAGGTTCTGGCGAATCGTCCGCACGGTGAGCTGCGACAGCCGGATCATCTCCGGGATTTTCCGGAGGTCCGACGAGAGGATCGTCACCATCGCGGTATCCATCGCAATGTCGCTCCCCCGCCCCATGGCGACGCTCAAATCGGCCTGCGCGAGAGCCGCGCTGTCGTTGATCCCGTCGCCGGCCATGGCCACCGTCCGGCCTTCGGACTGCAACTGCCGGACGAATCCGGCCTTTTCGTGCGGCAGGACGCCCGCCCGGAAACGGGTGATCCCGGCTTTCCGGGCCGTTTCGCGCGCCGAACCGGCGTTGTCGCCCGTCAGCATCCAGACCGTGATTCCCAGCGCGTGCAGCCGGGCGACGGCCCCGGCCGACGAGGGTTTCAGCGCATCGGCAAGGGCGAGCACGGCGCGCGTCCGCTCCTCGTCGGCGAACCAAACCACGGTCTTCGCCTCCTGCATCCACCCTTCGGCCAGCCGTTGCAGGCGGGCGTCGGGCACGATGCCGTGGCGGGACAGCAGCGCGTCGTTCCCGGCATACCAGGTCCGCCCCTCCGCGACGCCCCGGACACCCTGTCCGGGAATGCTTTCGAACCCGGTCACGGGAACGTCCCGCTCCCCGCCGAGCGATTCGACGACGGCCTGCGAAAGCGGATGCCCCGAGCGTTTTTCAAGGCTGAACAGAATCCGCCGCGCCGTCTCCGGCCCTTCGGCCCACGCAGCGTCCACGACCGACGGACGGCCTTCGGTGAGCGTTCCGGTCTTGTCCAGCACCACGGTGTCGACCTTCCGGGCCACCTCCAGGCTCGCAGCGTCCTTGACGAGGATGCCCTGTCCGGCGCCCTTGCCGATCCCGACCATGAGGGCCGTGGGCGTCGCCAGACCCAGCGCACAGGGGCACGCGATGATCAGCACGGTCACCAGCGCCAGCAGCCCGCGGGTGAAGCCCTCCTCCGGAGCGAAAAGCATCCACGCCGCGAAGGTCAGCACGGCGAGGACGATGATGGCGGGAACGAAAACGCCGGCGATCCGGTCGACGGTCCGCTGCACGGGGGCCTTGCTGCCCTGCGCATCCCGCACCATGCGGATGATCCGGGCCAGCACCGTGTCCTGCCCCACCCTGTCGGCCCGGAAACGGAACGCACCGTTGCCATTCATCGTTCCGGCGAACACCGCCGCACCCTCCTGTTTGCAGACGGGGAGCGGTTCCCCGCTGAGCATGCTCTCGTCGACATACGACGCGCCTTCGGCCACCGTGCCGTCCACGGCGATGCGTTCGCCGGGATGCACGGCGACCAGATCCCCGGCGCGAAGCTCCGCAACGGGCACGGAGCGTTCGCCCGAAGGGGTGATCACCGTGACGGTTTTCGGTTGCAGGCCCATCAGTTTCGCGATGGCCGTCGTCGTGCCGCGCTTCGCCCGCTCCTCAAGCAGCCGCCCCAGCAGGATGAAGGCGACGATGACGGCCGCCGACTCGAAATAGACGTGCGGCTCGATGCCCCTCGACAGCCAGAATTCCGGGAAAAACAGGTTGAAAAGGCTGAACAGATAGGCGATTCCGGTACTGACGGCAACCAGCGTATCCATGTTGGCCGCCCCGTGGCGGAGCTGTTTCCAGGCGTTGACGAAGAACTCCCGTCCCAGTCCGAAAACGACCGGGGTGGAGAGCGCCCACACGGCGTATTTCACGGCCGGAGCGTCCATGAACAGCATGCCTCCGGCCACAATCGGAAGACAAAGCCCCGCCGCCCAAAGAGTCCGCCGTTTGAGCGCCCGGTAATGCGCCGCACGAACGTGCGCCGCCTCGTCCTCCGCCGGGCCTTCCGCGTCGGTCAGCAGGTCGTAACCGGCCGCCTGCACGGCCCGCTTCAGCGTCCCGGGAGAGCACTCCCCCGAACGGTAGTCCACCCGCGCCGTAGCGGAAGCGTAGTTCACATGCGCAGACTCGACGCCCGGCAGGCCGTTGAGCGCCTTATCGACCCGGACTGCGCACGAAGCGCAGCTCATGCCTGCGACCGGGAACGTATTCGTGATGATCTTACTCTTTTCCATGGGAACAAAGGTAAGGTCCCGACACGCTCCGGGTGTTACAGAATTATGGATATGATTTATACCTACACTTCATCCAGCGGTTTCAGGCCGCGTCCTTTCAGCCGGCGGAATTCAGTGGGCGACATCCCGGTCTGGGCGCGGAACTGGGCGCTGAGGTGCGCCACGCTCGAATAACGGAGTTTGTCGGCGATCTCGCTGACGGTCAGGTCGCCGTAGGCCAGCAGTTCCTTGACCCGCTCGATCCGCTGGGCGAGGAAGTATTTCTCGATGCTGATGCCGTTGACCTCCGAAAAGAGCTTGCTCAACGCACTGTAATCACGGTGGCAGCGTTCGCGCAGGTAATCCGACAGGTTGACTTTCGAGGCATCTTCGCTGTAATGCACCAATTCGATCACGGCCGTCCGGATCTGCTCGATGAGGCGCATCCGGCTGTCGTCGATCAGTTCGAACCCGTAGGCTTCGAGCAGTTTGCGGAACGCCTCCCGCTGCTCCCGGCCGGGCTTCTCCTGCACGACGACCGTTCCCAGTCCGACATCGAGGGGCGTGAACCCCGCTTTTTCGAGCAGCCGGGTGACGACCAGAATGCAGCGGTTGCAAACCATGTTTTTGATATAAAAGACGTTCTCCCGTTCCATAACCGCATTCGTTTTATCCGTAAATATAACACAAAAACGATTCCGTCCCGCCGACCGTCTTCCAGCCTTTCAGGTTCCGGCCGTTGAAAAGCGTCGGCCACGGGACCTGCGCTCCGACGAAGGTGCAGGGTCCCCAACAGTGCAAGAGTCTCTTTTTCCTATCAGTCGGGCAGTTTTGATCGTACGAATATAGTCTATTTTTTTCGGGTCTTCAGCCTGTTCCCCTGCAAAATTAACCTCTGACCCGCTCCGTATTCCGAAAAAGTTTCGTAACTTCGGCACAGCAAACCCATAGACGAAGCCATGAAACATGCGCACATCCTGCTGCTGCTCCCTTGCGGCATGCTGCCGCCGCTCGCCGGGGCGCAGCGCACGGAGCCGCCCGGCCGGTTCGACATCGCACCGGAATAACCACCCCGAAAACAAGCAAACCAACCAAAAACAACCATGAAGAAAACCGCAATCACCCTCTTTTTCCTGCTTCAGGCCGCGTGTCTGTTTTCGCAGATCCCCCGCCCGGAATATCCCCGCCCGCAGTTCGAGCGGACGGACTGGATCAACCTGAACGGCGAATGGACCTACACGTTCGATTTCGGCGCAAGCGGCCTGGAACGCGGCTACGCCGGCTCGAAGGGATTCGACGGCAAAATCATCGTGCCGTTCGCCCCGGAGAGCAAGCTCTCGGGCGTCGGCCACACGGACTTCATAGGCCGCATCTGGTACCAGCGTACGATCGACATTCCGGCAGACTGGTCGGGACGCAACGTGATGCTCAACTTCGGAGCCGTGTACTACACCTCCGAGGTGTATGTCGACGGCCGCTTCGTCGGACGCCACTTCGGAGGCAGCACGTCGTTCTCCTACGACATCACCGCATTCGTGAAGCCGGGCGGCAGCCACAGTCTGGTCGTCTTCGCCACGAGCGACCTGCGCAGCGGCAAACAGACTGCCGGCAAACAGTCGCTGCAATACGCCTCGCACAGTTGCGACTACACCCGCACGACAGGCATCTGGCAGACGGTGTGGATGGAGGCCGTGGCTCCCGAGGCCCTCGCACGCGTCCAAATGACGACCGACATCGACCAGCAGCAGCTGATCGTCGCCCCGCAGTTCTTCCGGGAAAGCCCGAACACGCTCCGGGTGACCCTTCGGGACGGCGGCAAGGTCGTCGGCACGCGGCAGGTCCGGGCGTCGAACAGCAGCGTCGTCGTCATCCCGGTCAAAAAGGCCCGGCTCTGGAGTCCCGAAGACCCGTTCCTCTACGACCTGACCTACGAGGTGGTCGCCCCCGACGGCCAGGTGCTCGACGCCGTGAAATCCTATGTCGGGATGCGCAAGGTCCACATCGAAGGCAACAAAATCTACCTCAACAACGAACCCTATTACCAGCGGCTGGTGCTCGACCAGGGTTTCTACCCCGACGGTATCTGGACCGCCCCGTCGGACGACGCCCTGCGCCGCGACATCGAGCTGGGACTGGCCGCCGGGTTCAACGGCGCACGCCTGCATCAGAAGGTTTTCGAGGAACGCTACTATTACTGGGCCGACAGACTCGGCTACATCACCTGGGGCGAAAGCCCCAGCTGGGGAATGGATGCCAACGACGTGGAAACGGCCCGCAACTTCCTCTCCGAGTGGGCCGAATGCGTGGTCCGCGACCGGAACCACCCCTCGCTGCTGACGTGGACGCCGATGAACGAGGAGTGGTGGCCCGACAACACGCAGTTCCCGCGCTTCGCCTCCGACGTCTACGACCTGACGGGGCGCCTCGACCCGACGCGCCCCGTCAACACCGTCAGCGGCGGCGCCGTCGTCAGGACCGACATCTGGGCCGTCCACAATTACGAGCAGAACCCGGCCAAACTGAAAGAGAAAATCTTCAGCGACGGCACGTTCTTCCATCCCCGCCTGCGGACGACCCGCGACCAGACGCGCAACATCGGATTCAACGAGGTGAAGGCGACCGCAAACTACGCCTGGCCGCAGTACGATGGCTCGTGCCCCTACCTGGTCGATGAATTCGGCGGCATCAAATGGGTGAAGGACCAGGAGAAGCAGGCCACGGATTCCCAGACCGAATCGTGGGGTTACGGACAGGCGCCCCGTACGCTCGAAGAGTTCTACACGCGGCTCGAAGGCCAGGTAGACGCGCTGCTCTCGCTCTCCGGACAGGTGTGGGGCTATTGCTACACCCAGCTCACGGACGTGGAACAGGAACAGAACGGCATCTATTGCTACGACCGCTCGGCCAAGTTCGACATGGACCGGATCAAGGCCATTTTCAGCAAACGCCCGGAACATCCCGCCCGATAACGCGCCGGACAGCCGCCCGCCCGAATGAAGCGCACCCCGAAAATCCGGAAAAGGATTTCGGGGTGCGCTTTTTATCCGGTTCGTCATCGTCCGCCCGCGGCAGAGCCTCGTGCGCGAATGCGCCCGGGAACAGAAGGCGTCGCTGAATTTCCATTCGCGTGTTTTCCCGGTTTCAGAGTCTCGATATAAAGTATTCCTGCATATTCCAACGATATGCCCTTGATGAACGCTGCAATTGGGGATGCTTCATGTCGGTGCGTCGCACGGCGAGTGGCGGACGGTCCGACATGCGACCTTCTGTTTTCGGCACCATGAACTCCCGAAGGCAAAAAGCCACAGCGCCGGCACACTCCGCAATAGCAACCGACGGTTTTTAAATTATTCACGAAATATAAAAAAAGTCTCCACGGAGTACGCGGAGACAATAGGTTGAAAACCTTCGGCATATAGCCTTATTGTGATAAGATGTAGAATTCTTACACCACAAATATATAAAAAAAACTTTAGTTGTGGTTTGATGTAGAATTTCGATAAGATACAACTAATTGTCCGATGTTGTGGCTGCTTCGTTTGTTGTGGTTTGATGTAGAATTTCGATAAGATACAACCGGCCGTTCTTAACGGCAGCGCGATCTGTAGTTGTGGTTTGATGTAGAATTTCGATAAGATACAACAACGGCACAGCTTTTACGCGTGCGTCCGGCGTTGTGGTTTGATGTAGAATTTCGATAAGATACAACTACAACCTACAAACTAAACATTTCGTACAAGTTGTGGTTTGATGTAGAATTTCGATAAGATACAACCAAAACAGGGGAAACTGCGTTTACGAGAACGTTGTGGTTTGATGTAGAATTTCGATAAGATACAACCGAAGGTGTTTCCATGTCCGGCGTTTCTACGTTGTGGTTTGATGTAGAATTTCGATAAGATACAACGATAGGCGGCGACCAGTTCCGGGTTGGCCTGTTGTGGTTTGATGTAGAATTTCGATAAGATACAACTCGAAGGATCGTTGTACGCGTTTTCATAATGTTGTGGTTTGATGTAGAATTTCGATAAGATACAACCCGTTGGTTCATAATTTGTTCTTAGTAGTTGTTGTGGTTTGATGTAGAATTTCGATAAGATACAACCATTTTCGTTGTTAGGTCGATGTCGTAGGTGTTGTGGTTTGATGTAGAATTTCGATAAGATACAACCGGACCAGCGACCACCGTTCAGCGCGAGGTGTTGTGGTTTGATGTAGAATTTCGATAAGATACAACGCCGTGTTTCTACCCATCGTATGCACTATGTTGTGGTTTGATGTAGAATTTCGATAAGATACAACTTCGTGATCAGCACGGTGACAGAATCCCCGGTTGTGGTTTGATGTAGAATTTCGATAAGATACAACAGGAGGCTTTATGGGAAGAACGGATCGAGAGTTGTGGTTTGATGTAGAATTTCGATAAGATACAACGCGGTCAGCGTATCCTCTCCGTTCTCGATGTTGTGGTTTGATGTAGAATTTCGATAAGATACAACGCTGCGTAAACGCGGGTTGATCGTTACGCGGTTGTGGTTTGATGTAGAATTTCGATAAGATACAACTAGTCCATTTTCGAAGCTGGTATGAACACGTTGTGGTTTGATGTAGAATTTCGATAAGATACAACGCATAGACCCTTCGCGCGTGGTCATCATCAGTTGTGGTTTGATGTAGAATTTCGATAAGATACAACAAGGCGGGAGCAAAAGCGCTTCGAGGACCAGTTGTGGTTTGATGTAGAATTTCGATAAGATACAACGGAATGTAAAGTAAATTGTATACATTTGCAGTTGTGGTTTGATGTAGAATTTCGATAAGATACAACATAAAGTAAATTGTATACATTTGCAGTGTGTTGTGGTTTGATGTAGAATTTCAATAAGATACAACCGGCAGTATTGGAATGCTGCATAATTGCAACTGTTGTTTACATTACCCTTTTGACTCAAGAAGATTTCAAACTCCCTTAAATACGTCAAATCCAATTCATCAAAACGCATATTGACCGAGCGGAATTGCGACACAAGGACCAACGTTACCTTATGTTTGCTGGCGGAACTGTACTTTTCGACTTTTTCCAAGCGTTCGATAATCTGTTTGAAGTACTCCCCGACCGTGCAGTTGATTCGTTTGCCGTTCTGTTCAAACAGCGTATCGAATGTAACGGGAATTTCCAGCACCTCCAACTTTTTGATTTTCCTCTCGTATTCACGTATCTTGGAGGTTATTTGAAACTGTATTTCTGCTCTATCGGGGCAGTCGGCGGTAGGTTGTTGCTTGTCGAAATCCCAATGCACCAAAGCTTCCGAAATGCCCAGACCGACGAACTTACGGCGGCGGTCATGGGTAAAGACAAGAGCAAGAGGGGCTAAACGGTTTCTGTTGATAGCGTCTCTGCGACATACGACGTTGATTGTCATAATCTTTACGGATTACGCAAGCAACAAAATGCGATTCGTGTGTTACACGATTTTCATTAGTGTCCCGTTAAAATTGGGACGAAGTTAATATTAATCAAATAGTCCCTCCAAGAGGGGATAATCGAGTTCTTTGACATCGTTGAAATTAGTCTTTTCGAAGAGATCTCTCAGTGGAGTCTTATCCGTTAGTGAGATGCTCAAAATCTGCAGGACCTCATAAGTTGACCGCTTTAGTCGCATGTCGTGTTGGACGATGGCGACAAGGCAATAAGTTATGATTGCAGAGCAAATTTGTATTCTGACAGCGTTCTCTGTAGTGCCCCAGAATTTCTTAATCTTGAGGTGCTGCTTGAGCCACTTGAAGAACAACTCAATCTGCCATCGGTTCTTGTAGAGATTAGCAATTTCGAGAGCGGTAAGATGGAATGCATTCGTCAAAAATGCGAAGTCTCTGTCTTGCTCGTCATCGTGAAATCTCACAAGTCGCAGCCTCTCAGGAAACTTCTTCTGTGTGTTCACATCCGTGAGTTCAATAACGGAATCAGAAAGCACATTCTTAGGCAATCTACGTTTCCATTTCGTACACTTGTACTGTAAGTTCTTCTTCGCCCGAACCACGAAGTATGATTCATTAAGACAAATCTTGTAGAGTTCCTTGAATGCATTGTAACCACGGTCAAATACGTAGTAAGAACCTGATTCATAGGAAATCTCCTTCATTGCCTTTGAATCGTGTACCGATGCAGTCGTAATATGGAAGAAAGCAGAAACTTGGGACTCCAGATCATAAAGGACATGCGCCTTAACGCCTCCTTTCTTCTTGCGGAACTTTGCCCACCAGAATACTGACAAGCAGTGCGGAATCGTTGTTGAATCAAATGCATAAACATTCCCCTTCAGCTTGAAGATGTCGGTTGCTCGTTTCTTGCGAGCCTGTTCCATCATGAAGAAGGCAAAGTCTTCAAAGATCCTGTAGTCACGATTCTGATTCGCTGTGGCAAATGTCGTTTTCGCTATTGGATTACGCCCCATTCCAAGGTGATAACATTTGGATTGGTGAGTCTCCAATGCAACGACAACATCACGCAGGCTCTCACGGTTACAGAGTTGTCCGAACATGAGTGCCATGAGCTGATTCCAGCAGGTGAAGTTCTTGACATACCTGTT
>ULWI01008121.1_pt1 | contig 15915 bp, 17 predicted proteins | sample 1960301 | NCBI WGS metagenome assembly ULWI01 (sample SAMEA4835811, study PRJEB28245) | human gut metagenome | biome: gut microbiome; material: fecal sample | place: Denmark | collected 2008 | reverse complement strand
TCGGTATACCGTGTGAACTAAAAGCTGCAAGTTGGGTTAAACTTGAGTTAGAGATAATCAAAACACAATTGCATGCGGAGCAAAGGTGTTTTTTGCCGCTAAGGTTAGTTAAAAAAACGCAGAGATTGTTTAAGCGTAAATGGATGTATGAGTGCGGGTTGCTTCCTGGCAATTATTGGAGAGAAATAGTTTGGTCGTCTTTCATCGGTCATATCCTTGATCCAAGGAATATTTAGGGCTCGCAAGAATATGCCAAAGCGCAAGCGCAATGTAAGTATTCTGTGAAAGTCGTATTCCCCATTAGCATGAGCTGGTGGAGGGCAAACCCTCCTATGCTTGTCTCAAAAAAGGCAAAAACAATCCCGCCATGCAAAGTTACTGCTTTATTTGTGACCATGCAATACGGTGTTCACCAAATACATACTTTATAGTGAATCCATATTTGTAAAATAAATTTTCGAGCAGTTACTTATAGATTTTTTAATAATGAAACGACGTTTGATTTGGGCTGACTCTCTTAAAGGTTGGCTTATGATATTAGTGATATTAGGTCATGCTATACAAACAGTTATGTTGGAAGATTGTAGTAATGACCATGTTTGGAATATAATTTATTCCTTTCATATGCCAGCATTTATGGCAGTAAGTGGATGGTTCGCTTACCGTCAAAATCAAAATGGGGGGGGTAAAAATGTATGCTTAAGACGATGTAAACAATTGTTGATTCCATACCTAATGTGGTCGCTAATTTCTTATGGATTATCTGGTGATTACACAATGAGACATTTAAGTAATATGGTGTTATATCCAGATGCATATTTCTGGTTTTTATGGGTGTTGTTCTTGATAAACTTATTGTTCGTTTTATGTAAAAACATATCATATAGGATCCATATTGACGAACTAACAGCTATATGTATAATGTGTCTATCATTATTTGGCGTAATGGTGGCATTTGAAATTAGAATGTTTGGGTTTCAATTTTTGTCTTATTACTTTATTTTCTATACTTTAGGCTATTGTATGCATCGCTTCAAGTGGCTTCAAGTATTTAATAAGATGTATATAGCAGTTTTATTCATAATATGGGCAATACTTGCATGGTACTGGAATATGCACAGCCTACCAAATTGGATGCCTGTTATTCCTCATGTTCCGTCCACGCTAATGCAATACTCCTATCGTGGATTGACAGCAGTAATAGCTATAATTGTAATATTCGGCTTTGCGCCAAATAATTTGAATAAAACAGACAGAACGAATCTTATAATGAAGGAATTGGGTACAGTGTCACTTGGTTTATATGGGTGCCATCTTACAATTATGGAATATGTTGTTGAGGTAATTCGCAATTGTTTCCCTCAAACGGACAATTCAATTATAATAATTCTCAATTTTATAATAAGCACTATTATTTCAGTGATTATTGTAGAATTACTAAAACGGAACAAAGTAACTGTAAAAATATTTCTTGGAAAAATATAAGAAAATCTAAAAAATGAAAATAGTAAATATACTAGGAGGTCTTGGCAACCTGATGTTTGTGTGTGTCATGTATCTTGCATTGAAAAAGACTCATTCTGATGAGGAAGTTTGTCAGTGTCGGATAAGCTATAAGGGTTATCCAATGCATAATGGATATGAGCTTGGCAATGTGTTTGGAGCAGATGCCCAGAGGCTTTTCTATGACAGTTGGCAAAGGTAGCAATTCTTATTGGAACTATAAAAAAATGGAGATTGATTCGTAAGTATTCGGTGAAAGCCGTATTGTGCGCCTAGAAAAAGTTTCGCACCTTTGCACCGTATTTTTAAAATGTTCAAATTGTGGTACAAGGAAAGAAATCATTCAACAACGTTCGCTGAGGTTGTGATCGGCGACAGTGAGGCGAAGAAAATGCGTGTGGCGGCGAATGGTCGCCCCTCCCGCAGTCCTTATCTAAAACTAGTCTATCCCAATGGCGTGACGCTCATCCTTCCTGCTGACACCAGCGTCGAGCAGCTTCGTGCTTATAGAGATGCCGATAGACAAAACGGATACAGAAAGGTTGATACGTGACATGGTGATGGGTAAGAAGTCTTATTTGTTCTGTCAAGACTTGGATGCCTGCAGGCGGGCAGCGATGATGTACTCGTTGTTTGGTGCAATGTAAGGTTTAACGGATGTCACACATATTCTCCGTAACTTTTAATACAAAACATTCTTTATTATCAGTAAGCAGTTGTATCTTTGCACGAAAATAAGAGTGGTATGGATAGAAGTAAAATTATTGACACGCTCAAACAGCGAGGTGGGTTCATAACCACTGGCGAAGTGAAAAGCCGTGGCGAGTATGAACAGCTTCGCCGTGCAATAGAAGACGGAACGCTTATGCGGATTCGTAATGGTGTTTATGTGGAAATGTCTGCGTTGGCAAATAACATGCTAGATGTGGAGCGTATAGTTCCGCATGGAGTGCTTTGCCTGTATAGTGCGTTTGCTCATTATGGGCTTTCCACACAAGTGCCTTCCGCTACTTGCATTGCCATTGAAGCCAAACGAAAGGTGCGCTTGCCCGAATATCCCCCGATTGACCTCTATTATTGGAAAAAGGAGAATTTAGAGTTTGGTATAGTAAAGAAGAACATATCAGTATATGAAGTACTCATTACGGATATGGAGCGAACAGTCTGTGATGCCGTAAAGTACCGAAACAAGATTGGGCTTGATGTTTGCGGTGAGGTGATAGACAACTATCTCAAAAAGGAGACCCGCAATGTGTCTTTACTTCATGAATACGCACAGAAACTGAGAGTGAAAAAAATATTGACTACATATTTGGAGACAAGGCTATGACAAAAAATATAGGAAAGAATTTTCTGAAATGTTTGATATGTTTTAGCATCTTCATCCCGAATTGCTGACCTATTCTATGCTCAAATACGCGCTGGTGAGGGAAACAACTAGAACTACAGCTGCGATACGGCAAGAAACTTGGGGGAAAATTTGCAGGGAAGCAAAGGAAAGTGTATATTTGCAGACTTCATTTGACATTTGAGATATGAATGAACTGAAAGTAGAAAACTTTGGACCAATAGGCAAGGCTCATGTGGAGTTTGGTGATCTTACCATTCTTGTCGGCGCGCAAGCTTCGGGTAAAAGCCTGTTTCTTGAACTGCTGAAACTGTTGGAGGACAAGGATGCCATTGTCGAGACGCTGAGGAAGTATAATTATATCATCAGCAAGAGTAACGTATCCTATTTGTTGGAGGCGTACTTCGGCAATGGTATGGCTGGCATTTGGGGGGAGAACACCAAAATAGTTTATGACGGGCGAGAGGCTTCTGCTGTCATTTCGTTGATGAAGAATAAGGTGAAGGAGGCGGAGGAGAAGGTTTTCTACATACCTGCTCAAAGGGTGTTTAGCATTTCGGATGGGCGGCCTAAGGCGTTTTCAGAGTTTGATCCTACGGCTCCTTATGTGTTGCGCCAGTTTAGTGAGACTCTGCGTGTATTTATGTCGATAGGCTTGGGAGGGAATACTACCTTGTTTCCCGTCAAAACTCGCCTGAAGAATGCGCAGAAGAGGTCTTTTGATTCTTCTATTTTTCATGGTGGAAGGGTGGAACTTGAAAATGAGAACGGACAGCGCAAAATGCGTATGAAGGTGGACGGGATGGATATGCCGTTTATGACGTGGAGTGCTGGACAGAAGGAGTTTATGCCCTTGCTGATGGGCTTCTACTGTGTGTCGGGTCCTCCTATGCAGCTGCTCAACAAAGATCAATATGATTATATTGTGATCGAGGAGCCAGAGATGGGGCTTCATCCCAAAGCGATCATGTCGGTGCTGTTGGAAATACTGGAGTTGGTACAGATGGGCAAAAAGGTCATCGTATCTACCCACTCTACCGTCCCTCTCGAGTTTGTGTGGGCTTTCAACATCCTAAAAAGATCGGCTAATAAAAACAAAGAGGCAGGATTGGCAAAACTCTTTGATGTATCGGGGAAAGGGGCTGGTATCTTTACTGGCATCTTTGACAAGTCTATCAGAACCTACGCTTTTGAAAGAAAGGGTGAGAAGGTTGAGAGTGTTGATATTTCCTCCCTTGATGCTTTGGATGATCAACCCGTCGTGAGCGAATGGGGTGGCCTCTCTTCCTTTGCCACTCGGGCCTCTGAACTTGTAACGAAGTATTGTGATGAGTAAGGGTAAGAAGCAAAAGACAGCAGGAGCAGATAAAGCCAATTGCTCTTTTCGGAAGGCCATAGAGAATACGCCGGACGTGCAGCATGGTTATCGTGAAGGATTGCAGGCAATAGTAAAGGCTGACAAGCGGGCAGTGATGGTGAAGGATGCCAGAAGGCTTGATGGTAGCCTGAATATTGACGAAGAAACTAAGATGCTCTATCCCAACGAATCGCGGTGGGATTATGCGGTCGGCTATGATGGAAAGGTCTATTATGTAGAGGTGCATCCTGCAAACACTTCAAACGTAGAGGAGGTCATAAAGAAGAAGTTGTGGTTGGACAAGTGGCTAAAAGAGAAAGCTCCTTCTATGAGTGCTTTGAAAGCTGGTAGCCCCAAGTATCAATGGGCTGCTACAGAAGCCGGTGTGCATGTTAGCCCTCAGTCAATGTATGCAAGAAGATTGAGTCAACGGGGAATAGAGAAACCAAAGCGCCCCGTGGTGTTAGAGTGATGTTGTTTTGTAAGTATGGACAACAATAAGGTGAAAGATATGTTCGAGCAGCAGCTAGATACAGGGGAAAGTGCGTCTTTGGAAGAAGAATATACCAAAGTGCAAGCGCAATTTCGATAAAAAGTGGTACATTTGCAGGCGAGTAGATTGACAAAGATACGATTGGAGGAATTGGATGATGAGGACTGTGGCACATAATAAGCGCATGATTAGGCTGAGGGATTTCTCTACGGCCTTCTCTCGCTCTGCCTTTATCGATGTTCTCTTGTTTGATGATTTCTCCCGTTTTGATTGGCTTTGTGCTCAGTATCGTCTTAGGAGCAAGACGTATGCGGGCTTGATAAGAGGGGCCTATGCTGCCATTTCCAAGGACTATCGCTGCGAATATGTTTACAAGAATGAGCTGGTGAACCTTCTGCTTCGTCGTTATGGAACGAGAAGTACGGTTTATTTTAGTGAGTTTCGGGTGGGCAGTTCGATTGCTGACATGGTGATGTTTAATGGTGAAAGCAAGGTCTTTGAAATCAAGACGGAATATGATTCCCCACGAAGGCTGGACAGGCAAATGGGGGATTACAAAGGGGTCTTTGACAAGTGCTACCTTGTAGTGCCGGAAAGTAAAGTCGGCGACTATTTGCAAGTGGTGGAGGAGGAGACTGGAATCATTGTCATGGCTTATGGCAGTGACGGGATGGAACTCCGAGAATGGAGGGAGGCAAGGCAGAATGAGGCTCTCAATTCCTATGCCATGCTTTCTTGTCTGAGGGCTTGTGAGTATGAGCGTATGGCTGAAAACTTAGGGCATGATCTCATGTCTGTACCAGGGTATAAACGGTTTGATTACTGTAAGGATCTCTTTGCCAAGACTGCAGTGAGGGACTTGAAGAGGTTGTTTCTGCAGGAGGTGAAAAAGCGCCAAAATAACACGCGATTCTTGAGAAAATATCCTGTGGCTTTGAGACAAATGCTTCTGAGTTTGAATCTTCCAGAAAAGAAGGCGCTATTGCTTTTGGACAAATTAAAAACAACTATTCAATCATAGCTATGTATTATCCTTATCTTCGTGCTAAACAGTTTGAGTTGAAAGCTTTGCGGGAGTTCTCTGAGGAGCACTCTGGAAGCAACATTGTGCCTATATTGGAGCCTGTGAAGAAACAGTCTGCAGCCTTGGAACGTGCTGTCGAGGATATGATGAGGAACAAGATGCAATTTGCCTTGGTTCTGAACCCTACAGATGGCGATTTTAAGCATGATACGGTATCTTTTGGGGCGTGGTTGAAGGCGTCGAAACTGCTTCACGATGGTAGTCAGGGTAAAGATTGGATTCCTGCTTTCATTTGTACAAGAAGACTTCTCGATGATATTCCTTCTTTGATAGAAAAATATCAATTGAGCAATGTCATGCTTGTTTTCAAGTCGTGTATGGATATGGAAGATCCAAAGGTTAGCAATTTAGTGAATGACGAGAGGGTCGAATTCGTCGTCAATGCCTTTGGTGCGGTTGGCTCACGGCGTCTTAATACAATCTTGAAAAGAACGGGCAAAAAGATAATCCGTTTGGATGATTGTTTTAAAACCAGGACGCGCAATGCTGACTATGCGCTTGAAGATGATGAGCTGTTTAGCGAGGAGCCGTTCTATTATATGAACGACGGCTACGACGGTTTTTCGGACTATACCACTTTGCCTTCGGACTACGTAGAGGGAGGGATGATGCCTTATGCGGTAGCTATCCATCTGTCGTACAAGAAAGATGATGACCGGTTGAATGTTCATCATTTTGTTTCTGATAGTAATGAGAGCAATACCAATGTCAGAGGTAAATTTCAAGAGGCGGCCTGCAAGATAGGACCGTTCTTTGATGGCAAGAAGCAAACCTCGTCGGTGAAGGAACTTATAGCAAAGGCTGAAGATCCTGATGGTTATCCTGGGTTGGGTTATCTGAAGAAATTATCGGTCAAGAACCATTTGGAACTGATTGCTTCCATCATCTAATTCTACAGATTATGTTGATTTGTAAGCATTGCTTTTTAGATGCGGAAATGCAATCGGAGGTTGAGGCTAATGCTACCTCCGAGGGTGCTTGTGATGTTTGTCACAAACAGGGCAAGGTGATTGATTCGTCGGAGTTTGCTGATTTTTTTGAGGCTTTATTGTCTTTGTTCGAACGTTCTGACGCAGGTAAGCCTGTTGCGGAAATGGTGCAGGACGAATGGCATCTGTTTGCAGATAATCATGTGGCTGAGGTTTTGCTGGGTGAGGTTCTGCAGTCATCGTCGTTAGGCTTTTCCATCAAAGACAATGTGGCTTTTGCCGCTGACATTGTAGAACGGATCGGAATTTGGGATCGATTGAAGTGTAGTGTGATGCAAAAAACCAGATTCTTTACGAATATGGATGAATTTGCTCAATATAACTATCTTGCAAAAGGGAAGCATAACCTTGGGGCTGGAACTACACTTTATCGCTCTCGTATTACTCCCCAAGGAGTAGATTGCTTGGAGGTTAAACATATGGGATGTCCGCCTTCGGATAAAGCTACTGCTGGGCGTGCTAACACTTTAGGAATCCCATATTTATATTTAAGTGATTCAGCTAAAACTACATATTATGAGGTGCGAGCTGTCTATCTGGATAGGTTGAGCGTGGGAACATTTACTATTCCTGAGTCTCTCAGTTTGGTGGATTTTTGTGATGTCATCAATCTGTATCATGCTTATGGGGATTCGGTAGAGCCTCTGAAAGAAATCGTCATCAAAAAGAAGGTGATAGATAGTATAAGTAAGGACCTTTCCAAGCCTCTCCGACGTTATGACTCGGAGATAGAGTATGTGCCAACTCAACTGATATGTGAATTCTGTAAAGAGTATGTCCATGCTGATGGCATCTGCTTTAAGAGTTCGCTCTATCCTGGGGGCGTGAATTATGTGTTGTTTGATCCTAAGGCGGCTGATTGTATCAATGTCGAAAGTCACGAAATAGGAACAATAGACATAGACCGATAGGGCGGTACGTTGGCGTTGTTGTAAATCTTATCCTCATCCGAGTGGCGGCAGGGCATGGAGCGATACCATGATGAGGAACTTTGAATCCCAAAACTGTCTATAGTTTCCCATAAAGGGAAGCGTTTAAGTAACCATATTTTTGCTTAGCCATACATCGGGGGAATCGTATTCCCTCGCTGTTGTATGGTGTCACTTTTTTGGTCAGCGTGCGTTGGTCAAAGCGGATGCTTTGTCCTTTTTCGAACGGGCGCTAAATGGTGTAAGCTTTTAGTCTTCGTCACGAAGTGATTTGTATTGTGTTTTTGTTGCAAACAATCTCAATATGAACACCCTTGTGATTTTGCTCTAATAGTATGGTTTATGGATTTGTCACTTTCAAGTATTGAAGGTTTTAAAATTACAAGCTATAAAAATAACATGAAGAAACTATTGATGCTTGGAGGAGGCTTCCTCCAAAACTTTGTGATACGCAAGGCAAAAGCAATGGGGTATTATGTCTTGTGCCTTGATGCTAATCCTAAAGCTATTGGATTTCAAATCGCTGATGAGCATGCCGTGATCAATATAGTTGATGAAGAGGCGTGTTTGGCGTATGCTCGCGAAAAACAAGTCGATGGTGTACTGACGGCAGCTACCGACTTCAGCGTGTTAACAATGAGTCGTATTGCAAAGGAAATGCATTTGCCAGGAATTAATTATGCATCGGCTAAAATAATCAAGAACAAGGCTTCTGTTAGGAAACTTCTGTTTGAGGCTCAGGCTGATGATACAGGCTACTCTTATGAAATAGACTCTTTGGAAGCTATTGACGAGGTGTTGCCAAAGATAAAGTTTCCAATAATGATGAAACCTGTAGATGGCAGTGGTAGTCGAGGAGCATCAAAGGTGGAGAAAGCAGAAGACTTTGCCAAGGCTGCTGACTTTGCCATGAGTGGCAGTATTACCCATCGAGCTGTAGCTGAGCCGTTCATTGATGGTAAAGAATATGGTGTGGAGTCATTTGTCGATAATGGCGCAGTACATGTGCTTGCTGTTATGCAAAAGAATATGACGCAACCGCCATATTATGCAGAATTGGGACATGCTATACCGTCAGGGTTAAGTAATGAACTTGAAACGAAAGTGAAATCATGTGTGTATCGAGCCATTGTGGCATTGGGCGTGAATCATGGTTCAGTTAATATGGATTTACTTATAACCAAAGAGGGTCATGTACATATTGTTGATATAGGTGCTCGAATGGGCGGAAACCTTATCGGATCACATATTATTCCGACGGGTACAGGTATCGACTATATGGGCAACATGATTCGGGCTGCAGTCGGAGATAATACTAATTGGAAACCCGAATGGATGCCGAGACCGATTGCTACAAAACTGCTGGCGCTTACTCCTGGTAAGGTAAAAGCCCTTCCCGATTTTGATGAAATAAAAATTCGTTATGGAGTGCAGATAGAACATCATTTACATGTTGGTGATACCATTACTCCTTATCGAACAAACCTTGATGGTTGTGGATATGTGGTAGCTAGAAGTTTTGATGTTGATGATAGTATAGATATTGCTGCTAAGGCTAGAAATGTTATTGATGATTTAATTGTAAGAGAATAAAAAAATGAAAAAACTTGCTATTATTGGTGCGGGAACAAGAGCTGAATATATAGCTATTGCTTGCCGTAATTTGAAAGTAGAGAGTCACCTTTTTTCATTGGATAATTGTGACCCAAAGGTTTTTTCTTTGGTGGATTATTTCCATAATGTGGATATTTTCGATATAGACAAATTAGTTGAAATATGCACAAGAGAAAAAATTAATGGTGTATGTTCTACAACAGAAATAACAATTGCGGTCGCTGCTAAGTTGACATCTGTTCTAGGCCTCAATGGCAATCCTGTAGAGGTGGCGGAGCGAATAACTAATAAGTTTGCAAATAGAAAACTTGTAGCAAACGTTGATGGATTAAAATCTCCTAAGTTCGCAGAAATTTGTGCTCCAGAAGACGTAGAACATTTCAAATTTACTTTTCCTTTAATTTTAAAACCAGAGGCTTTTGCTGGTGGTAAACAAGGTGTTATTGTTGTCCGAACGCGTCAAGAACTTATAAGGGCGTTTAAGTTTACGTCAAGCAATGTTAAGTCTCGTTTTAATGATAAAGTTTTAGCTGAGGAGTTCCTTGTTGGTGGGCAGGAATATAGTGTAGAGAGTCTTTCTTTCAAAAAAAGACATTATATCGTGCAAATCACACAAAAAGATTCTGATAATGGATTGCATTGCGTGGAACTCGGACATCACCAACCTGCGGAACTAAGTTCAGAAATGTCCACAAAGGTAAGAAATGTTATAAGTGATAGTCTAACAGCTATTGGTCTTGAAAATGGACCATGCCACACCGAAATTAAAATAATAGATGGCGAGATTTATTTGATAGAGTTCAACGCTCGACCAGGTGGAGATCATATTTCGTGGCCGATGGTAGAATTAAGTACTGGATACCCTTATATTGAGGGCGTTGTGCAAATTGCTTTAGATGAGTTCAAACCTATAGATGTGTCATCTTTAAAGCATCGATATAGTGGTCTGTATTATGTAGCCAAGCAAACGAGTTATTTGAAAACTATCTTTGATGAATGTGAACATTATCCTTGGTGCTGGAAAAAACATAAAGTTTCCGATACTCTGGAAGAATTGACACATAATGATCTTGAAAACATGAATTATTTTATTTATTCTTCAGACGAAGGTAATCCGGTTGCTAAATTAATAAAACAAAAAAACAAAAACTAATATGTATATAAAACTATTTAAACCGTTAATTGATTTTATTATAGCAATTTGTGCGCTTCCTTTCTTTGCCATCATCTATGTGATTGTTGCAATCGCAATTAAGTTGGATGATGGTGGACCTGTATTTTATATGGCTAATCGAATAGGAAAGAATGGCAAAATGTTCAAAATGTATAAATTTCGATCAATGAAGGTCAATGCGCCTGTCATGTATAGCGAAGATGGTAGTTCGTATAGTGCAGCAGATGATCCTCGTGTGACAAAGGTTGGACGTTTTATTCGTTCAACCAGTCTTGATGAGACCGCTCAATTTTTGAATATATTGAAAGGTGATATGGCCTTTGTTGGACCTCGTGGTCGAGGCGATGATTCTGTTGGTACGTTTGAAAACGACGAACTAGATCTTATGAAGGTAAAGCCTGGAATAACAGGATATTGTCAAGCCTATTTTAGAAATAGTGCTTCGCCACGAGAAAAACGTTTAAAAGATGCATGGTATGCTAACCATGTATCTTTTCCTCTGGATTTTAGAATTGTTCTAAAAACTATTGTAACGGTAATAAAACGTGATAATGTATACACTGATTGATTTATGTAAATTTTACCCCTTGCATCCTATTATTATCCCGAATCAGTGGCTAGTCCATGTCGGAGCATTTTGCCTCGGTGGATATCACTCTGCGTATCGTCTTGGACTGGGCGTTCTACATCAGGAGGACGGGGGTGGACTGGACATGGCTCTTGGCGCAGCTCGACAGAGTAGGGATGAGGCCTTACCTGGCGGTGCTGAATGCTATCTGCGTGAGATATCTTGGTTTTGATGCTTCGCTGTTTCCTGACCTGCCCGTTGACCAGGGGCTGGTGGAGCGGAGCATGCAGGATATATTGGCTCCCGAGGTGGAGCCGGAAGAACACAAGAACAGGATGAGGGAGGTGGCTTTTCGCTTTCGTCGGTGGTATGCGAACCGATGGAAACACGACATGGTGTATCGGGAGCGTGCGGCGGTCTCGCTGTGTACGCAACTGTGGAGCCATGTGCTGAAGCCCTCGCTGTGAGAAATATTCATCAACTAAATATTTTTGTTTATGACAATGAAACTGCGTAATGTGCCTTTCTCTCCGCCTGACATGACGGAGGCGGAGGCTGCGGAAGTACGCGACGCCATACTGTCTGGGTGGATCACCACCGGACCGCGTACGAAGAAACTGGAAAAGAAAGTGGCTGCGTTTGTAGGGGTAGATAAGGCGGTCTGCCTCGGTTCGCAGACGGCGTGTGGGGAAATGGCCCTGCGCTTGCTGGGGATTGGCGAGGGTGACGAGGTGATCGTCCCGGCTTATACCTATACGGCGAGTGCGTCGGTGGTGACGCATGTGGGGGCTACCTTGGTTTTCGTGGATGTGCAGAAGGACTGCCTGGAGATGGACTATGAGGCCGTGGAGCGGGCTATCACGCCGCGGACGAAGGCGATTATCCCGGTGGATCTGGCGGGTATCCCGTGTGACTACGACCGACTGTTTGCGATCGTGGAGCGCAAGAGGGACCTCTTTGTTCCGAAGACGGACCTGCAAAAGATGCTGGGGCGCATTGCGATCTGTTGTGATGCGGCCCATGGCTTCGGTGCGTCGCGCAAGGGAAAGCGGGTAGGATCGATCGCTGACTTCTCTTCCTTTAGTTTTCATGCCGTGAAGAACTTCACGACGGCGGAGGGTGGTGCGCTGACGTGGCATCTGCCTTTTGGCAACGAGCAGGTGGTGAAGGACTTGGACAAGCAGGTGGAGAATACGTTTAGCGGTGTGCCGGAGATAGCGGGCGAGACGTGGAACGAGAACCTGTATCGCAAGGCGCAGTTGCTGAGTCTGCACGGTCAGAACAAGGATGCGCTGGCGAAGACGAAGGTGGGCGCCTGGGAGTATGACATCATCGGAACGTGGTATAAGTGTAACATGACGGATGTGGCAGCAGCCATTGGTCTGGTGCAGATGGAGCGTTACCAGGGGATGCTGGAGCGTCGCCGCGAGATGATAGCGCGCTACGATGAGGCTTTCGAATCGCTGAACGTGGCGGTGCTGCATCACTATGGTGCGGACTATGCTTCTTCGGGGCATCTGTATCTGGTGCGCCTGCTGGGCAAGACGCGCGAGGAGGCGAACCGGGTGATAGAGCAGATGGCGGAGCGGGGCATTGCCACGAATGTCCACTATAAGCCGCTGCCGATGATGACGGCCTACAAGAAGTTGGGCTTCGACATCAAGGATTTCCCGAATGCTTATCATTTGTTTGAGAACGAGATCACGTTGCCGTTGAACACGAAAATGACGGATGAGGATCTGGAGTATGTGATCGAGAACTTCGTCGATATCGTTTCTCATTTGTAGTATATTGCTCTGAGGAAAAAATGATGGAGTTTGACAAGGATTTCTTAGGTGCCTTGTTTGAGCAAGCAGTGGGCAGTCCTCGTCGTCGGCAGGTGTGTGATTTGCGCACATCGCCGCAGGATACTGGGCAGCGTGCGCTCTGCGCATTGCTGCCCGGTACGCAGATGCCGATTCAGCGGCATGAGGAGACGGCGGAGACGGTCCTCTGCTTGTGTGGCAAGTTGGACGTGGTGCTCTACGAGGAGATCGTAGGGTATGAGACGGCCGCTCCCCATGGGCTCCCGCAGGGGATGGACGCGCAGGACATAGTGCGCAGGGTCGATTACCGCGAGGTACGCCGCCTCCGTCTGTGTCCTGCTGAGGCTCGGTATGGGTGCCAGATCCCAAAGGGGGTGTGGCATAGCGTGGATGTGATAGAGCCGTGCGTGGTGTTTGAGGGGAGGGATGGAGCGTATGTTGAGGATGGAAGCAACATGTAGGGACAATATAAAGCAAATCGTTTTTGAAAATTCAGTTTAATAATACTCTGAATATCATTCTTGTTGTATTATTCTTGCCAGTGTGAAGAGTATTCCGTAACTTTGCAGAGCGCTTTATAATCAAAAGGAAGAGCAAGAAAATGAGAAAACTGGTGATTCATCATATAGGCCCTGTAAAACATGTGGACTTGGTGCTGAAACGCATCAATGTGGTAATTGGCCCTCAGAGTGCTGGCAAGAGTTGTATTCTGAAGGTTGCTTGCTTTTGTGCCTGGGCTGAAAAAAGGATTCAGTTGGAGCAGGGGAAAAATGGCTTTGCTGATTTTGAATATGTGAGGGAGAATTTACTTGCGTTTCATAAACTAAAGGGTTTCTTGCACGAGGATAGCCGTATAGAGTACAGAAGTGATTATTTGGCTTTCGTGATAGACTTTGCGAACGAGACATTTGATCTCCGCTGGGGTAACGCGAAAAAGCGATTCGACTACAAGCGACCGCGTGTCTCCTATATACCGGCAGAAAGGAATTTGGTCTCGTCCATTCCTAATTGGTTTGACGTGAAGATGGATTCCACCAATTTGAAGAGTTTTATTGCGGATTGGGCTTATGCGCACAAGTTGTGTGGGGATGATGCGGTGTTGCCGATCTTGAATCTTGGGGTGCGCTTCTTTTATGACAAGCAGACCGACAAAGACTATATTTTGCTGAATGATAAAAAGCGCATGGACTTGACGGATGCTTCGAGTGGCCTTCAGTCGGTGATTCCGATGTGGGTGTATTTGGACTATCTATTTAGGAAGCAATACTATCCTCAAGAAATGTCGAGTTCGAGGACTGAGACAGAGAACGAGGAGATAGCACAGCATATCTATGACTGCAAATATAAGAAAGCGGCAAAAAAAGCTGGGGAAGAGGGAAAAGTAGTCTTTGGCAAGGTAGGAGTGACGAAGCGAATGTTTGCCTCGGATGCGGATTTTGATGAATTCAAACAACTTGTATTGGCTTATACGCAAACATCGCATTCAGATATTTATCTAGAAGAGCCGGAGCAGAATTTGTTTCCTTTGACGCAGGTGGAATTGGTGTATGCGCTATTGAAGAATGCTGCACTGCATGAGGATCATCTGTTTATAGCTACGCATAGTCCGTATGTGCTCTATGCTCTCAACAACTGTATGCTTGGTTATAAAGTGAAGGATAAAATACCCAGCGAAATATCCGAGCTTAAGGCTAATGAGGATAGTTGGATTGATCCAAAGGAAGTATCTGTCTGGGAAATCAAGGATGGTGAGTTTTCGTCGCAGGTTGATGAGAAGAACTTAACGTTGCAGGATGCTGATGGACTGATTCGTGGTAACTATTTTGACCGTATCATGAAGCTTATCATGACGGACTTCTCGAATTTTGCAACGTTCTATGACTAAGATTGAGAGTGCGTTCAGTGGCGTTATGGTTTGCCAGGATGATATTTGGGTGGCAGACTATACGGAGCAAACAAAAGGATTTCCTAAGTGTGAGCGTAAAGGGGTCACAATACAGGAAATGCCTTTTGTGGATATTGCCGCTTTTCATTTGCAGAACCCAAGTCGTACGGAGATTCTTGCAGTTAATTTCGAGTGCAACAAGGGATTTTTTCCGGAAGGAGTGCAGGATTGTGAATGTATGTTTCGTCCAAAGAACGTTGGAAAGGGATGGCTTTTGCTTTGTGAGTTGAAATATTGCAAATATGACAATATAGCTGCTAACGCAGATAAGGCGTACAGCCAGCTTATAGATACATGGAAATTGCTTGATGGCAAGGGCTTCTATGATCGTAAACATTGCAAGGTGTTTTTGAACATTTCCGTGCCAGAGCATGAGTATGATTTGTCTCCATTTTTAGGTTTTGTAGGAAATCAAGATGAGCAGTTGACATATAGAAAGAAGTACAAATTGCATCTCTTAGGTGTTAATTCTGTGCTTGTTGTCAGCTCTGGCATTCTTATGACAGTAAGGCCGCAGATTTGATTTTTCTTCCGCTATGGCTCTTTGTTTTTTTGTGGCTATTGCTGTGTGGACACGATAGAGATATAGGTGCGCTTTTTTCTGCAAACTACTTGAACTGACTTTATCTACGTTTTTATTTGATCTTTTTGGAAAAATAGGGGAATAGTAAACAATTATCAAGTTCCTTGATTTTTTATCTGTCTAAGGTTGCATTGAAACATCAACGCAGCCTTGGCGCTTTTGGGTATGAATCTTCTTTTTCTGCGCATGAGCTGGATGCGCTAAAGCAGAATGGTATGAAGGAGAGGCAGCTTTACGATTATCAGCTTGATATGAAACGGCGGGTGGGTGAGGCCTTTGGGTCGCACCGGTCCGTGATGGTGCAGATGCCGACGGGTACGGGAAAGACGTGCGTGCTGGTGGCGTGTGTGCGTGAGTGGTTGTCGCAGAACGAGGGGACGGTGTGGATCGTGGTGCACCGCAGGGAACTGGTTGAACAGATCGTCGGGACGCTCCAGGCAGGAGAACTTTCGGGCGATTTGGACCATCGGGTGCGGGTGTACTCCATCCAGTGGTTGTCTCGGCACGAGGGGGAACTGGCGGA
>ULWI01007436.1_pt1 | contig 16284 bp, 8 predicted proteins | sample 1960301 | NCBI WGS metagenome assembly ULWI01 (sample SAMEA4835811, study PRJEB28245) | human gut metagenome | biome: gut microbiome; material: fecal sample | place: Denmark | collected 2008 | reverse complement strand
ACATGGGGCACATGCTCAACAACACGTTGCAGGACGTGCTGGTGCGCCGCGCCCGCATGTCGGGAAAGAACGCCTGCTGGGTGCCGGGCATGGACCACGCGTCGATCGCCACCGAAGCCAAGGTGGTAGCGATGCTGCGCGAAAAGGGCATCGAAAAGTCGTCGCTCACGCGCGAGGAGTTCCTCCGCCACGCCTGGGAATGGAAGGAGAAATACGGCGGCGTGATTCTCAAACAGCTGCGCAAGCTGGGCGCCTCGTGCGACTGGGACCGCACGTGCTTCACGATGGACGAAGCCCGCACGGAGAGCGTTCTGCGCGTCTTCTGCGACCTCTACGAGAAAGGCAAGATCTACCGCGGCGTAAGGATGGTCAACTGGGACCCCGCGGCGCAGACGGCCCTCTCGGACGAGGAGGTGGTCTTCAAGGAGTCGCACGGCAAGCTCTACTACCTGCGCTACAAGGTCGAGGGAACCGACCGGGCGATCATCGTCGCCACGACGCGCCCCGAGACCATTCTGGGCGATACGGCGCTGTGCGTCAACCCCAATGACGAGCGTTACAAGTCCCTGCCCGCCGACGCCCGCGTCGTCGTGCCGCTGGTGGGACGGTCGATCCCGGTGATCCGCGACGAATACGTCGACATCGAGTTCGGAACGGGCGCCCTGAAGGTGACTCCGGCCCACGACGTGAACGACTACATGCTGGGCGAGAAATACGGGCTGGAGACCATCGACATCTTCAACGACGACGGCACGATCAACGACAAGGTGGGCATGTACGTGGGTCAGGACCGCTTCGACGTGCGCCGGCAGATCGAAAAGGACCTCGACGCGGCGGGCCTTTTGGAAAAGACCGAAGATTACACCAACAACGTGGGCTATTCGGAGCGCACGGGCGTGGCCATCGAGCCGAAACTCTCGATGCAGTGGTTCCTCTCGATGCAGGAGCTGGCCGAACCGGCGACGAAGGCCGTGATGGAGGATGCGATCCGTTTCGTGCCCGAGAAATACAAGAACACCTACCGCCACTGGATGGAGAACATCAAGGACTGGTGCATCTCGCGCCAGCTGTGGTGGGGCCAGCGCATTCCGGCGTACTATCTTCCCAAAGGCGGCTTCGTGGTGGCCCTGACGGCCGAAGAGGCGTTGGAAAAGGCCCGCGAGAAGGCCGGCGACGCCTCGTTGCAGCTGACGGACCTGCGGCAGGACGAGGATGTGCTCGACACGTGGTTCTCGTCGTGGCTGTGGCCCATCTCGGTATTCGACGGCATCCGCTTCCCGGACAACAGGGAGATCGGCTACTACTACCCCACCAACGATCTGGTGACCGGTCCCGACATCATCTTCTTCTGGGTGGCCCGCATGATCATGGCCGGCTACGAATACCGCGGCGAAAAGCCCTTCTCGAACGTCTACTTCACGGGCATCGTGCGCGACAAGATCGGCCGCAAGATGTCCAAGCAGCTGGGCAACTCGCCCGATCCGCTGGACCTGATTGCCCAATACGGCGCCGACGGCGTGCGTATGGCCATGCTCATTTCGTCGTCGGCCGGCAACGACGTGATGTTCGACGAGGCGCTGTGCGAGCAGGGCCGCAACTTCGGCAACAAAATCTGGAACGCCTACCGCCTCCTGAACGGCTGGGCGGTGGACGCCGCAGCGGCGCAAAGCGAGAACAACCGTCTGGCCGTGGCGTGGTTCGGGCAGGCGTTGGGCCGCTCGCTGCGCCAGATCGCCGAGGATTTCAAGTCATACCGCATCTCGGAGGCCTTCAAGGAGGCTTACCGCCTCTTCTGGGACGATTTCAGCGGCTTGTACCTCGAGATGGCGAAGCCCGCCTACGGACAGCCCATCGACGCCCCGACGATGGAGGCGACGAAGGGCTATTTCGACGCCCTGATGCGCGTGCTGCACCCCTTCATGCCGTTCGTCACGGAAGAGATCTGGCAGGACCTCGCGCCCCGCGCCGAAGGCGCTTCGATCTGCGTGGCGCAGATGCCCGAGCCTGCGGCCGAAGACGCCGCGATGCTGGCGCGCTTCGAACTGGCGAAGGAGATCATCACCTCGGTGCGCAACATCCGCAACCAGAAGAGCCTGCCGCAGAAAGAGGCGCTGACGCTCCGGGTCATCGCCGATGAGAACTATCCCGCGGAGTTCGCCCCCGTCGTGATGAAGATGGCCAACCTCACGGCCATCGAGACCGTGGCGGAGAAGGACCCGGCGGCCGCGGCGTTCATCGTCAAGACGACGCAGTACTTCGTGCCGATGGCCGGAAAGATCGACGCCGAGGCCGAGCGCAAAAAACTCGCGGACGATCTGGCCTACTACGAGGGATTCCTCGCCTCGGTGATGAAGAAGCTCTCGAACGAGCGGTTCGTCGCCTCGGCGCCCGAGAAGGTGGTGGCCAACGAGCGCGCCAAGCAGGCCGACGCCGAAGCCAAGATCACGGCGATCCGCGAACAGTTGGCGGCGCTCGAATCCGGCAAATAAGCATTAAAACAGCTATCATGGCCCTACGATACAAACTCCTCCTGTCATGCTGCGCCCTGACCATGACGGCAGCCTGTGCCTATGCCCGGGGATTCAGACTGGAGGGAAGGATTGAGGGACTGCAAGCCGGAGACACCCTCCGTTTCGAGCGTATTCTCCTGCCTTCATGGAAGTACGGCCCGGGATTCGACGTCGTGGTCCGCAAACCGGGCGCATTCCGCTATCGGGGGAAGTCGGAACACGACCAGTACTACCTGATGACCTACCGCCCGAAAGCCGGAAGAGCCGCAGCCGGGGATCGCGGAGGCAAACCCGTCATCGTCAGGCCCGGCGATAGGATCGGCATGACCGGCTCGACGGATGCGATCTATTATTGCCGTCTCGGCGGAGGAATTTACGACGAGCCCATGCTGTCGAGCCTGCTGGCGGTCGATGATTCGCTCGGCCGGGTCCGGGGACGTTATCTGGAAGCGGCCAATCCGCACGGAAGCCTGTACCTGTTGATCGACAGGATACCCAAGTTGTCGTACACCCCAGCCAAGGAGGCGCACAAGTTTTACAAGACATTGTCCGAAGGGTTGAAAACGAGCTATTTCGGCCAGATGTACGCAGACTGCATGGCAAGAATGGAACAACTCGCCGAAGGAAAACCGGCGCCGGATTTCACACTGGCAACGACCGAAGACCGTACTGTCGCCAAGGCTGATTTCAAAGGCCGATACCTGCTGCTCTACCATTGGGGATTGTGTCCCGGCTCGATCCATATCGACCGGCAGGTGAGCGATCTGTTCGAAAAGTACAAGGACAAAGGGTTGCAGGTGGTGGGTCTGACCGAATCCATCGCCGATATCCGGAGCGTATACGAAAGTCTGCCCGCAGGCAAAAAAACGCCGTCGCCGGGTGTGGACGACATGCGCCCCGTGCTGGCCGGCATGCTGGAACACGGATGGATCGAAGCGGAACTGGAAACCGGTCATCCGGAAAACCGGCAGATCATGGAAACGTATGCCATCGAAGGCTGGCCGTTCTTCGTTCTGATCGATCCGGACGGCACCATACTGGCACGCAATTACACGAATGCCTTTTACCAGGCGAAAAAGATTCTGGACAAGGAACTGGGCGGAACGGCCGCCGAATGAACCGCGAAACGGCCGGCGGCGGGACGGCAGGCGCAAGCCCCGGAAAACCGGACCGGAACATCCCGTCATAAACTCTATGTTTGATCTCTAATCTACGAATATTTTGTCTCCGATCACCATCTACACCGACGGCTCGGCCCTCGGAAACCCCGGGCCGGGCGGCTACGGCGCAGTGCTTCTCTCGGGACACCACCGCAAGGAGCTGTCGCAGGGATTCCGCCTCACGACCAACAACCGCATGGAGCTGATGGCCGTGTGCGTGGCGCTCGAAACGCTCAAGTTCGAGGGTTCGGACGTGGTCATCTACTCCGATTCGAAATACGTCGTCGACGCCGTTTCGAAAGGCTGGGTCTTCGGCTGGGTCCGCAAGGGATTCGCGGGCAAGAAAAACCCCGATCTCTGGATGCGTTTCCTGCGCGTGTACAACCGCCACAACGTCCGTTTCGTCTGGGTCAAGGGCCACGCCGAAACAGTCGAGAACAACCGCTGCGACTGTTTGGCCGTGGCGGCGGCCAACGACAAGGCGCACTGGCTCGAAGACACGGGCTACGGTCCCGCAGAGCGGTAAAAAGGAAGGCCGCCGCACCGTTTTTTCGGCACAAAGTCCACCATAATCCATCGAATTATCGTACATTTTTCGCTTTTCGGGTTATTATTCCTATCTTTACGCCGCTAATTGCGTAACCAACAAACATACGCTCCGAATGTTCAAAACATACATGCGGCTGTTGGGTTTTGCCCGGCCGATCAAGAAATACGCGATCCCCTACTTCTTCTACTCGCTTTTCTACGCGTTGTTCAACTCGCTGACGTTCATGCTGATCATCCCGATCCTGAACACCATGTTCGACGCGAACTACTCCTTCGAATACGTCGAAAAGCTGCCTCCCCTGGAACTCAATCAGGACTACCTCGCAACACTTTTCAACTTCGCCTATTCGCACATCTTCGAACAATACGACCGCCAGAACGTACTGATGCTGCTGGCCATTGTAGCCATCTGCATCAGCCTGATGAGCAACCTGTTCCGCTACCTCGGCGCATGGACCATGGAGAACATGCGCACGCGGACCCTGCAACGCATGCGCAACGAAATGTTCTCGCGCGTGATGGACATGAACGTGGGCTATTTCTCGGACCAGCGCAAGGGCGACATCATTTCGAAAATCACCTCCGACGTGGGCGTGGTGCAGTTCTGCATCACCAACACCCTCCAGGTGTCGTTCCGCGAACCGTTTCTGATCATCGGCTACATCGTGATGATGGTGGCCATTTCGTGGGAGCTGGCCATCTTCTCGGTGCTGTTCCTCCCGGTGGTGGCCCTGCTGATCGGCAGCATCGTGAAGAAACTCCGCCACCCGGCCCGCACCAACCAGCAGCGCATGGGCGAGATGGTCTCGACGCTCGACGAGTCGCTCTCGGGCATCAAGGTCATCAAGAGCTATAACGCCACGGAATATATCAAGCAGAAATACTACGCCATCAGCGCCGACCTGGCGCGCCTGACCCTCTCGATGGCCCGCCGGCAGCAGCTGGCCTCGCCGATGAGCGAGTTCCTCGGCATCACGGCCGTGGGCGTGATCCTCGTCTTCGGCGGTTCGCTCGTGGCCAAAGGCGTGCTCGACCCCGGCGGATTCATCGCCTTCATCGCCATCTTCTCGCAGATCACGCGCCCCGTGCGCACCTTCATCGACCAGTTCGCCAACATCAACCAGGGAATCGCCGCCGGAGAGCGCATCTTCTCGATCATCGACACGAAACCCGAAATACAGGACAAACCCGGCGCCCGGGAACTCACGGGGCTGAAAGAGAAAATCGAATTCCGCGACGTGCACTTCACCTACGACGGGGAGCGCGAAGTGATCGACGGCATTTCGTTCGAGATACGCCGCGGGCAGACCGTGGCTCTGGTCGGTCCCTCGGGAGGCGGCAAGTCGACATTGAGCGAGTTGCTGCCCCGCTTCTACGACCCCTCGGCGGGCGAAATACTCATCGACGGCATCTCGCTGCGCGACTACACGCAGGAGAGCGTGCGGCACCCTATGGGCGGCGGGGCGCAGGACACCGTGCTTTTCAACGACACCATCGAAAACAACATCGGCATGGGCAAGCGCGGCGCCACGCACGAAGAGGTGGTCGAGGCGGCGAAGGTCGCCAACGCCGACTGCTTCATCCGCGAATGCACCGACGGTTACGGGACCAACATCGGCGACCGGGGCGTGAAACTCTCCGGCGGCCAGCGCCAGCGGCTCTCGATCGCCCGCGCGGTGCTCAAGAACCCCGACATCCTGATCCTCGACGAGGCCACCTCGGCACTCGACACCGAGAGCGAAAAACTCGTGCAGGACGCCCTCAACAACCTGCTCAAAGGCCGTACGTCGGTGGTCATCGCCCACCGCCTGTCGACCATCCACAACGCCGACCTGATCGTTGTCGTCGACCACGGCCGCATCGCCGAACAGGGCACGCACAACGAGCTGATGGAACGCAACGGCATCTACGCCAAGCTGATCGAAATGCAATCCTTCGACTAAAATGACCGAGCGGGAAAAGATGCTCGCCGGCGGGTGGTTCGACCCCCGGGATGCGGAACTCACCGCCATCCGGGACAACGCCACGCGCCTGATGCACCGCCTCAACGTCGAACTCTGCGGCCACGACGACGCCTACCGCGCCGCACTGCGCGAGCTGTGCCCCGGCTGCGAAGGATTCATCCGCGAACCGTTCCGCTGCGATTACGGACTCAACATCTCAATCGGCGAAGGGTCGTTCGTCAATTTCGACTGCGTGTTCCTCGACCTGGCGCCGATCCGCATCGGCCGCCACACGCTCATAGGGCCCAAAGTGCAGCTGCTCACCGCCCTGCATCCGTTCGACGCGGCACAGCGCCGCACTGGACTCGAAGCGGGCCGTCCGATCACCGTCGGCGACGACTGCTGGTTGGGCGGAGGGGTGATCGTCTGCCCGGGCGTCGCCATCGGCGACCGTTCGGTCATCGGCGCCGGAGCCGTCGTGACGCGCGACATCCCGGCCGACTCGGTGGCCGTGGGAAACCCGGCGCGCGTGATCCGCACGCTGACGCGGCAGGACGAAACCGAATAGCGCCGCCGCGCAAAAAATCATCCGGACAAAATTCGTTTTCTCCCGAAATTTTCTATTTTTGCAGAAACATCGAAAAAAGGGTATTTCTGCCATGCACTCCGAACAAGCCGCCCCCGACCTGCTGCAAAAATCACTCGACGCCTCCGGCGTCGGATGGTGGCAGCTCGACTTCGGACAGCGCGAAATGACCTGTTCGCGGCTGGCGGCGGACCTTTTCGGCGCAGATCGCACCCGCATTTCGTTCGAGGAGGTCTACCTGCTGCCCGGCGAGGAGCACCGGGCGCGCATTTACACCCGCTGCGCCGCCCTCAAGGTCTCCGACTCGCTCGACGAAACGTTCGTCACGGCCAACGGCGACAGATGCCTGCAAGTCAGAGCCGTGGCTGCCGCCAACGATCCGCTGACGGGCGTCCGCTCGGTTTTCGGAACCGTCCGCCGCGTTACGGAAGGCACTCCCGAAAATGCCGAACTAGCCTCCATCAATCAGAGTTACAAGGCGACGCAACGCAATTACAGCCACCTCGCACAACTGATCGAACACCTGCCGATCGGCTACCTGCGCGTCAACATCCTGCGCGACAAATCGGGCGAAGCGGTCGACTACCTGCTTTCGTACATCAACCAGCAGGCCGGCAGGATACTGGGCATCCACACGCAGGGCCATGCCGGAAAGACGGCCCGCGAGGTGGGAATAGATCCCCTGAAACACATCCCCACATTCGAGCACATCCCCTCCTGCTCCTTCTGGGAGCAGACCGGGAAAAGCCCGGACGGCAAACGCACCTGCCGCTGCCTGATCTACAACACGCCGGGCGACGACGACGAACTGGTCATCCTGCTCGAAGACATCACCGACGCCACGCGCAGCCGCGAACAGCTGGACGATTTCGAGCATCTCTTCAACCTGGTTTCGGACTTCGCGCACGTGGGCTGCGTCAGCTACAACCCCCTTACGGGAGAGGGTTACACCAAGGGTCCCTGGGCCAAAAATTACGGCGAAGCGGAAAACACGCCCGCCTCACAGATTCTCGGCCACTGGCGGCAGGTCCATCCCGACGACCGGCAACACCTTGAGGAGGAGTTCGAACGCCTCAAAACCGGAGAAATCCGGACTTTCGTCAACGAAGTGCGCATCGTGAGCGATCAGGAGCCGATGCGCTGGATCAAAATCCACCTGCTCTGCCGCGACTACCGTCCGGAGGAGGGCGTGATCGACCTGGCGTGCGTCAACTACGACATCAGCGAACTCAAACGCACCGAGGAGGAGGAGCTGCGCGAAGCGAAGAAGCGCGCCGAGGAGTCCAACAAACTCAAGTCGGCGTTCCTGGCCAACATGAGCCACGAAATCCGCACCCCGCTGAACGCCATCGTCGGATTCTCGGAGCTGCTGGCAGACGAAAGCAGGCACGAAACCCGCCGGGAGTACACCGACATCATCCTGCGCAACAACACCCTGCTGCTGCAAATCATCTCCGACGTGCTGGATCTGGCGCGCATCGAGTCGGGACGCACGGACATCGAGCGCACGCAGTTCGACGCCCGGGACTTATGCCGGGAGGTCGCCGACTCGCTCCGCCTCCAGCGCCGGCCGGGCGTGGAACTGCGCGTCGAGGAAGGGCTGCCGGAATTCCCCGTCACGGAGTACAGGAAGGGGCTTGCCCAGGTGCTGAACAACTTTACGCGCAATGCACTGAAATTTACCGAAAAAGGATCGGTAACGATCGGATTCCGCCGGATTCCCGGCCACATCCGTTTCTACGTCCGCGACACGGGCATCGGCATCGCGCCCGAAGACCGGGAACGCATCTTCAAACGTTTCGTCAAACTCGACACCTTCACCCAGGGGACCGGGCTCGGGCTGTCGATCTGCAAGTCGATCGCCGAACAGCTGGGCGGCTCGGTCGGCGTCGACTCCGTGGCGGGCGAAGGCTCCTGTTTCCGGATCGACATTCCCGCGGGGGAGTAATCCCCAAAACCCGCGTCCGTCCCGGGCGCAGAACCGGACGGGAAACGACCGGGACGGTCATCGCCCCGAAGCCGGACGCGGACAGCCCCGACGAAGGGAAGGCCCCCGCAGACCCCGCTTCCCGGAACGGACATCCATAAATCGAACGCTTCAGACCCGTTTTTCAAATCTTTTTTATATCTTTGCCAATTGTCAGAAAATTAGCGAAGAAATTTCTACCGATATGAAGTTCAAGGAGTATAAAGGCCTCGACCTGGCAGGCATAGCCGCCGACGTGCTCGGCGAATGGGACGCACGCGACACGTTCCACAAAAGCATCACGACCCGCGAGGGCCATCCCACGTTCGTATTCTACGAGGGTCCCCCCTCGGCAAACGGCATGCCCGGCATCCACCACGTCATGGCCCGCACGATCAAGGACGTATTCTGCCGCTACAAGACGCAGCAGGGCTACCTCGTGCACCGCAAGGCCGGATGGGACACTCACGGACTGCCCGTGGAACTGGGCGTCGAGAAGAAGCTCGGCATCACCAAGGAAGACATCGGCAAGAAGATCTCCATCGAGGAGTACAACCGCACGTGCCGCGAGGCGGTGATGGAGTTCACGGGCAAGTGGGAGGACCTCACGCGCAAGATGGGCTACTGGGTCAACATGGACGACCCGTACATCACCTACGACAACAAATACATCGAGACGCTGTGGTGGCTCCTGAAGCAGCTCTTCGACAAGGGGCTGCTCTACAAGGGCTACACCATCCAGCCCTACTCGCCCGCCGCCGGAACGGGTCTCTCGACCCACGAACTGAACCAGCCCGGCTGCTACCGCGACGTGAAGGACACGACCTGCACGTCGCAGTTCCGCGTGATCCGCGACGCGAAGAGCGAGAAACTCTTCGAAGGAATCGAAGGTGAACTCTATTTCCTGGCCTGGACCACCACGCCGTGGACGCTGCCTTCGAACACGGCGCTGGCCGTAGGCCCTGCGATCGAATACGTGAAGGTCAAGTGCCGCAACCCCTACACCGACCGGCCGCAGACGGTCATTCTGGCCAAAGAGCTACTGGGTTCCTACTTCACCAAGAAGATGGAAGGCACATACGAGATCATGGAGGGGAGCTGGAAAGGTCCCGAGCTGGAAGGCATCCGCTACGAGCAGCTGATCCCGTGGGTGAAGCCGGAAGGCGACGCCTTCCGCGTGATCGTCGGCGACTACGTGACCACCTCGGACGGTACGGGCATCGTGCACATCGCCCCGACGTTCGGCGCCGACGACGACCGTGTGGCCAAGGCCGCCGGCATCCCGCCGCTCTTCATGGTCGACCGCGCGGGCAAGAACCAGCCGATGGTCGACAGGCAGGGCAAATTCTTTTTGATCGAAGAGCTCGACCCGGAGTTCGTGAAGACGCACGTCGACGCCGCGAAATACGGGGAGTATGCGGGCCGCTACGTGAAGAACGCCTACGACGAGCGGCTGAGCGAGACCGACCCGACGCTGGACATCGACATCGCGGTGATGCTGAAAGCCGAAAACAAGGCCTTCAAGATCGAGAAGCACACCCACTCCTACCCCCACTGCTGGCGCACGGACAAACCCGTGCTCTACTACCCGCTCGACTCGTGGTTCATCCGCACCACGGCGCTGCGCGAGCGGATGATCGAACTGAACAAAACGATCCGCTGGAAACCCGAATCGACCGGAACGGGCCGCTTCGGCAAGTGGCTCGAAGGACTGGTGGACTGGAACCTCTCGCGTTCGCGCTTCTGGGGAACCCCGCTGCCCGTATGGGCCACGGAGGACTACTCCGAGGTGAAGTGCATCGGTTCGGTCGAAGAGCTGATGGCCGAAATAGAGCGTTCGATAGCGGCGGGCGTCATGCAGGAAAACCCGTACAGGAATTTCAGGGTCGGCGACATGTCGAAGGAGAACTACTCGACCGAGAACATCGACCTGCACCGCCCCTATGTCGATTCGATCGTGCTGGTCTCGTCGAAGGGCGAGCCGATGAGGCGCGAATCGGACCTGATCGACGTATGGTTCGACTCGGGCGCCATGCCCTATGCGCAGGTGCACTACCCGTTCGAGAACAAGGAGGGCTTCGGCCAGGTCTACCCCGCCGACTTCATCGCCGAGGGTGTCGACCAGACGCGCGGCTGGTTCTTCACGCTGCACGCCATCGCCTCGATGCTCTTCGACTCGGTGGCTTTCAAGAATATCATTTCGAACGGTCTGGTGCTGGACAAGAACGGCAACAAGATGTCGAAACGCCTGGGCAACGCCGTCGATCCATTCGAGGTGCTCGACACCTACGGAGCCGACGCGACGCGCTGGTACATGATCTCCAACTCGCAGCCGTGGGACAACCTCAAGTTCGACAGGGACGGCGTCGACGAAGTGCGCCGCAAATTCTTCGGAACGCTCTACAACACCTACTCGTTCTTCGCCCTCTACGCCAACGTGGACGGCTTCACGGGCCGTGAAGAGGAGGTTCCGATGGAGAAGCGTCCCGAAATCGACCGCTGGATCATCTCGCTCCTGAATACGCTGGTGAAGAACGTTACCGAATCTCTCGAAGACTACGACCCCACTCCGGCGGCCCGCGCCATTCAGGAGTTCGTGGGCGAAAACCTCTCGAACTGGTACGTGCGCCTCAACCGCAAGCGGTTCTGGGGAGGCGGCATGTCGGAAGACAAACTGGCGGCCTATCAGACGCTGTACACCTGTCTTGAGACCGTCACGATGCTCGCAGCGCCGTTCGCACCGTTCATCTCCGACCGCATCTTCACGGACCTCAACGCCGTGAGCGGCCGCCACAAGGACGAATCGGTGCATCTCGCGGCGTTCCCGACGGCCGACGAACGGCTGATCGACGCCCGCCTCGAAGAGATGATGTCGCTGGCGCAGAAGGTCTCGTCGATGGTGCTGGCCCTGCGCCGCAAAGTGTCGATCAAGGTGCGCCAGCCGCTGACCAAAATCCTGATCCCGGTGCTCGACCCCGCGACGGCGGAGCATATTTCGGCCGTGAAGAACCTCATTATGAACGAGGTCAACGTGAAGGAGATCGAGCTGATCGAAAAGACCACGGGGCTGATTACCAAACGCATCAAGCCCAACTTCAAGACCCTCGGGCCGCGTTACGGCAAGTGGATGAAGCAGATCGCCGCCCTCGTCGCGGAGTTCTCGCAGGAACGTATCGCCGAGGTGGAGGCCGCGCCGGAAACGGTGCTCGACCTCGGAGCGGAGCGGATCACCGTGACGCCCGCCGACTTCGAGATCACCTCGGAAGACATGCCCGGATGGCTCGTTGCCTCGGAGGGAAAACTCACCGTGGCGCTCGACATTACCGTCACCGAGGAGCTGAAAGCCGAAGGTGTGGCACGCGAGTTGATAAACCGCATCCAGAATATCCGCAAGGACTCCGGATTCGAGGTCACGGACAAGATCCGCGCAGAGATCGAACAGAAGCCCCTGGTGGCCGACGCAATCGCCCGATTCGCCGGTTACATCGCTTCGCAGACCCTCGCCGTGGAGGTCCGTCCGGCAGCGGAACCGGCAGGCGAAACGGTCGTCGAAACCGACGTGGACGACGAACCGCTGCGCATCGCCGTGACGCGGATATAGCCCCTTGATATATTCCGGTAAAATTTGGTAATATCGGAATTATTGCTTAATTTTACAGTAAACCTTAAAAGAGAGGAGATTATTATGGCAGACGAAAGAACCAGATACAGCGACGCCGAACTCGAAGAGTTCCGGCAGCTTATCCTGAAAAAGCTTGAGAACGCGCGTGCGGACTACGAGCTGCTGCGCGCCACGATCACCCATACCGCCGACAACGATACGGAAGACACATCGCCGACGTTCAAGGTGCTGGAGGAGGGCGCTGCAACTCTTTCCAAAGAGGAAAGCGGTCGTTTGGCTGCCCATCAGATGAAATTTATCCGCAACCTCGAAATGGCGCTCGTACGCATCGAGAACAAGACGTACGGCATCTGCAAAACGACCGGAAAGCTCATTCCCAAGGAGCGGCTGATGAAAGTGCCCCACGCCACGGAATGCATCGAGGCCAAAGAGGGCCGCAGATAAGGCGGGGAAGGGATGACCCCCATTCCACGCTGAACGGAAAATGGAAAAAGACGACCTTCGGGCCGTCTTTTTCGTCTTCTCCGGGGGAGGGCGTCGCGGCAAAGAAAAGAGAGGGATGGAAAACACCGATTATAAGCCATGCGGGGAGCTGCACCCGCCGCCGAGACGGAATAATCGGGATATGGGTATCGAATCCTCAATTTAGGCCCCTGTGTCGCACTTTTTGCCGAAAAAATCCGTTATCTTTGACACAATGTTCGCCCGGTTCTGCATATTTTCCCTGATCCTGATTGGGGCGGCAACGGTCCTCTCGGTCCGTGCCGCAGGACCCGGCACGCACGCCCCCGACCGGTTCACGCCCGACAGCGCCCGCGTGGCGAATCCCGATGCATCGGCGCGCAACCAGCGCCTCTACGACAGCATCCAGTCGAAAACCAGCCGGCGCGCCGTGCCGCGCATGCTTTACCGAATGCTCTTCGTAAAACCCGTGCTCGACACCACGATGAGCGGCCGCGTCACCGACGAGAGCCGCCTGCTGGAACCCTACGCCGGGAAAACCATCGGCGACATCACCATCGAACGCCAGCAGGTTTTCGACCCCGGCGGCAACCGGCTCGAACGCATGGCCAACAAAACCCACATGCTCACCCGCGACCGCGTCGTCCGGCGCGACCTGCTGTTCCGCTCGGGCGACAAGCTCGACCCGCAGCTCATCGTGCGCAACAAGCAGCTGATCCGCTCGCGCGACTACATCTCGGACATCGACGTCACGGTGCTCCCCGACGCGGTGGACTCGACACGCGTGAACCTCCTGATCACCACGCGCGACAGCTGGACCATCTCCGTCGACGGAGGATGGCATTCCGAGGGCCGGACGATGGTGGGGCTTTCCGACGCCAACATCTTCGGATCGGGCAACAAACTCAAATTTATGACCAACTTCAGCCGCAAGGACTTCTCCTACGGCGGCAACATGGTCGAATACGAAATCCCCAACCTGCTCGGGACCTTCTACACCGCCGAGATCGGCGGAGGGCGCGACTTCTACAACTCGACGCTCAACATGGGGCTGCGCAAAGAGTTCCTCAAACCGACGGACTACGAGATAGGCCTTACATACAGCGACATCAAAGCCAAGCGCTACATGATCGAACAGGACACGTCGCTGCTGGTGAAGGAGCGCAACCTCGACGTCTGGGGCGGCTACTCGCACTACCTGCGCGGGATCAAATCGAGCGTTTATCTCTCGGGACGCTACAACTACCGGCGCGTGAGCCGCAGGCCCCTCGTAGCCCCGGACTACAACCCCGCGCTGCACGACCAGGACGCCCTGCTGGTCGGCGGGGGTCTCTACCGCGAAAAATTCTACACGGCCAACATGATCTACGGATTCGGTACGCGCGAGTATCTCGCGACGGGCTACAAGGCCGAAGTGACGACGGGCTATTCGTGGGGCGAATTCAACGACGCCCTCTACCTCGGCGCGAGCTACGAAACGGGTGGATTCCGCGGACTGGGCTACATCATGGGCGGCTTCACGCTCGGAAGCTACATAGACCTCGAAAACGGCATGTGGCAGCGCAGCGCCGTAGATGTCGACCTGCGGTGGTTCTCCAACCTTTTCCTGTTCAAGCGCAGCCGCATCCGCCAGTTCCTCGCCTTCAACTACACGCAGGGCTGGAACCGTGCGACGGGCAGCGACGAGAGCATCCGCTTCACGCGCACCGACGGCCTGCAAGCCCTCAAGGAGTACATCATCGGAACCAACCGCATGATCCTCAACACCGAGACGGTGGTATTCACCCCCTACCAGCCGCTGGGATTCCGCATCGCCGTCTTCGGGTTCGCCGACTTCGGGCTGATCGGCTATTCGCCCAATATCTTCAAAAACGACTTCTTCACCTCGTTCGGACTGGGCGTGCGGCTGCGAAACGAACGGCTGGTGTTCAACACGATCCAGATCCGGCTGGGCGTGGCCTTCGGCAAACGCGGACTGGTCGAGAGCGAATATTTCCGCCTTTCGAACCCGACACGCATGGAGCAGTACCGCTACCGACCGACGCGGCCCGAGATCGTCGAATTCAAATAGGCACGCACAAAAAAGCGGAGGATTCCGTGGAATCCCCCGCCTTCGTGAACTTTTTATCTGCTTATGGTTTTTCCTTTAAGCCTTTACCTGCGGGCGCGGATCTCGACCACGCCGTTGCGCCCCTTCTCGCCGTAACGCTTCACGGCCTCGTCGCCCTTGTAGACCTCCATGCGCTTGATCTTCCCGGATTCCAGCCGTTCAACATCCTCTTTCGAGGCCTCCCTGCCGTTGATACGGATCAGCATGCCGTCGGGAAATCCGCCTTTCAGCGTCACCCTTCCCTTATAAACCGACATCGAACTCTCCGGCGTTCCTTGGATCGTCACCTTATCGGCATGCCCGGCGTCCGCCGAAAGTTTAAGCGACGTTCCCACCGCTTTCTGCATTTCGGAAAGCTGTGCCGAAGTCTCCTTGCGGGCCGCTTCAAGCTCCTTCTGGGCCTTGTCGAGCGCTTTCTGGGCCTGCTTCCAGTCATCGGAACTCATATACTTGCGGGCCAGTTTCAACCCTTCGCGGGCGGCTTCGATCCCGGCTCTCCCGGCTTCGATACCCTCCCGGGCCGACTTCGCGGCGGCTCTTTGCGCGGCAGCCGCCTGTTTGGTCGTAATCGTTATCACGCCCTCATACCCCTTGTCGGCAAACTCCCCGGGGAGATTCGTGCCTTTGATCACCGACATGCTTTCAATCTGATCCGGGTCGAGCGATTCGATTTCAGACACTTGTACGCCGTCGACGATAAATACAGGATTCGACTCGACCGACGAGCCGTTCTCGACCTTGAACCGATACGATTTCGCGATTCCGGCCGTATTCACCACAACCGTTCCGTCTTTCGGCCTCGTACCGTGACCGATCACCCGCACGGTTGTCGACTCGTTCGTCCCGGCGCTGTCCGCCCGGGTGACCGTCACGACTTTGCCTTTCAGTCCCGGGACCTGCGCCCCATCGCCCGGTTCTCCGGTCTTTTTGAGCGTTACAAGAATCACGCCGTCGGCGGCCTTTTCGCCGTACACAGCCATCGAAACGGAATCCTTGAGCACGGTGATCGCCTCGATCCGGTCGGCAGCGAGGCTGTCCATCGACTTCACCTCCCGGCCGTCGACCAGAATCAGCGGTTGTTGCCCATCGGAAAAAGATTTCGACCCCCGAATGTAAATCGTACTGGTTTCTTTTTTACCTTTGTCTTCCGGAAAGACATAAGCGGTTTCGGCGAAAGCCCCCAGGGCGACGGCCGTGAGCGGCAGGAGCAGGAGCGCCCTGGCCCCGGCCCACCGCGACGATTTTTTACGCAACATCATGGTAATACGGTTTTTAAGTTTACTGTGATTAAAGCTGTTGGCAATCGAGTACCACCTCCCGCCGGCAGCTTTCTTTATTAACAACATCTGGTAACTCCGGGCGTCGACGCCGCTGTC
>ULWI01022671.1_pt1 | contig 16411 bp, 10 predicted proteins | sample 1960301 | NCBI WGS metagenome assembly ULWI01 (sample SAMEA4835811, study PRJEB28245) | human gut metagenome | biome: gut microbiome; material: fecal sample | place: Denmark | collected 2008 | reverse complement strand
GGCTGCCTATACGGCGGGCAAGGACATTGCGGTGCTGATCGGCGCCCCGGTGCCCTATAAGAATAGCCTTTATAACTGTGCCCTGTTGCTCCGGGACGGGCAGGTGCAGGGCATGGTGCCCAAGGTGCATCTGGCCAATTATAATGAGTTTTACGAAAAGCGCTGGTTCGCCTCCGGCGCGGATTTCAATACGGTACAGATGGTGAACGGCGTTCCCATGGGCAGTCAACTGTTTGACCTGGGCAGCGGCGTGCTGCTGGGTGTGGAGCTGTGCGAGGATCTGTGGGTGCCTCAGCCTCCCAGCGGTGCTTTGGCGATGCAAGGCGCCAATTTGATCGCCAATCTGTCTGCCAGCGATGAGTATGTGTCCAAGGCGGCTTATCGTCGGGATCTGGTGGCCGGTCAGTCCGCCCGCTGCGTGGCCGGGTATGTGTATGCCGGCGCCGGGGTGCATGAGAGCACCACGGATCTGGTGTTCAGCGGCGCCACCTTAGTGGCGGAGAACGGCGGCATTTTGGCAGAGGGGGAGCGGTTTGCCCGGGAAAGCGTGCTCACCGTTGCCGATGTGGATGTGGAGAAGTTGAATGCCCAGCGGCGGCAAAATATGTCCTTTGAGAACCAGCCCGGCGCGGCGGTACAGTCTTGCCCGGTGCCCAATGCAGAGAATGATTTGGCGTACCGCATGGTGGACCCACACCCCTTTGTGCCGGCAGCGGACGCCCAGCGCCGAGAGCGGTGCAAGGAGATCTTCCTGCTCCAGGCCAGCGGTTTGGCCGGGCGACTGGAGCATGTAGGCTCCAAGGGTTGTGTGCTGGGGATCAGCGGCGGTCTGGACTCCACCTTGGCGCTGCTGGTGGCTGTGCGCGCCATGGAGCTGCTGGGTAAACCGGCCAGCGCCGTGCTGGGTGTGACCATGCCCGGGTTTGGCACCACGGACCGCACCTATCGCAACGCGCTGGATCTTATGGAAGCGCTGGGGGTCACCCGGCGAGAGATCTCCATTGCAGACGCTTGTGTGCAGCACATGGCGGACATTGGTCACGACCCGTCGGTGCATGACATTACTTATGAGAACACCCAGGCCAGAGAGCGCACCCAAATCCTCTTTGACCTGGCCAATAAAGAGAACTGCCTGCTGGTGGGCACCGGCGATCTGAGCGAGCTGGCCATGGGCTGGTGTACTTACAACGGCGACCACATGAGTATGTACGGCGTGAATGCCTCTGTGCCCAAGACGCTGGTGCGATACCTGGTGGATTATGTGGCCGGGGAGTTAGGTGGCCGCACGGAAGAGATCTTGCGGGATGTGCTGGACACGCCGGTGTCGCCAGAGCTGCTGCCTCCGGACGCCAATGGCAAGATCGCCCAAAAAACGGAGGAGAAGATCGGCCCCTATGAATTGCATGACTTTTTCCTCTATCACTTTGTGCGCTTCGGCTTTGACCGGAAAAAGCTGGCCGTGCTGGCGGAGAAAGCCTTTGACGGGCAGTACGATCGCCCCACCATTGACCGGTGGCTGACGGAATTTTTGCGCCGGTTCTTTATCAGTCAATTTAAGCGTTCCTGTATTCCGGATTCGCCCAAGGTGGGTTCTGTGTCGCTGAGCCCCCGGGGCGATTGGCGTATGCCCAGCGATGCGGCGATGCAGGCGTTTTTACAACCGGATGAACGGATATAAAGGAGCTGTTATAATGAAAAAAGCAATGGCATTGCTGCTGGCTTGCAGTATGGTACTGGCATTCGCTGCTTGCAGCAAAAAGCAATATACAGAACAGGAGGTCACAGCTGTGGTGGATGTGACCGATGAGAACGGCAAGACCGTTACGGATAAGGACGGCAAAGCCCAAACCCGGGTGGTTACCATACCCCAAACGGACGCCAAGGGCAACACCGTGGCGGCAGGGGAGAGCGCTGCCGACGGCAAATCCGCCGGCAACGGCGGTTCGGCTGCAAAGGACGGCAAGGACAAGACGGAAAAGGCAACCAAGAAGAACGAAACCACCACGAAAAAGACCACGACTACCACAACCACCGTGGCCGCCAATCGAAAAATTCACATTTCCGTTTCTCTGCCTGCCGGCACAGATACCCGCACGGACAAGCTGCGCATTACCATTAACGGCAAGCAGGTGGACGAGAAAAAAGTGACCCTGGAGATCGGCAACACCTTTACCTACACCACGGAGAAAAAGTACCGGGGGGATGTAAAGGTGCAGGTGGAGCTGGAGCACACGCAAAAGAGCGCCAAAGTCACAGTGAAGAAAGGCACGGACACCGCCAAATTCAATTTTGAAAATATTGAGAATCTGCTGGGCGACGACGACTAAGCGACAATTGGTGAAAAAAACGAAATAATCGACAAAAAAGCAGTGTCTATGCGCTGCTTTTTGTTATTATTATACAGAAACACGAAATTGTTGTGTTGAATTCCGCACGCCGGAGTGCTATAATTGGTATAGTTGTGGGTTTGCGCCCAAACTGAGGTTGTTATCTGTAAGATAAAATACAGGAGGAAATTCCATGAACAGAAAGAAAAAAACCATGGACGGTAACAGCGCCGCTGCCCATGTCAGCTACGCGTTTACAGAAGTTGCCGCCATTTATCCCATCACCCCCTCATCCACCATGGCGGAGGAGACGGACGCCATGGCCGCTCGCGGGGTTAAGAACCTGTTTGGCCAAACGGTCAAGGTGGCGGAGATGGAGTCTGAGGCCGGTGCCGCCGGCGCCGTGCACGGTTCTTTGTCTGCCGGTGCGCTGACTACCACTTACACCGCGTCACAGGGTCTACTGCTGATGATCCCCAATATGTACAAGATCGCCGGCGAACTGATTCCGTCCGTTATTCATGTGTCTGCCCGCTGCGTGTCTACCCACGCGCTGAATATCTTTGGCGACCATTCCGATGTGATGGCCTGCCGCCAGACCGGCTATGCCATGCTTTGCTCTGCCAATGTGCAGGAGGTAATGGATCTGGGCGCTGTGGCTCACCTGTCTACCTTAAAGAGCCGTGTGCCGTTTTTGCATTTCTTTGACGGCTTCCGTACCTCTCATGAGGTGCAGAAGATTGAGACCTGGGACTATGAGGACCTGCGGTCTATGGTGGATATGGACGACGTGCAGGCGTTCCGCGCCCGCGCCCTGAACCCGGAGAAGCCGGTGTTGCGCGGCTCTGCGGAGAACAGTGATGTGTTCTTCCAGCACAGAGAGGCATGCAACCGCTACTATAACGACGCAGTTGCCACTACTGAGATGTATATGAACACCATCAACGAGAAGCTGGGCACGGATTACCGGCTGTTTAACTACTACGGCGCGCCGGATGCAGACCGTGTGATTGTGGCTATGGGCTCTGTGTGCGACACCATTCAGGAAACCGTAGATTTTCTGAACGCCCGCGGCGAAAAAGTGGGCATGGTCAAGGTGCACCTGTATCGCCCCTTCAGCGCCAAACATCTGCTGGCTGCCCTGCCGGAGACGGTGAAGCACATTTCCGTGTTAGATAGAACGAAGGAGCCCGGCTCCTTAGGTGAGCCGCTGTTCCTGGATGTGGTGGCTGCGCTGAAAGGCTCTGCCTTTAACGATGTGCCGGTGTACGGCGGTCGTTTCGGCTTAGGATCTAAGGACACCGTACCGGCGCATATTATCGCTGTGTACAACAATATGGCTGCGCCCCAGCCCAAGCCGGAGTTCACTCTGTCCATTGAGGACGATGTGACCCACTTGTCCCTGCCGGTGACCGAGAACCCGGACACCACCCCGGCAGGCACCACTTCTTGTAAGTTTTGGGGTCTGGGCTCCGACGGCACCGTTGGCGCCAACAAGGACTCCATTAAGATCATCGGCGACAATACGGATATGTTTGCCCAGGGTTACTTCTTCTATGACTCCAAGAAGTCCGGCGGCATTACCGTGTCCCACCTGCGCTTTGGCTCGTCACCCATTACCTCTACCTATTTAATCAACAAGGCCAACTTTGTGGCCTGCCACTGCCCGTCCTATGTGACCAAGTATGATATGGTACAGGATCTGGTGCCCGGCGGCACTTTCCTGCTCAACTGTATTTGGACCCCGGATCAGCTGGACAGCCAGCTGCCTGCGTCCATGAAGCGCTATATTGCAGAGAACAACATCCATTTCTATATCATTAACGGCATTAAGATCGCAGAGGAAGTGGGCTTGCCCGGTCGTGCTTCCACCATCTTGCAGTCTGCATTCTTTGCCATCTCCGGTATTTTGCCGGTAGAGAAGGCTATTGAGCTGATGAAGGCCGCCGTGGTCAAGAAGTTCTCCAAGAAAGGCGAGGCGGTGGTGAATGCCAACTTTGCCGGCATTGACCGTGGCGCCCAGGAGATTGTAAAGGTGGATGTGCCGGACAGCTGGAAGACTGCAGAAGACGCACCCCGCCGGCTGGAAGTACCCACCGATCGTCCGGAGATGAAGAAGTTTGTCAAGGAAATTCTGGATCCGGTTGGCCGCCTGCACGGCGACGATCTACCGGTATCTGCCTTTGCTGATCGGGCGGACGGCGTATATCCTGCCGGTTCTGCCGCCTTTGAGAAGCGGGGCATTGCCATTACCGTACCCCAGTGGGACGGCACCAAGTGCGCCCAGTGTAACCTGTGTGCCATGGTCTGCCCTCATGCAGTGATTCGTCCCATTGCTATGAATGCAGAGGAAGCGGCTGCCGCGCCGGAGGGCACCACCATGGTGAAGCACAAGAGAGCGGATTATCAGTACGCCCTGATTGTGTCCGTACTGGACTGCACCGGCTGCGCCTCCTGCGCCAATGTGTGTCCCACCAAGTCCCTGACCATGAAACCCATTGCCAGCGAGCTGGATCGGCAAAAGATCTATGATGCACTGGTGGACACCTCCGAAAAACCGGAGCTGCTTACCAACAATACCATCGGCGTGCAGTACAGAAAGCCGTATTTGGAGTTCTCCGGCGCTTGCGCAGGCTGCGGCGAGACTCCGTATGCCAAGCTGGCCACCCAGCTGTACGGCGACCGTATGTACATTGCCAATGCCACCGGCTGCTCCTCCATTTGGGGCGGTTCCGCACCCTCTACTCCTTACACGGTAGACAAGAACGGCCACGGCCCCGCTTGGTCCAACTCTCTGTTTGAGGACAACGCTGAGTTCGGCTACGGTATGCTATTGGCACAAAAGCAGATCCGCGAGCGGCTGGCTATGGACGCCCAGCAGCTGCTGGACACCCCGGTGGCGGACAAAGCCCAGGCTTGGCTGGACACCTATGAGGACGCTGCTACCAATACGGAGCCTGCCCAGGCACTGATCGTTGCATTGCAGACGGCAGCGCTGGAGGGTGACGCCAAGGCGGCGGCTGCCGATTTCCTGAAAGACGCAGATTATGCGGCCAAGAAGTACCAGTTTATCTTTGGCGGCGACGGCTGGGCCTACGACATTGGCTTTGGCGGCCTGGATCATGTGATCGCGTCCAATGAGAATGTGAACATTGTTGTGTTTGATACGGAGGTGTACTCCAACACCGGCGGTCAGGCCTCTAAGGCCACCCAGACCGGCGCTGTGGCCAAGTTTGCTGCCTCCGGTAAGGTGGTCAAGAAGAAAGACCTGGCGCAGATTGCGATGAGCTACGGTTATGTGTATGTGGCTCAGGTGGCTATGGGTGCCAATGCCAATCAGTGCTTAAAGGCGTTCCAGGAGGCTGCGGCTTATGACGGCCCGTCCATCATCATCTGCTATGCCCCCTGTATTAACCACGGCATTAAGATGCCCTTTAACCAGGCAGAGCAGAAGAAGGCGGTTGCCGCCGGGTACTGGAACCTGTTCCGCTTTAACCCGGATCTGGCCAAGGCAGGGAAAAATCCCTTTACCCTGGACAGCAAGGCACCCAGCGCCGATTATGTACAGTTCATCGAGGGCGAGACCCGTTACTCTGCGCTGAAGCGTTCCTTCCCCGGCAAGGCGGAGCAGCTGTTTAGCATTGCGGCGGAGAACTCTATTGAGAAGTACAACAAGCTGGCTGCACTGGTAGACTTCTACGCACCCAAGGGCGAGTAAAGCCAAATAAAAAAACAAAGCGCTGCGGTTCTTCCGCGGCGCTTTTGCTTTGTGATAAAAAACAACCCCTGCACACCGGGTGCAGGGGCTGTTCCTTTATGTAAGGGCTTAGCCGTTGAGAATGGCAAAGTTCTCTTTGTTGGCCTTGTACAGGTTCTTAAACACTTTGAAGTTGCGGTCATAGACTGCCTTGTTGGCCGGGTTGGGCTTATAAGTGGTCTTTACCGGGATCAGCTTCTTTACATCAAAGATGGAGGGGATGGCGCCCATACCTACGGCGATACAAGCGGCTGCACCCACGGCACCGATGTTTTGCGGGGACTCTACCACCACCACTTCACGCTGGAGAATATCGGCCAAAATCTGGCAGGTGGTTTCGCCCAAAGCGCCGCCGCCGCAGAAGCGCACGGTCTTGGACTTTTGATACTTGGTGGTTTTCAATTCCTGGCGCTCCAGCATCCAGCGCATGTGGAAACAGATGCCCTCCACAACGGCGCGGATCAGCTCTGTTTTGCCTACATTCAGCCGAATGTTAAAGAACATACCGGCGGCATTGGGATCCTCAAAGGGACAGCGGTTGCCGTGGAGCCAGGGGGTAAAGATCACGCCGTTGGAACCGGCGGGAATGGTGTCAATCACTTCTTCCAGGTAGTCGTACATATTGAATTCTACCTGCTCCAGGCTGTCGGTGGCGTTGCCGTAGCGCTTTAAGAACACGCCGATCTCGTCCAGCGCCAAATGATCCTTGACCCAGCCTACGCACTTGTTGGAGGTCTCCAGCTCACCAAAGTAGTTAAAGGTCTCCGGATTGGCACCTACAATGGCGGCCATCATCGCACCGGTATCAACCATCTGCTCCGGCACAACGGTGCCCACCCAGCCGGAGGTGCCGCTGTAAATGTGCGCGTCGCCAATCTCTACCGCCCCGGCGCCTACGCCGATCAAAGAGGCGTCGCCGCCACCGCCGTACACAGCGGTGCCCTGAGCCAGACCCAGCTCCTCGGCAGCCTTGGCAGTGACTTCGCCCACTTTATCGGTGCACTTTTTGATCTCCGGCAGGTGCTTCATATCCACGCCTACCATATCGCAAATGGGCTTGCACCAGCCCTCGTGGCCCTTGCGGGTGTCATACAGCAGGGTGCCGAATGCAGAATCCTGGGTCATCACGAATTCACCGGTCAGGCGGCAGATGAGATACTCTTTCACATCCAGCCACTTATAGACTTTCTTAAAGTTTTCCGGCTCGTGCTCCCGCACCCAGCGGTACTTCCAAATGGGGTCCTTAACAGAGGAGGATACGGCACCGGTATAGCGCAGGTACTTGAGCAGCTTGGTCACTTCCGCACCGGCGATTTGTACGCCGTGGGCAATGCCCTTCTTCAGCTCATCGCCGGCTCGCTGGTCCATATAGGTCATGGGGCGGCGAATGCAGTTGCCCGCTTTGTCTACCAGGACCAAACCCTGCATGGCAGAGCAGAAGCTGATGCCCTCTACCTGGTCTTTGGTCACGCCTACGCATTTATTGAACACATTGCGGGTGGTGCTGCACATGGCGCTCCACCATTCATCGGCGTCTTGCTCGGCGCCGCCCTTTACGCCGGTCTCATCATCCACATACAGACCGTAGCCTGCGGTGTCAGAGGCCAGGATGCGCATGGTGTCGCCGATCTCAATCAGACAGGTCTTGACCCCGGTGGTGCCCACATCGTAGGTGATTACATATTTGCTCATAAAATATCCTCCCATGGTGTTGTACGCGGTAAATACCGTCACTTCTTTTCAAATGTAAATGCGCTCTCCACAAATTTCAGCAGTTGACCGATCACCCGCTCCTCGTCCATTTCCTCCACATCTACGCCGGTGTAGAACTTGAACCGCTCCTTGTAGTAGTCGCAGGTGTAAGAGAATTGCAGGGACATCAGCAGATTGTCCAAAAAGAAGGCAAAGAGCCGGGGGTCCAGATCCGGGCGTACATCTCCCTTGGCCAGCGCCTGCGCAATGGCCGTGGTGTAGATACCGCTGGTCTCGCTCTCAATCTCCCGCACCAGCATTTGGGTGCGCGCGCTGTCTTTCTCCGAGGCGATCTCATTATACAGCCGAATGTAATTGGCATTTCGCTTGGAATGGACGCAGGTGGCGCGAATGAGCTTTTCTGCCTTGACCAGCAGCTTGTCGTCGCTGGCCATAATCTCCTCGATCACCTGGGTCAGAATACGCATGCCCCGCTGAATGCAGGTGATGAACAGATCCTCTTTGGTCGCAAAGTACTTATACATCAGCCCAATGCTGATCCCTGCGTTCTTGGCGATCACATTGATGTTGGCGTTTTCGTACCCTTTGGAGGAAAACTCCTCGGTGCCCACTTCCAGTATGCGCTCTCGTCGCTCCTCGGAAATGCGGTCAAATGCGTCCTTGTGATGTTTATTTACCATTTCAAAAAAATTTTGTAGCCTTGCACAAAGAACGGAAAAGCCCTTTGTGCAATCCGTACAAATACTCCCTCTCTGTAAAGCGTGAACCGCAATTCACTTTTCTTATATTATCATTATTTATCCGTTATTGCAAGAAATCTGAATAAAAATGCGGGAAAATTGAACAAATTATTGCAAGTATCTATTTGACAAATCATTAAAAAGTGATATACTAAAGGTGTATTTTATGTGAGCGATGGCTCACGCCCTTTGGGGTGAGCGACGACTCATGAATTTTAAGGAGGAACGACCATTATGGATACCCGATTTGCAATTTCTGAGTATCTTGATGCAGCGCAGGTCACCGCTCAGCTGGACGCGCTCATCAAAAAGCCTATTTATTCCATCAGCCCGGCTGCACTGAAGAAGTATGAAGAAGAATACTTCGACAAGAAGTGCGCGAAGTCTAAGGCGATGATCACCGAGGCGAAAGAGATCATTCCCGGCGGTGTGCAGCACAACCTGGCGTTTAACTATCCTTTCCCCATCGTGATGACCAAGGCCAAGGGTGCTAAACTCTATGATATTGACGGCAACGAGTATTACGACTTCCTGCAGGCCGGCGGTCCCACCATCCTGGGCTCCAACGACGATGTGGTGAAGGAGAAGGTTAAGGAACTGCTGGACGATTGCGGTCCTTCCACCGGTCTGTTCCATGAATATGAGTACAAGCTGGCCAAGAAGATCTCCGACTGTGTTCCTTCCGTAGAGATGTTCCGTATGCTGGGTTCCGGTACAGAGGCCTGCATGTGCGCTGTGCGTGTGGCCCGTCTGGCTACCGGCCATAAGAACATCATCAAGATGGGCGGCGCTTATCACGGCTGGTCCGATCAGCTGGCATGGGGCATGCGTGTGCCCGGTACCATGAATTTGCAGTCTCACGGCGTACCGCTGTTCGTATTCAAGCACACCCAGGAGTTCTTCCCCAATGATCTGAAGAGCCTGGAGCGCAAGCTGATCCTGAATAAGTTCCGCGGCGGTACCGCTGCCGTGTTCATTGAGGCCATTGGTCCGGAGTCCGGTACCCGTCCGGTAGACAAGGACTTCCCCAAGGGCGTACAGGCACTGTGCCGCAAGTACGGCGCTCTGCTGGTTTGCGACGAGGTTGTAACCGGCTTCCGTATCGGCGTGTCCGGTGCGCAGGGCTACTTTGGCATTGATCCCGACATCACCATCTTCGGTAAGGTGATTGCCGGCGGTTACCCGGGTGCAGGCGGCATCGGCGGCCACAGAGAGGTTATGAAATACTTAGGCGCCGGCCTGGATAAGGGCAACGGCTCCGGCAAGAAGATTCATAAGGCAATGTGCGGCGGCACCATGGCTGCCACCCCCATCTCCTGCTGCGCAGGTTACACTGCCATTTGCGAGATTGAGAAGCGTAACGCCTGCCAGGTAGCCGGTAAGATGGCGGATCGTCTGGTACACGGCTTGCAGGCGCTGATCAAGAAGTATGACCTGCCCTTCGTGTGCTTCAACCAGGGTTCTGTATGCCACTTGGATACCGTTGGCACCATGCACTTTAAGGTGGACTGGAAGCATCCGTGGACCATTCCGCACACCTTGAAGGAGACCGGCAAGCGTCAGTCCGAGATGGAGCACATGGGCGCTGCTTACATGGCAGAGGGCTTGGTAACTTTGGCCGGTTCTCGTCTGTACACTTCCGCCGCTTATACGGAAGAGATGATTGACGACTGCCTGAACAGATTTGAGAATGTGTTCAAGAACTGCGTTTGCATCGAGGCGTAAGATTTTTTACCAAGGGCGGTACCGGGCAGTGATGCCCGGCCGTCCTTTTGGTGCTTTTGCCCCCGAGGCAAAAATACGATTTTAAGGGGAAAACACATGGCTTACGAATTAGAAGAAGCAAAAAAGCTGGTCGTTGCGGCCGGCAAAAAGCTGGTGGAAAGCGGTCTGATCGCCCGTACCTGGGGCAATGTATCCGCCCGTATTTCTGACACCCAGTTTGTGATCACACCCTCCGGTCGGGCGTATGAAACGCTGACACCGGAAGAAGTGGTTGTGGTTAATATTGAGGACTGCTCCTATGAGGGCGATATTAAGCCCTCTTCCGAGAAGGGTGTGCACGCTGCGGCGTATCGCCACCATCCCACCGTGGATTTTGTGATCCACACCCACCAGAAGGCGGCCACCATCGTCAGCATTACCGGCATGGAGATCCGCAATGTTTACAAAGATTTTCAGCCGGTCCTGGGCACGAAGGTGCCCTGCGCCGATTATGCTATGTCTACCACCAATTCTCTGCGCAAGAAGGTAGAGACGTGCATTATGATGAACCCGGGCTGCCGTGCCATTATGTTGATGCACCATGGCACTCTGTGCATGGGCGATACCTATGAGCAGGCCTTTGAGATTGCAGACGCATTGGAGAAGTGCTGCCAGCGGGTGATCAAGGACAACTATCTGCGTCATTCCTGGGCAGAGACATATTCTGACGAGGGTAAGCGCAACTTTTACCTGAAAAAGAATGGCGCTGTGGCTATGCCGGAGAGCATTTGTGATCTGGGATCCTCCGTTCGCAACGGCAAGACCTTTAGCTTGACCGTTGGCGGAGAGACCGTTGATGTGGATTTGGAGACCGGGCTGGGCATTACCGGCATTGCACCCAAGTGCGCCAAGATCCATAAGGCCATTTATGACAGTCAGGATTGCTCCATCATCAAGCATGTGACCGATCCGGATGTGATCGCTGTGTCCTGCACAGGTGAAGATATGATTCCTATGATCGACGACTTTGCACAGATCGCCGGCGTGGATGTGAAAAACCGCCCGTGGATCGACGGTGATACAGACGCTTGTGCCAAAGATATTGCCAAGGCTATGGACAGCCGCAATGCAATCCTGATTCAGGGCAACGGCGCCATCATCACCGGCAATTCCGACGGGGATATGCAGGCGCTGGAGATCATTATGGATAAGGGCTGCGAGGCCGTGATTGACACGGATATTTTCAATCGCCCCCATTATGTGCCCAAGGTGGAGTGCTTCTTGATGCGCACCGTGTATTTGGCCAAGTATTCCAAAGAGATCAATAAAAAGTAAGGTGCTTTGCACCACCGCCACCCATTGCCTTGCAGTGGGCGGCTTTTTTGTGGATTGCAGGCCACCCAAATGCCCATATCGGCCGCGGTGCGATGTGTATTGTATTCTGCATCGTTGACACACAGGGCGGGCGGATGCTATCCGCCCCTACGGTCATCTGGTTATAATAACGCTTTCGTAGGGGCGGCAATCTGCCGCCCGCTTCTCCATACATACGCACAAAAAAGGAGCCTCGCTGATGAAGCGAGGCTCCTTTTTGCTTTGCTTTTACTTTTCCAGCACCAGGGTGGTGACGGAGCGGGCAGGAAGGGTAAAGGCATCGGCGGCGGTGCCGCTGTCTGTCTTTGCCAAGTCGTTGTCCTTGTCGGTCACATAGGTGGTGTGGCGGGTGTAACCGTCCAGCGCCAGGGTGGTGCTGCGGGCCTTATCCGTGTTGTTGATGAACACGGCGGTAACGGTGCCATTGGGGTTTTTGAATGCCACGGACTGCACATCGTTCAGTTCCTTCGGTAGGGTAATGGAAATGCGTACGCTACCCTCGTCGGTGAATTTGGAGAAGTTGCCCAGTACCCACAGCCGCTTGGAGGTTTCGATTTGATGGCTGTCCTTGTCCAGGTACACCAGCCCGTCGGTGTAGCCGCCAAAGGCGCAGGCGGTCCACCAGTCCCATTCTACCACGTTCAGCACCGTCAGATCCTGGTGAATGATCCCGGCCAGTGCCAGACCGTATTCCATGCCCAGGCCGCTGTCCATACCGTTCTTTTGGATCAGGTCGTACACGCCGCTGTTTTGGTCCTCGGTCATTTGGCAGTATTCCGTCAGCGCCAGCTTGTAATTGCTGCCGTAGGTGGTGGCTATGGCATTGGCAAAGGTCTGCTTCTCCTCCGGGCTGGCCCAGTAAGAATGAAGTGCCAGCGTGGGCATACCCTTGCGAAGGGCGTTGTTTTTCAGTCCGTTGACACCGCTTTTGCCAAACATGGTCTTGAGGTATGCCATACAGGTGTCCGTGCCGATGTGGCCGCTTTCCCAGCCTTCCAGCCGGCAGTCCTTTAGCGCGTCTTCCTGCGCCATTTGCTTCAAAAATACCTTGTACAGATCCCGGCACTGGGTCTTGGAGTAGTAGCAGCCCTCCTGCTTGGCGGTGCCGTCTTCATAACCCCGCCAGCTCCATTCCGGCTCATTAATGGGAGACAGGCCGGTGACCCGATACCCGGCCTCCGTAAAGTGCTTGGCGCAGGCAATGCTGTACTTGGCAAAGTCTGCGTACCGCTCCGGCTCCAGGTTGGTTACATAGTTTTCCTCGTCCGGCAGGTAGTCGCAGTAGGCTTTGCCGTTGGCGGTGTAAAACACCGGGGCACTGTTAGAGAACAGGGTTACCCGTAGGTCTTCGTTCATACTTCTTGCCAGGGCCAGAGCATTTTGCGCTGCTGCGTCCCGCTCCCAGTGGTAGCTGCCGTCCTTGTCTATAAAGGCTTCTGCCCGGCGGTCCAGGTCGGTGATGGTGGCGTCGTCCTTGGAACCGGCGCCCAGGTTGTAGCGGTAAATATTCAGCCCAATGCCGCTGTTCTCGTCATACAGCAGGGAGAGAATATCCTTGGCGTTCTCCCAATTGCCTACCTCCTGGCTCCACCAGCAGGCAGAAGCACCAAAGCCGTTCATTGTCTGATAGGCAGCGGTTGGTTCAATGGTGATGGCCTTGACCTGTGCGGTGGTGGCGGCAGGCTCTGTGCTGTCGGAGGTGCCGGCGGCGCACCCGGCCAGCAGGGCAGTGGTGCACAGAACAGCGGTCACTTTTTGTAAGCGTTTGGTGTATGCGGTCATTTTTTTCGTCCTTATGTGAATTTAGTCTGTAATGGTAATGCCTTTTTTCTCCCGCTGGGCAGCCAGTTCCGTTTCCATTTTCTCCCTAAAGTCGCCGGTCAGGTTGTAGAAGAACATGGGAATGGTGCATACCAGCAGACTGATGGCGGGGATCAGCGATACCACGCTGAATATACCGCTCCGCACCCCATGACTCATCAGCAGCGGGTTGGCGGTGACGGAGGCGTTAATGGAGCCTACATCCAGGTCCACAATAATGTACATGAGAATGATAAAGGAGGTGGAGAGCGCCGCTCCCAGTTTGGTGACAAAGCTCTGAATGGCAGAGCCCATACCGGTGAGCCGGGTGCCGGTCTTCCACTCCATGTAGTCCAAACAGTCGCCGATCATGGCAAAGGCACACACATTGATGGCGCCGCAGGGCACGCAGCTGAGTACCAAAAACGGCACGCAGGCCCAGAAATGCTGATACCCGATGCACCACATAATCAGACTGGATACGGCGCCCAGCAGGCTGGTGGCAATAATGATCTGTTTGTAGTTGAATTTCTTAAACAGAACCGGCATCAGCAGCATGGCGCCGAACATACCCACGGCGCTGGCCACGCTGAACACGGTGCTCACCAGCGAGATATTGCCTTGCAGTGCCGCCTCCTGCTCCGCGGCGGACAGACCGGTCAGGTCCTTGCCGATATAAAAGCTGTAACGGGCGGCGTGCACTGCGCCGGCCTGGTACATATACCGGGCGGCGGAGAGAATACCCATCAGTGCTGTGAGCATTAAGGGCTTGCAGGTGAAGATCAGCTTCAGTGCAGAGGGCTGATTTTTGTCCTTCTTAGGCGGAATCGGAATGTTCACCCGTTCCTTGGTCTTAAAATATACCCGGATAAACAGCAGATTGCCCACAATGGCGCAAAACAGGGCAATGCACATATACTTCGTCTTTTCCAGCTCCGTGCCGGACAAATTGAACTTGGGCAGAATAAAGCCCAGTACCATAAAGAAAGCGGTAGGTACGGCAGAGCCCACGCCGTTGGCGGTGCGCGCCTTGCTGATAATGCCGCCCCGCTCGTCTGCGTTGGGCGTTAAGGCATTGGGCAGTGCCCAGAAGGGCACATCCGAGGCGGTGTAGATCATACCCCAGGCCACATAGGTAACGGCGGCGTAGATCATCTTGGCTGTGTCGCTGATATTGGGTGCGTAGAACAGCAGCACCGTCAGTATGGCAATGGGAATGGGTGTGTAAATGAGATACGGCTTCATTTTGCCGTTTTTTGGATTGGCGTGGTCCATAATATAGCCCATGATCGGGTCGTTAATGGCGTCCCACACCCGCGCCAGCAGCATCAGCAGCAGCACAAATAAAGGTGTGAGCTTCAGCACGCTAATGTAAAAGTCTGAGATATAGCTGCTCATAATGGCATAGACCATGCCTTGACCCAGTGCTCCGACGCAGTAGGCCATCCATTCTTTTTTCGGCACATGATTTGTATGATTCATGTGACCGTCCCCCCTCTGTATTTTATTTTTAGAACAGAATATTCCAATACTAAGATACCATAGCCACCTACCTGCCGTCAATGAAAATGTACAGAAATCTGCATAAAAATAACCGGATTTTTACATAGAATGGAAGTAGTCAACACTGCGCAAATATGCTACAATGGGTTTGATAAGATCATCAAAGGAAGGAATTTGTATGCAGATCAAACTCATTGCAATGGACCTGGACGGCACTTTAATGCTGCCGGACCATCAGCGGGTAGGCGAGACCACCCGCCGGGCGTTGGCTGCCTGCCGCCAACAGGGTGTGCGCCTGGCGTTGGCCACCGGTCGCACTTTGGCGCTGACGGAGCCGGTACAGGCCCAACTGCCTTTTTTAGATTATATTGTATTCAGCAACGGCGCCGGTGTGTGGGATGTGCAGAACAAACAGCGGATCCACAGTGACCCGATGCAGCTGGCGGACGCGCGGCAGATCTGCGCTTATTTAGACAGCCGCCCGGTGTACTATGAATTCTATGCCGATGGGGTGCCAGTGGCGCCTGCCCGGCGCAAGGGCATGGCGCGGCTGGACGGGGTGCCGGACAGCTTTGTGGACGAACTGCTGGAGAAAGTGGTGTACCGGGACAGTGTGGCAGACGCACTGGTCGGTATGACGGTGGAAAAGCTCAATCTCTTTACTATACCGATGGAAGAAAACCGAGCACTGCGCGCGTTTTTGCAAACCATGGGCCATGTGGAGATCACCTCCTCCATCGGGTGCAATGTGGAGGCCGGCAAGGTGGGCACCAGCAAGGCCACGGCCTTGGCTGCCTTGTGCGGGCAACTGGACTATGACCCGGCCCAGGTGATGTGTTTTGGTGACGGCGGTAACGATGTGGATATGCTGCGCTACTGCGGTTGGTCGTATGCCATGGAGAACGGTACGGATGCGGCCAAGGCGGCTGCTCGCTTTTTGGCGCCATCCAATGATCGGGAGGGTGTTGCCCGCGTGGTTCGGCAAGAGATACTGAAGGAGAATGCAGATGAATAACAAAAAAATCGCCGCCATCGTGCTGATATTTGTGATTCTGTTTTTGGTGTTGGTACTGGGGATCGGCTTTTTTGGTGCCATTCCGCTGATCGGCAAGTGGATCGCCTTTGTGCTGGCCTGTCTGCTGGTGGTGTTTTGCGTGGTGTTCTTTTGGCTGGCCGGGAGACGAAACCGATGAGTCACAGATACACCCGGCGGGGCACGGCGCTGCTGCTGGTACTGGCGCTCCTGGTGAGTATGCTGGGGGCGGCTCTGCCTGTGATGCAAAAATCGGGTGCCGCTTCCGGCACCTTTGCGACTGCCTATACTGCTCTGTTGGAGAAAGCCCCGGTGGCGCAGGCGGATTTAGAGCGTGATCCTTATGGTCTGTGCCGCCTGGTAGTTACCGGCTACGGCGGCAAGGACTACGGTGCTGTGGTAGCGGCGGTGACGGACGGCTTGGCGATTTTGCAATATGATACACCGTTGGCTGCCCGCA
>ULWI01021561.1_pt1 | contig 16507 bp, 16 predicted proteins | sample 1960301 | NCBI WGS metagenome assembly ULWI01 (sample SAMEA4835811, study PRJEB28245) | human gut metagenome | biome: gut microbiome; material: fecal sample | place: Denmark | collected 2008 | reverse complement strand
CACGGAAGCTGAGGGCGCTGCGTTTCGCGGCTCTCTGAAGCGCGGCTTTCAAAGAATTGAATAAAAGAAATCGCCCCCAATATTCGATCAGCGGTGCAGGGATATGGCGAATCGTGCGTCGAACTAATCTCCGCGATTTCTGCCACTAATCAAAAACTCAATTCTTTGAAAGCCAAAAAAGCGGAAGCGAGGCGCGAAACGCAGCGCCCTCAGCTTCCGCCGGAAAATCACTTACGCGGGTCGTGCACGCGTTCGCCTTCGTAGCTCACATCCCAGAACACCAACCCCTGCGCAGGTGCATTCTCCCCCGCTGCAGCGCGATTGCGCGCCTCGAGCACGCTTGCCACCCATTCGGGCTTGCGACGACCCAGGCCGACAGCGACCAGCGTTCCCACGATAGTGCGCACCATCGAATGCAAGAACGCGTTGCCCTTCACCGTGATAACCACCAAGCTCTCGCCCCAAAGGCTTTCACGTGAGACATCGACGCTGAACACATTGCGCATGGTCGATTTGCCTTCAGCGGAGGCCGCCATGCAGAAGCTTTTGAAATCATGCTCGCCAATCAAATACGATGCCGCAGCACTCATGGCGTCCAGATCAAGCTGCTTGGGAATATGCCAGCAAAAGCCCTTCATCAAAAGCGGCGCATACGCATCGGTGCAGATGAAGTACTTGTACTCGCGCATGGTGCAGGAGAAGCGAGCCGAGAAATCGTCTTCTCGCCTTTGCGCCGACTTCACGGAGATGTCCTCGTGCGTCAATGCGTTCAGCGAGCGCAGCAGCTTGAACTCGCTGCGCCCTTCGAGCTCGCGCGCGGATACAGTGAAGCTCACCACCTGGCTGCGTGCATGCACCCCGGAATCAGTACGCCCTGCGCATACCGTTTCCACCGGTCGGCGAAACACCAGCCCCAACGCTTCCTCGATGCTTCCCTGCACCGTAAGCTGCCCGGGCTGACGCGCGAAACCCGCAAAGGGCGTGCCGTTGTAGGAAACCAAGAGGGAAAGGATCACCGCGTCCCTTCCCTCTTCAACAACCTGATTTTCAGCAAGTGCGTTGTTTTCGGAATTCACTAAGAAGCCTTCCAAACCGTGCGTCCAAACAAATCGTACAGATGGGCTTTCAGATGCTGATTGCCCGAATCTGCCGTCATGGGCAGCTCGGCGCGCATACGATGTCCATCAGTCTGGCGCACATACAGCACAACTGGGTCCTTGCCCGGATGCTCCTTCAAAATGCGCATCAACTTGTCCGATGTTACCGAGTCCAACTCGCGTGTAGCGATGCTGAGCTCAAGCTGCATAGGCCCAACGTTGGCCTCTTCGTCGGAAAGCTCCAGCGTCGACGCCTCGTACACGATAACCTGGCTACCACGATCGTTTACCTCGAACTTGCCCTTGCAGGTGATGATGGCATCTTCCTGAATAGCCTCTTGGAACTTCTCGTAGTTGAAGCACACGCATTCCACGTGGCCCGTGGTGTCTTCCAGCATGAAGCTCGCCATAAGCGTTCCGCGCTTGGTGCGGCGGATGTTCGTCTCCGACACCATGCCCGCAATGGTGATCGACTTGATGCCGCGCTCATGCTCGGCCAACTCGCCTAACGTGTACTTCATCGTGCGGGAGAGGTAGTTCTCGTATCGACGCAGCGGATGGTCGGAAACGTACATCTTCAAGATGTCTTTCTCGAAGGCCAGCAGCGTTTTCTTGTCCCACTCAACGCCATCGGGCTCGGGAATGTCTTCCTTGAAGCTCTCGTCAACGCTTGAGAACATGCTGAACATATCAAGCTGACCAGCCGCTTTATCCTTCTGGCGCTTCGCTGCGCTTTCCAGAAGCGGGGTTTCGTCGATAAAGTACATCAACTGCTTGCGGGTGTAGCCCGTGGAGTCGAATGCACCCGACTTCACCAGCGCCTCAAGCGTTTTGCGGTTGTACGCGGTGGAGTCGACGCGGTTCACGAAATCATGGAGCGAGGTGAACTCGCCGTTCTTCTCGCGCTCGTCGATGATGCACTGCGCAACCTTCTCGCCCACACCGCGGACGCCGGCCAGGCCGAAGCGGATGCCCTCCTCCAGCGGCGTGAACTCAAGGTTCGAAGAGTTCACGTCCGGCGGCAGCACTGGGATGCCGCTGCGGTTGCAGCTTGCGATGTACTTGATAAGGCGATCGTTGTTGCCCATGTAGCTGGACAGCACGGCCGCCATGTATTCGTTGGGGTAATGCGCCTTCAGGTATGCCGTGCGCATAACCAGCAACGCGTATGCAGCAGAGTGCGACTTGTTGAACGCGTACTTTGCGAACTTCTCAGCGTCTTCCCAGATTTCCTTGGCAATATCGAGCGAATAGCCGTTCTCAACGGCGCCGGTGTTCCAGTCTTCCTGAAGCTCGCGCATAACGTCGAGCTTCTTCTTGCCCATTGCCTTACGCAGCTTATCTGCCTTGCCGGCAGAGAAACCACTCATAACCATGGAAACCTGCATGATCTGTTCCTGGTAAACCATGGTGCCGTAGGTTTCTTCCAGGATGGGGCGCAGGCGCTCATCGTAGTAGTGAACGGGGCTCTTGCCCTGAACAACCTTCACGTAGTCCTCGACCATGCCGGACTCCAACGGGCCCGGGCGGTTAAGTGCGATGGAAGCTACGACGTCGGAAAAGCGCTCTGGCGGAATCTGGGCGAACAAGCTTACATACAGGGCACCCTCAACCTGGAACAGACCGTCCATGTTAAGCGGCATGCCGTTCTTTCGCAGCTCGCCGCGCATCAAGGCAAACGCCTTTTCGTCTTCGATCGGAATCTCTTCGGGGACGAGCTTTTCGCCCGTGGTGGCCGCGATGTTGTTGCAGGCGCGGGAGAGCACGCCCAAAGTGCGCAAGCCAAGGAAGTCCATCTTCAGCAAGCCCAGGTCAGGCGTGTAATGGCCATCGTATTGGGTGATGATGCCGCCGCCCTTGGTATCGCGCTTCATGGGAACATGGTCGCTCATGGGGTCGCGGCAGATGATGGTAGCGCAGGCGTGCACGCCCTCGCCGCGCACGTGCCCTTCGATGGACTTCGCAGCGTCGATTACGCGCTTAACATCTTCTTCGGTGTCGTACGCCTTTTTAAGATCGGGGTTTGTTTCCAGCGCGCCATCGATGGTGATGCCAAGCTCGCCGCCGATAAGCTTGCAGATGCGGTCGCCCACGGCATAGGGGTAGTCCAGCACACGCGCAGCATCGCGCACAGCGTTTTTCGCCTGCAGCTTACCGAAGGTGATTACGCCCGCCACATGGTCTTCGCCGTAGAACTCGCGGATATGCTCGATAACATCCTGACGATGCTGATCGTCGAAGTCGACGTCGATATCGGGCATCTCCACACGTTCCGGGTTCAGGAAGCGTTCGAACATCAAGCCGTTTTTAATGGGGTCGAGGTCGGTGATGCCCATGGCATACGTGCACAGCGAGCCTGCCGCCGAACCACGGCCAGGGCCTACGCCGATGCCGTTTTCGCGGGCCCAACGGATATACTCCTGGACAATAAGGAAGTAGGCCGGGAAGCCCTGCTGAACGATAATGTCAGCCTCGTATTCGTATTGCTCAAGAACCGACTTTTCCTTACCGGTGTTGTCGGCGATTACGACATTGCGCCAATCGGGCCCGTAACGACGCTCCAGGCCGTTCTCGCATTCCTCGCGGAAGAGCTTTTCCTCGGTATAGCCTTCAGGCAGCGGGAAGCGAGGCAAAATCTCATCTCGCTCAAGCTCCACGTTGCACTTTTCGGCGAGCAGCACCGTATTATCGCAAGCTTCCGGGAAGTCTTTCAGCGCCGCGCGCATCTCTTCCTCGGTCTTCATGTAGAACTGGTCGTTCGGGAACTTGAAGCGCTTTTCCTGCGTGATGGTGGCGTTAGTGCCAATGCACAGCATGATGTCCTGCGCCATAGCGTCTTCCTGGGTAAGGTAATGGAAGTCGTTTGTGGCGATGGTCTGCAAGCCCAGCTCGTTAGCCAGCTGAGTAAGCTTGCAGTTCATCTCGTACTGAGACATGCCGGCATTGGTGGTAATGCCCTGATCCTGCAGCTCGATGTAGAAATCGCCCGGCTCGTAAAGCGAGGCGAACTTCTGCGCCCATTCCTTCGCCTCGGCAAATGCGCCGTCGTCGATGCAGCGCGGGATAATGCCCGCAATGCAAGCGCTGGTGGCGATGATACCCTCGGAGTACTTCTCCAACATCTCGAACGTGGTGCGCGGACGATAGTAGAAGTTGTCGACGTGCGATTCGCTGACCAGCTTCAACAGGTTGTGATAACCCGTGTTGTTCTTGGCCAACAGAATCATATGGTGAAGTTTCTGCTTCTGCTTCTTGAGCTCGCTATCGGTAGTGAAGTAGATCTCGCAACCGAAAATAGGCTTAACCCATTTGCCAGTCTCCTTCTTCACCTTGCGGCAAGCTTCGTCGAGCTCGGGAACGCCCGACATAACGCCATGGTCGGTAATGGCCACTGCAGGCATTCCCAAATCGGCAGCGCGCTTAACCATGTCATAGATATGGGTAGCGCCATCAAGCAAGGAATACTCAGTGTGGCAGTGTAAGTGAGCAAATGCCATGTACGTCTCCTATGCTGTGCGCAAAACTGCGCAACCTCGAAACACTTATCGCCCCTATTGTGCCATCGAATACAAGGCGCATCACCATTGAAACGAAAACAACAACACTTGATGGCTACGGTATGAACAACGAGCCTGATCGGCTTTTCAAATGCAGGAACCTTGCTTTTATCCAAAAGATTATCCTTTGGCAAGAAGGAGCGAGTCTTTTAGAAATGCGAAGATGCAATGCGGAAGGCCCTCATGTGCAATGACAGGTTTTACGCGAAATGCATTCCCTCAGCTTCCTTTTCGCCGAGAAGTAGCCTGTTATGGCAAGATTTCCACTCTATGTATTCCCAATCGATCGTTTTCTGCGAAATAGCATGCATAAGGAGCAAAACTTGCCGCAAATTGCTTTAAGAGCATGCATTTCGAACAAATATTGGCATGAAAGCCCTGGATTAGATGCATTCTCGAAAACGAGAATGCATTACAAGCTTCTTGCTAGTCCACAGCAAAAGCATCACGCCTCAACTCACGCGAGGAAAGCGCTTAGCCAGCGACAGGAGAGAACTAAGGTAGCAGCCCTATTGCTATGTGTCGAAGGGAGACATTCCCCATCGCCTGTTCAGCAGACTCAGACAAAGAAAAAGGCGACCCCGTAGGGTCGCCTTTTCAATTCTGGCACAGATCAGAAAAACCAACTGAAGGTAATCGTGGATGATCCTTACACGTACTGGTCTTCCTTTTCCTTTGCAGCAAGCTGAACCTTACACCAGCGCAGCTTACGCGTCAGAAGAGAGCGAGATACGATGCTCGACTCGCTGAGGTTAGCGATCTTCTCTTCAAGCACAGGGATATCCTGGTTAAGCCTGTCGACGTTGATGCGCTTGATCTGGCGCGTCTTGTCGCAAATAACGATGACGCGGTCCTTCAGCACCTGGACATAACCACCCATGATGGCAGCGCTCAAAACTTCGCCGCCCTCCTGCTGGGTGCGGGCCCAGATGACGCCGTCCTTAAGGGCGGATACAAATGGCTCATGGTTTTCCATGATACCCAGTTCACCTTCGGTGCCGGGAACCATGACATTGTAGAGCTCACCTGAGAAGAGCACCTTGTTCTTTGCTACGACATCACACCTGATCACCGACATGGTTTACTCCTCTGCCTGAAGCTTCTCGTAGGCTGCGTAAACATCCTCGATAGAACCGGTGGTACGGAAGCAAACCTCGGGGATATGGTCGCAGTTGCCCTTGAGGATCTCGTCGAAGGAGCGAACGGTGTCCTCCATCTTTACGTAAACGCCATCCTGGCCGGTGAACTGCTTAGCAACATGGAAGTTCTGGCCGAGGAACTGCTGCACCTTACGTGCGCGGTTAACGATGACCTTCTGATCTTCCGTGAGCTCGTCCATACCCAGAATTGCGATGATGTCCTGAAGGTCCTTGTAGTTCTGCAGGATCTCCTGAACGCCAACAGCAACGCGGTAGTGCTCTTCGCCGACGATCTCGGGATCGAGAGCGCGAGAGCTAGACTCCAGCGGGTCAACAGCAGGATAGATGCCCATTTCGGCGATGGAACGGTTAAGAACCGTCTTAGCGTCGAGGTGGGTGAACGTCGTGGCCGGCGCGGGGTCGGTCAAGTCGTCGGCGGGAACGTATACGGCCTGTACGGACGTAATGGAACCGGTCTTCGTGGAGGTAATGCGCTCCTGGAGGTCGCCCATCTCGGTAGCGAGGGTGGGCTGATAGCCTACAGCGGAAGGCATACGGCCAAGAAGTGCGGATACCTCAGAACCTGCCTGGGTAAAGCGGAAAATGTTGTCGATGAACAGCAGAACATCCTGACCCTGGTCACGGAAGTACTCTGCCTCGGTCAGGCCGCACAGGCCGACGCGAAGACGAGCTCCCGGAGGCTCATTCATCTGACCGTAAACTAGGCAGGTCTTGTTGATAACGCCAGCATCGGTCATTTCGAGGAACAGGTCGGTACCCTCACGAGTACGCTCGCCAACGCCGGTGAATACGGACGTACCACCATGCTCCTGAGCCAGGTTGTTGATGAGCTCCTGAATGATAACGGTCTTACCAACGCCTGCGCCGCCGAACAGACCGGTCTTACCACCCTTGATGAAGGGCTGGATAAGGTCGATAACCTTAATGCCGGTTTCGAAGATCTCGGTCTTGTTAACGAGCTCTTCGTAAGCGGGTGCAGGGCGATGGATGGGTGCCCACTGCTTAACGTCGGGCATGGGCATGCCGTCAACGGGCTGGCCCATAACGTTCCAGATGCGGCCGAGGGTCTCAGGACCTACGGGCATCTTCATAGGTGCACCGGTGTCCTGTACAGGCAGGCCACGTACCAAGCCGTCGGTAGACGACATGGCAACGGAGCGAACCAGGTCACCAGGGAGGTGCATCTGAACCTCGAGAACGACATCGATGTCGCCCGCGGGGGTAGTAGCTTTCACGGTCAAGGCGTTGTAGATTGCCGGCATATTATCCGGAGCAAACTCAACGTCGACAACAGGGCCAACGATACGGACAATGTGTCCGATGGAACCCTGCGTGGCCGCAGAAGCAGTATTGGTTTCTTCAGCCATTTAGTCCTCCAAAGCTGCGGCGCCACCGACGATCTCGTTGATCTCGGTCGTAATAGCGCCTTGACGTACACGGTTGTAGACACGGTTGAGGGTCTCAATCATGTCATTGGCGTTGTCCGTCGCATTCTTCATAGCGTTGCGACGAGCAGCCTGCTCAGCTGCTGCTGAGTCGATGAGCATATAGTAGAAGTGGCCTGCAATATACTCGGGAAGGAAGTGATCCAGAACATCTTCCTCGCTCGGCTCGTAATCGACAGCACCCGGAAGATCGGGGTTGTCGGGAGTCGGCTCGGTGATGCCGCCGCCCTTGACGAATCCCTCGCCCTTGGGGAGGAATGCCTTCGGGTCTACCGGCAACAGAGGCTGCTGGATCAGAACCTGCTCACCTGCGTTCTTCGCATGGTTGTAAAGAACGACTACCTCATCAATATCGCCGGAGAGGAAATGCTCGATTGCATAGTCTGCAAGAGCATCGGACTCTTCGACGCGAGGATCGGCGGACAGGTCGCGGAAGGCAAGTACCGTATCGATGCCACGATACTTGAAGTAGCCGATCGCCTTCTTACCGCAAGCGGCAACAGCGACCTCCTTGCCCTCTGCCTTACGCTCCTTCATGATCTGCTCGGCACGACGAAGCACGCTGGAATTGAAGCCGCCAGCCAGACCACGGTCGGAGGCGATGACCACAATAAGGGTCTTCTTAACCTCGTCGTGTGCCTGCGTGAGCGGTGCAGTAGTACCGCCCATGCGTGCGATGTTGGCCAGCATCTCCTTCACAGCCTCGCCATAAGGCGTGGCAGCTTCGACACGCTCGGTCGAATGACGGATTTTCGCAGCTGCAACCATCTGCATGGTATGCGTGATCTGCTTCGTCGATTCGACGGACTTGATTCGCCTTTCAATATCGTGAAGGTTGGGCATAGTGACCTACCTTACGCGATGAACTGAGCCTTGAATGCCGGAATGGCGACATTCAGTTCAGCCTCTACTTCGTCGGTGAACTTCTTTGCCTCAGCAAGCTTGTCCATAACGCCATTGCCGGAGTGATGCAGGTAATCAAGCATCTCGCCGCGGAAGCGAACAATGCTCTTAACCGGTACATCGTCCAGGTAGCCATGAGCGCCAGCCCAGATAGCGGTAGCCTGGTCTTCAACGGACATCGGGGTGTAACGACCCTGCTTGAGAAGCTCGGTCATTGCAGCACCGCGGGTAAGCTGCTGCTGGGTTGCAGCGTCCAGGTCGGAACCGAACTGGGTGAACGCAGCGAGCTCGCGATATGCAGCGAGGTCAAGGCGCAGCGTACCAGCAACGGACTTCATGGACTTCACCTGAGCGGAGCCGCCAACGCGGGATACGGAGATACCTACGTTAACAGCAGGACGCTGGCCCTGATAGAACAGGTCGGTGGTGAGGTAAATCTGACCGTCGGTAATGGAGATAACGTTCGTAGGAATGAACGCACCAACGTCGCCAGCCTGGGTCTCGATGATAGGCAGTGCAGTAAGAGAGCCAGCACCGTTCTCGTCGGAGAGCTTACATGCACGCTCGAGCAGGCGAGAATGCAGGTAGAAGATGTCGCCAGGATATGCTTCGCGTCCGGGAGGACGATGCAGGGTCAAGGACATCTGACGGTAAGCAACGGCCTGCTTAGTGAGGTCGTCGTAGATGCAGAGTACGTGACCGCCGGGGTTCTCAGCGTTAGCGGGCTTGCCGTCTTCGCCGTTGTACATGAAGTACTCGCCCATTGCAGCACCAACCATAGGAGCCATGTACTGCAGAGGAGCAGGATCGGATGCCGTAGCAGCAACAACGATGGTGTACTCCATAGCGCCAAAGCGCTCGAGGGTCTCAACGATACCGGAAACGGTGGAAGCCTTCTGGCCTACGGCAACGTACACGCAGACCATGCCCTTGCCCTTTTGGTTGATGATTGCATCAACGGCAATAGAGGTCTTACCGGTCTGACGGTCGCCAATGATAAGTTCGCGCTGGCCACGGCCAATCGGAATCATGGAGTCAACAGCGAGGATACCGGTCTGCATCGGCTCTTCAACAGGCTGACGCTCATGAACGCCGGGAGCCTTGAACTCTACCGGGCGGGTAGCAGTGGTCTCAATGGGGCCCTTGCCGTCGATAGGCTGACCGAGCACGTTAACAACGCGGCCGAGCATAGCCTTGCCAACAGGAACCTCAAGAATCTTGCCAGTGGTACGGACCTGGTCGTTTTCCTTAATTGCGGTGACGTCACCGAGGAGTACGGCGCCAACCTCTTCTTCTTCGAGGTTCTGCACCAAACCGGAAACGATACGTCCATCGGAAGCGACGAACTCAAGAAGCTCGCCAGACATCGCACCCTTAAGGCCGTCGATACGCGCAATACCGTCGCCAATTTGTACAACCGTGCCGGTCTCGCGAGACTCAACGCTGGTATTGATGGCGTCGAGCTGCTTGCGCAGTGCGGCGTCGATAGACTGTGCGGTGATTTCAGTCACTAGCATTCACCTCCATCTTTCTTTTTAAGAGCGATGCGAGCCTTGTCGAACTGCGAGCGGACACTCGCATCGACATAACGGCCGCTGGTGCTCATGATAATGCCGCCCTGGATAGATGGATCGATGTGCTCTACGAGAACACAGTCGCGACCCAGATCAGATTCGGCCTTATTGGTAATTACGGTTCGCAGGTTGTCATCAAGTTCAACAACCGTCGTCACATCAACAACGTTGAAGTTCAGCTTTTTCTCGATGAGCTCTTCGTACTGAGCTACAACGCGGCGGAACAGCGCAGCGTCACAGCGAGAAGCCATAACTCCAAGAAGCTCTACGACCACCGGGTGATAGCCATCGAACACGTTGCTGGCAAGCGCCTGGCGCTCTTCAGCAGTGTAAGCCTCGTTGTCCAACGAGAGACGTAGATCGATGTTGGTTGCCATGAACCCGAGGATCTGGCGCATCTGGTTGCGAACCTCGACGACAGCGTCACGACCGCCGGTGGCGTTAGCGCCATCGATGGCAGCGTTGGCGTAGGCTGCAATCGTTTCATTGATGACAAGACGATTAGCCATTTAGACTACCTGCCTCTTTCACGTAGCGCTCAATGAGCTTACGGTGCTCATCGTCGCTGAAATCCTCACCGATCAGGCGAGATGCAACGGCAATAGAAGTGTCTGCCATGGAAGCCTGAAGCTCCTTGATGGCATTTTCCTTCTCCTGCTCGATTTGCGCACGAGCCTTGTCGACAATGGCATCTGCCTCTGCCTGAGCCTTAGCGGTGATCTCCTTCTCAAGAGCATCGCCGGAGAGCTTGGCATTGTTGAGGATCTGCTGAGCCTGGGTCTTAGCACCCTCGAGCTGCTCACGATACTCAGCCAGCAGTCGTTCGCTTTCCTGTCGTGCCTCTTCAGACTTCTCCAAAGAGTTCTTGATCGTTTCCTCACGCTTGTTCAGCATGCCCTCGAACAGAGGCCAGCCAAACTTGGCAAGGACGATCCACAAGATGATGAAGGCGACGAGCATGGGAATGAATTCATCCATCTGAGGAAGAATTGCGTTGATTCCTGCTCCTTCGTCAGCGAACGCGCATACCGGGAAAGCCGCAGAAGCAGCCGCAAAGGCGATCATGCCACTTGCGCAGTTACGTACGTGTGCGTTCAATTCGCGTGCCTCCTTCTCTTCTTTCGGTTTCTTCGTTAGTTACTTACTTCGCGAAGTTCTAGCCGATGAAGAAAAGAACCAGGCCGAGCAGTGCAAGTGCCTCAGACATTGCAGCGCCGATGAAGAAGTAGCCCATGAGCTGACCCTTCATCTCAGGCTGACGAGCAGCAGACACGCACAGGCCGTAGGTAGCAACGCCGATACCGATGCCAGGGCCGATTGCTGCGAGGCCATAGCCAACGACCTTCAACGCAGCGATTGCGAGAGTGAGTTCCACGATTACCTCCTTTAGTTGGACAAGGGCCTTTCCCTCGTCCCTATTACTTATTCAGCTGTTTTTTCTGTACCAGCTGTAGTACCAAGATCATGCGGCGGCGCTTAGGCCGCCTGCGCCCCGAAGGGCGCAAACCGAAGACTGCTTCTTCCTATCAGTGAGGATGGATGGCCATGCCGATGTAGGAAGAGGACAGAATGGTGAACACGTATGCCTGCAAGAAAGCAACGAGCGTTTCGAGCGCATACATGAAGAACAGCAAGAAGAACCATGCGATTGCAGGAAGACCAGCAACGATGTCCATCTGGAAGATTGCGGTCTGCAGGAACACGGTGGTTGCCAAAGAGAACACAGCCAGAACCATGTGGCCTGCGAGCATGTTGCCGTAAAGTCGAACGGCAAGCGTCAGAACGCGGATGACCATGGAGAAGAACTCCAGGAACCAGATGACAGGAGCAATGGGAGCCGGAACGCCCGAGGGGCACAGCGACTTGAAGTAGTGGAAGAAGCCCAGCTCCTTCAAACCATAGAAGTTGAAGTAGATGAAGGAGATGGCAGCCAGAGCCCAGGTGATGGAGATAGTGCCCATGGCAGCCTTCGCACCAGGGATAAGACCGATGATGTTGGCGGTAAGGATGAAGAAGAACAGCGTTGCCAGGAAGGGAACGTGCTTCTTGAAGCCTTCGCCGATAACGTCGGCGCCAACGCTCTCAGAGATGAAGTTGTAGCCGAACTCGAAGATGTGCGCGAACTTGCCGTGGGGCACGAGCGTGAGCTTGCGGCCTGCGATAAGCACCAATGCAGCTACCAGAACCAGCGCAACCAGCATGTACAGGACGTACTGGGAGACGTTCCAACCCGCAATGGAAAAGACCGTCGTCGAGTCGAACTGAGACGAGAGATGCTGTGCCTCCTCGACGAACTGTGAAAGAGCTTCACCCATCAGGATTCCTTACCTTTCCGTTACTTACTTATTTCTTGCGCTTAGCAAGGACGTTTTTATAAACGACATATGCGGACGTGGACACGATGAGCGCCACGATCTCAGCCACACCAAAAGGAAGAACCACATCGCGCGCAACCATGGCGCACACGATAAGAGCGACGGCAACGACAATAAGCGATACGAACGTACCGGCCAAACCGTACAAGCCAGCGCTCATGGCAGAAAGGCTCGTGGAGCGGCGGGCAAGGCGCAAAGAGATGAACAAGGGGAGAAACCCGATGATTCCCGCTGCGATTCCTGCTGCTACTGGTGCGAGCAATTCTTTCCTTTCTTCCTATAGGACGCACTGCCCTATTTCAACCACATGCAGCATATATGCCAGCACCTGGTTTTAGGCAGTGTTTCCGATAACGTGCAATAAATTTGGGCGAGTGGTGCCAACTCACAAACCCAGATGAACACAATACCGTAGTAACGCGTTATTAGAAACTATTTATCGGCAAGCAGACGGCCAATGTTGCTTTTTTGTCCTACTTTTTCGAATGCTTCAATCTTCTTAAACACGTTCTAAAAAGCCAACACATGCATCTAGCGAGAATCGGTTACTCAGTTTTCGATGTTTGTCCATCGAAGATGCGCATCTTGATCCCCGACTCTTCCAACATCTGCATCGCCAGCTCGTCGGGATAAGGGTTTCGGTAGATGATTTCGCTTATCCCAGCGTTGATGAGCATCTTCGCGCATACCACGCATGGCTGTGTGGTGATGTAGATGGAAGACCCCTCGATGTCGATGCCGTAGCGCGCTGCCTGCAGAAGCGCATTCTGCTCGGCGTGCAAGCCGCGGCATATCTCGTGGCGCTGCCCCGAGGGGACATTGAGCTTTTCCCGCAGGCACCCGGTAACGTTGCAATGGCGCAGGCCCGTAGGCACTCCGTTGTAGCCGGTTGCCAGGATGCGACGCTCCTTCACGATGATGGCGCCAACGGCACGGCGCAAGCACGTGGTGCGCGAAGCCACCTCATCGGCCAATGTCATGAAATACTCGTCCCAGGACGGACGCTCATGTACCGGCATGGCACTCCCCTTTCGTGTTTACGCGATATCGCTTTCCACCGGAGTGTCTTCCGTGCGGAAAATGCGGTCGCCCGCATCGCCCAGGCCGGGAACGATATACGCATCATCGTTCATGCCCTCATCGATAGCGCAGGTGAACAGGCGCACATCGGGGTCGGCGTCGAGCACCGCCTGAACGCCTTCGGGAGATGCAACCAAGACCATGGCGATAAGATCCTTCACGCCGCGCTTGCGAAGAGCAGCGATAGCAGCCTTCAGCGATCCGCCCGTGGCGAGCATCGGGTCGACCAGCAGCACCTGGCGCTCAGCAATGTAGCTGGGCATCTTCGCGTAGTACTCGATGGGCTCATGCGTTTCCTCGTTGCGGTACATGCCCAGATGGGCCACGGGGGCCGTGGGGATAAGGTCGAGCATGCCGTCGAGCATGCCAAGGCCCGCACGAAGAATGGGCACCACAACCGGCTCAAGGCCCGTGATGGTTTCGCATTCGCAGGTTGCAATGGGGGTTTCCACCGTAACGGGCTTGGTGGCAAGATGTTTGGTTGCCTCATACGCCTCAAGAAGGGTGAGCTCGCGAACCGACTGTCGGAAGATCACATCGGGGGTGTTCTTGTCGCGGATGACGGAAAGCTTGTGCCTGATCAGCGGATGGTCGACAACCGTAACGCGCTCGTTGCCCTTGAATTCCATGGAACCTCTCCTTCGAAAAGCGGCAAAAACCCCGTTTCCGCCGCATGAACATGCTTCATTACAGTGTATTGCATTAACGGGCATCTGTCGCGTAAGGCCCGCTCGCTCAATCGGCGCGACGCTCACATAGTGCACGATGCACATTCAACGAGAACAGCTCTTCGGGACCAGGCGTCCAATAGGGACTGTCCCCTTTGGACGCATTTGGGCAAAAAAACGCCCACAGGGGCGTTAAGGAAAATCCGGGCATGTGCCAGCAAGTTAGCGAGCGCGGTTCTGCAAGTGCGAAAGAAGCAAAAGGCCCATGGAGCTGGCCTTCGCGCCGTCCCATGGGCCTTGAGGTTTTCCTGCGCCGTTAGAACCGCGCGCAGCGTCATTGCGTTTCGCATGCATTTCGCTGTCCGTTAGGACAGCGAAACCGAAAAGCGTAGCGTAATAGCGTTTCTCGAGTCTTGCGCTGTTCGGCAGAACAGCGCAACTCATTAGAGTTCCGGATAGAGAGGATGCTTGGCAATAAGGCCCGCTACCTCTTCCTTGATCTCGGCAAGGCGTGCTTCGTCTTCAGCATTGAACACCGTGGCAGCGATAAGCTGGCCGATACGGTGGAACTCGTCGGCATCGAAGCCGCGCGTGGTGCCGGCTGCCGTGCCAACGCGGATGCCGCTGGTTACGAAGGGCGAACGCTTTTCGTTGGGGATGGTGTTCTTGTTCACCGTAAGGCCAACGCTTTCAAGCAGCTTCTCCGCATCCTTGCCCGTGATGTCGGCGGGGGTGAGGTCAACCAGAACAAGGTGGTTGTCGGTGCCGCCAGAAACCAGACGCAGACCACCCTCTACCATGCCTTCGCCCATAGAAGCGCAGTTCTTAACCACGTTTTCGATATAGGTCTTGAACTCAGGCTTCAAAGCCTCGCCGAAAGCAACGGCCTTTGCGGCGATGATGTGCATCAGCGGGCCGCCCTGGGTGCCGGGGAACACCGCGGAGTTGATCTTCTTGGCCAGAGCCTCGTCGTTGGTGAGGATGAAGCCGCCGCGAGGACCGCGCAGGGTCTTGTGGCTAGTGGAAGTTACCACATGGGCATAGGGAACCGGGCTGGGATGCAGACCTGCAGCAACCAAACCGGCGATGTGAGCCATATCGATCATGAGGTAAGCGCCCACCTCGTCGGCGATTTCGCGCATGCGCTTGAAATCGATGACGCGCGGGTAAGCGGAAGCGCCGCCTACGATGAGCTTGGGCTTGTGCTCCTTGGCGAGGCGCTCCATCTCGTCGTAGTCGATAAGCTCGGTTTCGGGGTTAACGCCGTAGGAGATGATGTTGTAGTTCTTGCCCGAGAAGTTTACCGGGGAACCATGGGTAAGATGGCCGCCGTTGTCGAGCGAAAGGCCCAAAACGGTGTCGCCCAGGTTGATAAGGGCCTGATAAGCAGCAAGGTTGGCATTGGCGCCGGAATGGGGCTGGACGTTCGCGTACTTGCAGCCGAACAGCTTGCAGGCGCGCTCGATGGCCAAGTCCTCGACGATGTCGACCTTTTCGCAACCGCCGTAGTAGCGTTTGCCGGAATAGCCCTCAGCGTACTTGTTGGTAAGCACCGTGCCCATTGCCTGCATAACGGCAGGGGAAGCGATGTTTTCTGATGCGATGAGCTCGATGGTTGAACGCTGGCGGGAAAGCTCCTGCCCGATTGCGTCTGCTATTTGGGGATCTTCTGCTGCGAGATAGTCGTAAGACATATGCTCCGCGCTCCTTTCGAACTGCGTTATCGCATGCTTGTAATGTGCAACAAAGAGTAGCACATGCCCATAAAAATAGTGCGCCAACCGGCGTTGAAACCGGTTAGCGCACAAATCGTTTCATTCTTGAAACAGTACGGGCCTCTAACCCCTTGTCCCGCTCTAGTTCTGGAAGAACGAAGCGTCGGCACCGCCGCCCAACAGGGCATCGGCCAAGGCCTGATCGTTGTCGGAATTGCTGGCGAACGTCCAGTCGCCGCCGTCCTTCTCAAGCGTGAACGTGACGTTGGTGGTAACGGGCTGCGCCCCGTCGATAGCGTCCATGAAGGTCTTGCCCGCATAGGTGTACACCTCGTCGATGGAGGTGAACTGCTGGCTCAGCGCATCGGACTCGAACGAGTCGCCCCAGCTGGTCATGATGACGTAGAGCTGCTTGCAGGTTACTGCCGTTTCGGCCTTGGCAGTGTCGCCGTCGACCTTAACATCGCCGATCTCATACGAGAAGCCGGAGAGCCATGATTTCACGAACGCGGTGCTGTCCATGTTCAACGTGCTGAAGCTGCTGCCTGCGCCCATCTTGGCCTCGTCGGACAATTTGCTGATGGTGTCGTCGGACGGGTTGACCAGCTGCCCCAACTGGGCATCGAGTGCTTCCTTCGCCTGGTCTTCATCGGAAGGCCCGCATGCGGTAAGCGCAAAGCACAGCGCGCATGCGCATACTGCGATCAACCCCGCAAGGACTCCCCGGCGCATAAAGGTGGTGGTCTTTTCCATGGCTGCCCCTTTCGTCGGCAAATGCGAAACTAGTCCAGCGCGTTGATCTTCTCTACGCGGCCGGCATGCCTTCCGCCGGCGAATTCCGTGGTGAGGAACGCATCGAGGATGCTTTCGTTATCTTCCACAGAAACGAAACGGCCGGAAAGCGTGATAACGTTGGCGTCGTTGTGCTCGCGG
>ULWI01036641.1_pt1 | contig 16582 bp, 15 predicted proteins | sample 1960301 | NCBI WGS metagenome assembly ULWI01 (sample SAMEA4835811, study PRJEB28245) | human gut metagenome | biome: gut microbiome; material: fecal sample | place: Denmark | collected 2008 | reverse complement strand
TTCTCGTTTGCGGGTGCAAAGATAAGTATATTTTTTAATACTGCAATAACTTAGAGAGAATTTTTCGTCTACTTAGGGAGAAAGAAAAAAAACTTTTCTTTCTAGGTAGAATAAATATGCAAATGTAGTATCATTTATTCGGTATATTTTATACTTTTACGAGTCAAAACGATCAGGGCACTACAAACAATAGAATATATTATTATGGCATTACAGTTTGTTACAGTTGTTTTATTAGCTGGATTCATTTATCTACTGATTAAGTATCAGTCGGTTAAGAAGAAAATGATATTGGAAACATCTGTAATGCTGCATGAATCCAAAGAGTTGACTTCCATACTACAGAATATAAACGTTTACTATCTGTTGATTGACAGAGACCTCATCGTCCACAATACCAATTATTATACACTGAATCATTTGACTCCTGCGCAGGGAGAAGAAAAAAGAGTCGGAGATTTATTGCATTGCAGAAATGCGATAGTAGCCGGAGAATGCGGGAAACATGAACAGTGTAAGTTGTGCTGTATACGTACATCTATAAGCAAGGCTTTTTATGAGAAGAGAAGCTTTAAGAAACTGGATGCCTCTATGCAACTTTTAAGTGAGGATGAAAAGACGGTTATTCCCTGTGATGTTTCTGTTTCGGGCACTTATCTGAAAATAAATGGTGAAGAACGTATGGTGCTGACAGTCTATGATGTGACGGAACTTCGAAATATGCAGCGCCTGCTGGATGTAGAAAGAGAAAATGCGATTTCTGCCGACAAACTTAAGTCTGCCTTTATCGCTAATATGAGTCACGAAGTCCGTACTCCGTTGAATGCCATTATCGGATTCTCTGGGTTGATGGCTACGGCTACCAGCGAGGAGGAAAAGAAGATGTATACCGATATTATCTCTGAAAATAATGAGCGGTTATTGCGACTGGTAAATGATATCTTCGATCTTTCGCAAATAGATGCAGGCGTGTTGAACTTTGTATATTCGGAGTTTGATGCCAATGATCTGCTGAGGGAGCTGGAAGGACTTTTCGGAATGAGGCTGAATGAGAATCCTTTGGTGACACTGGTCTGTGAAGCACATCTGGAACCGATTATGATGCATTCGGAGAAGCAGCGTATTATTCAGGTATTGACGAACTTGCTTCATAATGCGATGAAATTTACTAAAACAGGTGAAATCCGTTTCGGATGTCGTATGGAAGGCACGGATGAAGTCTATTTTTATGTATCGGATACCGGTATCGGCATTCCGAAGGAGGAGCAGGAAAAGATATTCTCCCGTTTTACGAAGCTTGATCGGGAGATGCAGGGAACAGGGCTTGGACTGACACTTTCGCAAACAATTGTTCATAATCTTGGGGGAAGATTCGGTGTAGAATCGGAAGTCGGTAAGGGTAGTACTTTTTTGTTCATCTTGCCTTTGGTTACGAAGAAAGAAATAACAAATGATAAGATATGAATAATCCCACCTTGAATCAGGAAATATTCAAGGTGGGATTATTTATGTAAACAATATGTTTAGCTTTTAAGATTTAGGTGCACCCGCATCTTTAATTCCGGAATCTGGCGATCCGTTGCTTGCTGCGGTATTTCCACCGGAAGGAGCTGGATTGCTTGTCGGAGTAGAACCGGAGGTTGTAGAGCCTGCGCTTGCCGGACCGGAAGTTGGGGTACTTGCTGGTCTGGCAGTAGCGGAACTGACCGGACTTGCAGACGATGTCGAAGCAGAAGCCGGACGAGCGGCATTTGCACTGTTGGCAGTAACACCGACAGTAACAGCCTGAGGCTGAACTTCCCAATGGAACGGCTCGAAATTAGAGTTTGGATCTACCCAAGACGGTTTCTTGGATGCGTAGATGATAAACGGAGCAACGACTACGATCAATGCACCGATGATCAATACGGAGAACCAAACGGTATTGCTACCGGTAGAAATCTGGCTGGGCGGGATAAAGCTCAGAATGAATGCGAGCAATGAACCACAGAAGCCAAGACCACCAATGAACCACATTAAACCGTTACCGGATTTACCGATACGGAACGGACGATTCAATTTCTTCATCTTATAACGCAGTGCGATAGCTCCGGAGAACATCAACAGATACATAATCAGATAAAGAATCACTGTCAGCTGTGACAGAATCTGATAGAAACTCTGTACGGAAGGCATAACGACGAACAACAAACTCAGTACAGTCACAGCGATACCCTGCACGAACAAGATATTCTTCTGTACACCCAGTTTGTTTGTTTTCTGGAAGAACGGAGGCATATAACCTGCTTTACCTACGGCAAAGATACCTTTTGACGGACCTGCAACCCATGTCAGCACACCTGCCAACACTCCGAATGCAAGAGCGATAGCGATGATCGGTGACAACCAGGAAGCGTGAATGTATCTGAAATAGTTATCGAAACCGACGAGCAGACTCTGAGTTAAGTTAATATCCTTAGCAGGGATGATAACGCCCAATGCGAAGGTTCCCAATACGAAGATAAGAACAGTGATCAGCGCACCGATAAATACGGCTTTCGGATAGTTCTTGGAAGGGTTCTCTACGTCTTTTACGTGGATACCGCCCATTTCCATACCGGCATAAAACAGGAAGATACTGGCAGCAAGGACGACGTTATCGAAGTTGGTAAAGTCAGGGAAGAAGCTGCTGTGGAAATCCATATTGGATTGTCCTCCAGTTGCCAGATAGATAATACCTAATATAATCAGCAAAGCGGCCGGAATAATCGTACCCACCATACCACCGATTTTGGCTACCTTACCAACCCAGCTCATACCTTTCAGAGAAATGAATGTAGCCAGCCAGTAGATGATAAGAACTACGACGAGGGTGTAATACTTGTTGTTTGCCAGCGACATATCATGTACGTCGTTCATTCCGATGAAGGCGATGGATACGGCACCGAATGTCAATACGGTAGGATACCAGATCGTACTTTCGATCCATTGTACCCAGATGGCGAGGAATCCCAGTTTCTTGCCGTAGGCTTCGCCTACCCACCGGAACACACCACCTTGCTTATCCTGAAACATAGCTGCCAGTTCAGCTGCTACGAGCGATGTCGGGATAAGGAAGACAATCGCCGCGAAAAGATAGTAGAAGGCCGAACTCATTCCGTATACGGCCTCGGCTGGTAGCCCACGCAATGATACTACTGCCGTAACGTTCATGATAGCCAGGGTAAACACGCCCAGCTTCACTGCATTTTTAATATTTGCCATAAGTTAAGGTTTTAAGTGAAAAATATTTTAAAGTCAGTGTTATAACAACATTTTGCGTGAGATGTTTCCGCAATCTCTTTCAAAGTTCGTTAATTAACATCACCGGATGGCTCAATTGTAAACCTCCGGACGCCTGTTCCGAAACAATCGCTTTCTCAGATTGTTTCTAAGCATTATAAGTTACATAAGAATCATTTTATTATAAATTAAGTAGTTATGAAATCAGCGCTTTCCGATTTTATTCTGGGGAAAAAGGGGATTTATGGCATTCTCCACATTATTATATTGTTAATGTCCCTTTTTCTGGTTATTAGTATTTCGATCGATACGTTTAAGGGGATTCCTTTTTATACACAGTCCTCGTACATGAAGATCCAGTTGTGGATTTGCATCTGGTTCCTGTTCGATTTTGTACTGGAGTTTTTTCTGGCAAAGCATAAGTGGCGTTATATACGGACGCACTTTATCTTTTTGCTGGTGGCGATCCCTTATCAGAACATCATTGCGTATTACGGGTGGACCTTTTCTCCCGAAGTCACTTACCTGCTCCGGTTTATTCCTTTGCTGAGAGGGGGATACGCATTGGCCATCGTAGTGGGCTGGCTCACCTATAACCGGGCTTCCAGCCTGTTCGTCTCCTATCTGACGATGTTGCTGGCAACGGTCTATTTCGCCAGCCTTGCCTTCTTTGTCCTTGAACATAAAGTGAATCCGTTGGTCACGGATTATGGAGACGCTTTGTGGTGGGCATTTATGGATGTGACTACCGTCGGGTCGAATATAATCGCGATGACGACCACCGGAAGAGTACTCTCCGTACTGCTGGCAGCTTTGGGAATGATGATGTTCCCGATCTTTACAGTCTATATTACGAATCTGATTCAGCAGTCTAATCAAAAGAAAAAGCAGTATTATGCGGAAGAGGAAGAAAAGACGGCGTCTGCATAGGGGACATAATCCTTTTTTATAAGGTCAGACTCATATCCGTATCGATTTGTATTGGGATGATACACAGTGCGATATGAGTCTCTATATTCTCAACGTGTTCTCATACCTTTGAGAAAAAATTCTCACCACAATGAGAAAAAATACTCATGCCTTTGAGAATATTAGTGTTCAAGTACATTGTTTTTTTGAATAGAGTACTTAAGGAAAATAGAAGTAAGATATTGATAGTAGAAAAGGTTACTATCCCTTTGAAGGATAGCAACCTTTTGTTTTTCTCATAGAGCGGATAAACTAGTCGACTACGATCAAGTGATTGTCACTGAATACATTCAGTCCCAGTTTATTCATGACATATTGGATAGCCAATTGTGCTTTTACCGAATTGCCTGCACCATCCAAAGGAGGAGCGAATGCGGCAATACCGAACTGCCCGGGCAATACGCCCATTACACCACCGCCTACACCGGTTTTAGCCGGAATGCCGGAGGTATACATCCAGTCTCCTGTATGCTCGTAGAAACCTACGGCAGCGATCATTGCAGTGATCTTGGGAGCGAGGCTGGCATCGAATACTTCTTTCTTTGTCACCGGATTCACACCACCGTTGGCGATTGTTCCGGCTGCCACAGAAAGCTGCAAGGCCGTTACTCCCAATGAGCATTGGCGGGTATACAGGTCCAGCGCCATATCCGGATCATCATAGATACGGTTGTAGTTCTTCAGCAACCACGCAATGGAACGGTTGTTAAAGTTCGTATCCGATTCGGATTTGTACAATTCATCAATCAGTTGGGGAGCACTGCCGCATAAATCGGTCACGTTCTCTACGATGGCATCCCACTTCTTGGCAGAGTCGCCGATAGGTTTTACCATACTGCAGGCTGAGATGGCGCCGGCGTTTACCAATGGAGTAGACGGGTGGTCATTTTCCAGCAGGATAGCGATGATTGAATTGAAAGGCAGGCCCGTTGCGTCAGCTCCGATCTTGTCTAATATTTCTTTGGCACCATATTGGCGCAGTGCAAGGATGGCCGTATGTACTTTGGATACGGATTCGATGCCGAAGCGGTAGTCAGTATCTCCCACATGGATGGTCTGCCCGTTGAGCAGGCAGACACTGATTCCAAAGAGATCTTTGTTGACATTGGCCAGATAAGGGATATAGTCGGCATTCTTACCGCCTGTATTCGTTTTCACCTGATCGTATGCCTCCTGTACCACTTCTTTCAATTGAGCGAGTGTTACTTTTTTGTCCATAGATCAATTTATTTTTTTACGGTTTTATGACGACGACCACCGTGATTGAACATCTTGGCTTCTACCGGAAGATTTTTTTCCTGAGCCATGCGGGTAGGAGTCGGGAAATCAAGTTTTTCCAGTTCGGCAATTGCATTCTTGATATCACCCAGCAACATATCTGCCATATCGCGGCTGAATCCCTGGCGAACAACTACACGCATTACTACATAATCTTCCAATTTGGAAGGCAATGTATAAGCCGGAACCATCCAGCCGTGCTGAGACAGTTTATCCTGCAAATCGTACAATGTCCACTTGGCACTCTTTGCATATTCCGGTTTCAGATACCAGATGAACAATGGGTTCACTACATTTTCGGAGTAGTTGACGAACGGAGCCATCTTGGCGATTTCACCGTGGATGTATTTGGCAATCTGCAAAGAATTATATTGTACTTCCTTGTAACCTTGGAATCCCAAACGGATGAATTGATAATATTGTCCCAGAATCTGAGCGGCAGGACGAGAGAAGTTCAAGCCGACCTGAGTAATGTTGGCACCCAGATAGTTGACGCTGAATGACATTTCTTCGGGCAGATATTCTTTGCCTTTCCAGCAAACCCAGCCAAGTCCCGGATATACCAGACCGAACTTATGACCGGATACACTGATAGAAAGTACCCATTTCAGACGGAAATCCCACTTCGTATCCGGATAGAGGAACGGAAGAATGAAACCACCACTGGCGGCATCTACGTGGATAGGAATGTCATAACCTGTTTTGGCGTTGTAAGCATCGAGAGCTTTGTCCAGTGCTTCAACGTCATCGTTCAATCCTGTCCATGTAACACCTTGGATAGGTACAACACAGATAGTGTTTTCATCACACATCTTCAGCGCTTCTTCGGGGTCGAGAGTGGTCTTTTCAAGAGTCAAAGGCACTTCACGCATTTCGATCTGCCACAGTTGCGCGAACTTTTCCCATACAACCTGGAAACCTGTTGAGATAACGAAGTTAGGTTTGTCAAACGGTTTACCTTGAGCTTGTCTTTTCTTACGCCAGCGCAACCATGCAGCTACACCGCCCAGCATACAAGCTTCGGAAGAACCGATTGCCAACGCACCGGTTTTCCATGTATCTTTTTCCGGAGAGTTCCACAAGTTGGCGACGATGTTGATACATTTACCATTCATTACGGCGATACGAGGATATTCGGTTTCATCAATATAGTTGATGTTGATTGCCTCATTCATCAGCTTGGTAGCGTAATCGTCCATATAGGTGGTTACGAAAGTAGCTAAGTTCAAGCGTGGCTGAGTTTGGGCAAATGTTTCATCTTTAACCATCTGGTAAGCGACTTCAGGGGTGGTTGGTCCATCAGGAATTCTTTCTACTGGAGAGGGTTGTAACATTCTGTCTGAACCGAATACGTCGGTTTTTGCATCACCTTTTCTGAAATTTAAATCTTCCATACTAATTTGTTTTTTTAAAGGTTTAGGGCGATGGGGATTTTCCCCGTCGAATTTCCCTCAACAACAGCAGATGGTTTTGAAAGTTTTCGGCTTTTACATTATTTGGCGTTTATTAAGGGGCGGCTTTGGGGCAGGCGTAAGGCGGTGGGAACGGAAATAAAAAAGGCAAGAAGGGGTTGTTTCCCTCTTGCCTTTGGCTATTTGCTGACAACTGGCAGCTTATAGTTATCTGATACCTATTGAATTGTGTTGTTAAGGTTTAGCGGAAGTCCTTCAGTTCTTCCTGCAGTTTTTGGCGGGTGAAGAATATGCGGCTCTTTATCGTACCTAACGGCAGGTTCAGCTTTTCCGCGATTTCGCGGTACTTGAAGCCGGAAACATGCATGGCAAACGGCACTCTGTATTCTTTGGGTAATGAATTGACTACACGGTGCATCTCTTTCAGGTCATAGGCTTTTTCGGTGCTTTCAAACCTTGTGTCCTGCGGTAAATTCAGGTGGTAAAGGTTGTCCGTCCGGTCAATGAATGTCTGGTCACGAACTACTTTGCGGTAGTTGTTGATAAAGATATTGCGCATGATGGTATACATCCATCCTTTAAAATTTGTGTCAGGCATATATTTATCTTCATTGTCTAATGCTTTTAATGATGTTTCCTGCAACAAATCGTTTGCTTCTTCGCGGTCGGTTGTCAGCTTATAAGCGAAACGGAGTAATTCGTCCTGTACTCCTACTAAATCTTTTCTGAAGCTTACACTTTTCATATACGTTGCTTTTTAAATTGTGAATATTCGTTGTTAAATTTCGATGATGCAAGTTTACGGGATTTTTTTAAGTACGGCAGGGGTAAAACTGACGGAATTTAACCTAAAAACTGTCTACGGATAGTTTTTAGGTCATAATCTGATAGTTTTTGGGTGTTTTTCACCCGTTTTTTGAATATTCACTGTTGTCTCATTTGAACTTTATAAGGTAATCATTGTTTTCATCAGACCTAAACTTTTAACGAACCGGTATATGAAAATACAAACTGGGAGGGGAACAATACCTCTTATCACTTTAATAGCTATCTGGTCTATCTCGGCATTGACCTCTTTGCCGGGGCTGGCTGTTTCGCCTATATTGGGCGACCTTACCAAAATTTTTCCGAAAGCGACCGACCTGGATATTCAGATGTTGACTTCGCTGCCATCGTTGTTGATTATCCCTTTTATCCTTTTGGGCGGTAAACTCACCGAAAAGGTCGATTTTGTCCGTATCCTGAAAATCGGACTCTGGCTCTTTGCAGCAAGCGGTATCTTGTATCTGATCTCCAACAAAATGTGGCAGTTGATCGTTGTGAGTGCCCTGCTGGGCATCGGCTCCGGACTGATTATTCCTCTGTCCACGGGGTTAATCTCAAAATATTTTGTGGGTACTTATCGGGTGAAACAATTCGGATTGAGTTCTGCCATTACCAATTTTACATTGGTGATAGCTACTGCCGTGACTGGATATCTGGCGGAAGTCAGCTGGCATTTGCCGTTTTTGGTCTATCTGCTCCCGTTGATTTCTATTCTGTTGGTTGGTCACTTAAAAGAAAGTCGGTCTGACGCTGCCGTCGAACCTTCTTCTCAAAGTACCGCGCCATCCGGACAAACGGCTGCCGTAGATACCGGAGGAAGTAAATATGGAATCCATATCAAGCATCTGCTTCAGATCATGCTTTTCTACGGAGTGACGACTTTTATTGTGCTGGCAGTCATATTCAACCTTTCTTTCCTGATGGAGAAACACCATTTCTCCAGTGGCAATTCGGGACTGATGATCTCGCTTTTCTTTTTAGCGATTATGGCTCCGGGTTTCTGTCTGGACAAGATAGTGGATGAACTGAAAGAACGTACCAAAGCATACAGCCTCCTGTCTATGGCTGTGGGGCTGGCGCTGATCTGGATTGCCCCGATCGAATGGCTGATTATTCCGGGATGTATCCTGGTCGGTTTGGGATATGGCATTATTCAGCCTATGCTGTATGATAAAACGACGCATACGGCACTGCCTCAAAAGGCGACAATGGCATTGGCTTTTGTGATGATGATGAATTATCTCGCCATCTTGCTCTATCCTTTTATTATAGATTTTCTCCAAAATCTGTTTCATACCCAGTCGCAAGAGTTTCCTTTTGTCTTCAACTTGTTGATAACTATTGTCACATTCTTCTGGGCTTACCTGCGCCGCGATACCTTTTTGTTTAATGATCAACTGAAATAAAAAAAGATGAAGAATAAGAAACTGGAAGCCAATCTGAGTATGGCTGTATCAAAAATATTCAGCGGTTTGAATATGAATGCCCTGAAGTATCTGCTTCCCCTATGGATGAGCCCGTTGACAGGTGCGACACTTCGTTGCACCTTTGCCGCCGCTGCATTTTGGATGATCGGATGGTTCATGCCGCCAGAAAAGTCATCCGCCAAAGACAAATGGCTGCTTTTCCTGTTAGGGGCATTCGGACTGTACGGCTTTATGTTTCTTTATCTGGCGGGGTTGAGTAAAACGACTCCTGTATCCAGTTCCATATTTACCAGTCTGCAGCCTATCTGGGTGTTTCTGATTATGATTTTCTTTTATAAGGAGAAGGCGACATGGAAGAAGATTCTCGGAATCTCCATCGGACTGGTCGGTGCACTGGTCTGCATCCTGACCCAACAGAGCGATGATTTGGCCTCCGATGCTTTCATGGGAAATATGCTTTGTCTGATCAGTTCTGTCGTTTATGCTGTCTATCTGATTTTGAGTCAGCGCATCCTTTCTTCTATCGGAGCGATGACTATGTTGAGATATACATTTTCCGGTGCGGCGGTCTCCGCTATTATCGTGACATTTATTACGGGATTTGATGCGCCGGTGTTCTCTATGCCGTTCCATTGGACACCTTTCCTGATATTGATGTTTGTACTCATATTTCCGACAACGATCAGCTATATGTTGCTTCCGGTCGGTCTGAAGTATCTGAAAACAACAGTCGTCGCGATCTACGGTTATCTGATTCTGATTGTTGCGACCATTGCCTCTCTGGCTCTCGGACAGGACCGTTTTAGCTGGACGCAGACGTGTGCCATCATTTTTATTTGTATCGGTGTTTATCTGGTTGAGGTGGCCGAAAGCAAAGACAAGTCGCCGGACCCCTTGAAGAAATAATCATATATAATGTATGATATGAAAAAAAGCGGGCGCCCTTCTCAAGGTGCCCGCTCACTTATGTCGTCATCATGTTTTATAGAGAGGAGCTGATTGCTTGCGCAATGGATTTAAATTCTTCATCCGATAATTTCAGCTTCGGATTGGAGAACAACATATCCGATTCCTTCTGAATAGGAATTAAGTGGATATGGGCATGCGGTACTTCCAGGCCGATAACCGCTTCGCCTACCTTTTTACAAGGGAAGGCTTTTTCGATGGCACGGGCTATCTTCTTTGCGAATACGTGCATTGCTGCGAGGTCTTCGTCACTTAAATCGAAGATGTAGTCTACTTCCTGTTTGGGGACTACCAGCGTATGTCCCTTTACCAATGGATTGATATCAAGAAAAGCAAAAAAACGATCGTTTTCCGCTATCTTGTAGCAAGGAATTTCGCCTGCGATGATTCTACTGAATATTGTTGCCATAATCTTTGATAGATAAAAGAAGGCAAGCCTCACACGGAGACCTGCCTTTCTGTTAAATTGATATGTTTACTACTTCTAATGCAATTTTACCCTGTGGTACGGTAATTTCTGCAATATCACCTACTTTCTTGCCAAGCAGACCTTGTGCAATCGGGGTGTTTACGGAAATCTTGCCTTCTTTCAGGTTAGCTTCGCTTTCGGAAACGATGGTATAAGTCATCTTCATGCCATTCTTGACGTTCTTCAGCTCCACTTTGTTCAGAATCTGTACAGAGTCTGTCTTTAGTTTGGACTCGTCGATGATCTTGGCATCTGCAATGACCGTTTTCAATTTGTTGATGCGCATTTCAAGCATCCCCTGTGCTTCTTTGGCTGCATCATATTCTGCATTTTCCGACAAGTCGCCTTTATCCCTTGCTTCGGCTATAGCCGCAGAGATTTTGGGGCGTTCCACTGTTTCCAGTTCCTTTAATTCTGCCATTAACTTTTTGTAACCTTCTTCTGACATATAAGCCATGATGTTTTTCCTCCTTTTATTTAAAATGGTCATATAAACAAAAAAGAATTCCAACATGGCACATGTTGGAACCCTCTCTTCAATTATTTCTCTGCAAAGATAGACTTTTAAGTGATATCTGTCAAGTGAAAAATGATGCTATGTAACATATTTAAATGAAATATGCTAAATTATAACAACTTAGAGTAATGACTTGACGGATGCTTCGAGGTCTTTGATGTCTTCGCCGCGGAGCTTCAGTTCGTTGTTCCGGTTGATCAGGAAGATGGATGGAACCTGACGAACATTATATACAGCTACGTTGGTCGAGTAGACACCGTTGCCGTCACGTACGCAAACCCAAGGCAGGTTGCCTGCTGCGGTTTTCCAGTAGTGCTCGTCTGCGTCGAGAGATACCTGGTAGATTTCCAGCCCATCCTTTGCGTATTTATTATATAGTTCGCGAAGCATCATATTGTGAGGCGCTCCTGCCGGTGACTGGAATACGGAGAAATCCAGCAGCACTACTTTCCCTTTCAGGTCGGTCAGTTTGCGGGTATTTCCTTTCACGTCACGCAGGGCGATGTCGATAATACCGGTCTCGATGATCTTGTCCTGTGGAATTTCCAGAGACTTGCTCTGTGGCTGACGGGTATTTTTCATCCCTTTGATTACGATATTATATAGATTTTTTGAACGTACAGCATCCGGATATGTATTGTTGAGGCTGGTAGCGACAGCTGCAAAACATTTTACATCGTCCTTGTTGTTCAGCGGATCGAAGATCAGATAGTCATTCAGCTTTTGGAACAGGGCGAAGTAAGCGGCTGCCGTGTTGGGAGCTGCGAATATATAATTCACTTTGACGTCCTCCTTATAGTTCTTCAGCAGTGTTGCGAGGTTCTCTTCAAACGTATCGTGTCCCAGTTTGTTGGCACGCAGCGCATTCAGTTGCTCGTCCACATTCTTTTGAAGATTGATTTGTTTCAGCGTCAGTTCCTTTATCTTACTGCTGTTTTCAGATCCTTCTACCGTGTAGGCGGTAGAGAAATCAACGTATGGAGCGTTGATCTGTAGCGTTTCGATAGAATCCACAGAAAAGTTGATGACTTTGTTGTCCACCCGCAAGCGATAAAACTCGGGTGATTCGGGGCGGGGTTGTTTAAACTTGAATGTACCTTCTCCTTTCAATTTAACCGAATCAAGCGGAACAATACCTTCCAGACCGGAAGCTTCGAGATAAAGCATTTTCCCGTCGGCCCCTGATATGTCTCCGTTCACTTCAAACTCAGGACCGGAACTACAAGCTGTAATGGTAAGTGCGGCAAGCGCTACAAAAGTTATCTTTTTCATATCTCGTGTGTTTTTTAAGAGTTGCAAATATACGTCTTTTCGAGATTACTCAAAGCTTTTTGCCTGCTTCTTCACCTCTATTTTGCAAAAAAAACATATAGCATCTAACTTTTTAGCTCATTTCCACCTGATTACAACGAGAAATGTATATCTTTGCAGGAATTTTGAAAGAAAAGTATAGATAAAACAATTTTTATGATTAACCCAATTGTTAAGACGATCGAGTTACCTGATGGAAGAACCATCACACTCGAGACGGGAAAGTTGGCAAAACAGGCAGACGGTTCTGTAATGCTACGCATGGGAAACACCATGTTATTAGCTACTGTTTGTGCCGCTAAAGATGCAGTTCCCGGAACAGATTTCATGCCTTTGCAGGTAGAGTATAAAGAAAAATTTGCGGCATTCGGCCGTTTTCCTGGTGGCTTCACCAAGAGAGAAGGTAGAGCTTCCGATTATGAGATTTTGACTTGTCGTCTCGTTGACCGCGCTCTCCGCCCACTATTCCCTGATAATTATCACGCAGAAGTATATGTAAATATCATCCTTTTCTCTGCTGACGGTGTAGATATGCCGGACGCACTGGCCGGATTGGCAGCTTCTGCAGCACTCGCTGTTTCAGATATTCCTTTCAACGGACCGATCTCGGAAGTACGTGTAGCACGTATCGACGGTCAGTTTGTAATCAATCCTACTTTTGACCAACTGGAAAAAGCTGATATGGACCTGATGGTTGCCGCTACTTATGATAACATCATGATGGTAGAAGGCGAAATGCACGAAGTATCTGAAGCTGAACTGCTGGAAGCAATGAAGGTAGCTCACGAAGCTATCAAAGTGCATTGCAAGGCTCAGATGGAGCTGACTGAAGAAGTAGGCAAGACAGTGAAACGTGAATATAACCATGAAGTAAACGATGAAGAATTGCGTAAGGCAGTTCGTGAGGCTTGTTATGACAAGGCTTATGCAGTAGCTGCTTCCGGAAATAACAACAAGCACGAACGTTTCGATGCTTTTGATGCTATCCGCGAAGAGTTCAAGGCTCAGTTCTCTGAAGAAGAACTTGAAGAAAAAGCTCCGCTGATCGACCGTTACTATCATGATGTAGAAAAAGAAGCGATGCGTCGTTCAATTCTTGACGAAGGCAAGCGCCTGGATGGTCGTAAGACTACTGAAATCCGCCCGATCTGGTGTGAGGTTGGTCCTCTGCCCGGTCCTCACGGATCTGCTATTTTCACTCGTGGTGAAACTCAGTCTCTGACTTCTGTCACTTTGGGTACGAAGCTCGACGAAAAGATTATCGACAATGTATTGGAACACGGAAAAGAACGTTTCCTGCTGCACTATAACTTCCCTCCTTTCTCTACAGGTGAAGCAAAAGCTCAACGTGGTGTAGGCCGTCGTGAAATCGGTCACGGTCACTTGGCTTGGCGTGCCTTGAAAGGACAGATTCCTGCTGACTATCCGTACGTAGTACGTGTTGTTTCGGAAATCCTCGAATCTAACGGTTCTTCTTCTATGGCTACCGTATGTGCCGGAACATTGGCATTGATGGATGCCGGTGTGAAGATCAAGAAGCCGGTATCGGGTATTGCTATGGGACTGATCAAGAATCCGGGCGAAGAAAAATATGCTGTATTGTCTGACATCCTCGGTGACGAAGACCACCTCGGAGATATGGACTTCAAGGTAACCGGAACAAGAGACGGTATCACTGCTACTCAGATGGATATCAAGGTAGACGGTCTGTCTTACGAAATTCTGGAACGTGCTTTGAACCAGGCTAAAGAAGGACGTATGCACATCCTCGACAAGATCACCGAGACAATCGCTGAACCGCGTGCTGACCTGAAAGACCATGCTCCTCGCATTGAAACAATGACTATTCCTAAAGAATTTATCGGAGCTGTAATCGGCCCTGGTGGAAAAATCATTCAAGGTATGCAGGAAGAGACCGGTGCTGTTATCACTATCGAAGAAACAGACGGTATGGGACGCATCGAAGTTTCCGGAACCAACAAGAAATGTATTGATGATGCAATGCGCATGATCAAAGCAATCGTTGCTGTTCCTGAAGTAGGCGAAGTATATAAAGGTAAAGTTCGTTCTATCATGCCTTACGGTGCATTCATTGAATTCCTGCCGGGTAAAGACGGTTTGCTGCACATTTCCGAGATCGACTGGAAACGTCTGGAAACAGTGGAAGAAGCCGGAATCAAGGAAGGTGATGAGATCGAAGTGAAACTGATCGACATCGATCCGAAGACAGGAAAATTCAAACTTTCAAGAAAAGTATTGATGCCAAGACCGGAAAAGAAGTAAAAAAGCAGATAGCTTTTAGATAATGTGATAGCCCGATTACTCAGTATTCGGGCTATTTTTTTTGTCTATTATTTTGCTTTTCTGCGAAAATATGTGTTCTTTTGTACGAACTAATGAAAATAGCCTGTAAATCTTATGCGTGATGCACCAAACGAACAACATATCTTCTATTCAACTTTTTTCTGAATTCTTTCATGAGAATCAAGAGAAGTTTTTGTCGTTTGCCTATTCTTATATAAGAGACAGGCAGGAGGCGGAAGATATATTGATGGAGTCAATGATTACTCTGTGGGAAAACAGGGATAAGTGGGAAGAAGATTCCAATCTGCACGGTCTGCTGCTGACTATCATCAAAAACAAAGCGCTCAACTATCTGGCACATCTGCAGGTGCGTCTTCGGGCCGAAGAAGAGATAAATAGCCATAGCCAGCGGGAACTGGACCTGAGAATCTCTACACTGGAAGCCTGCGAACCGGATGCGATCTTTGATTCGGAAATACAGCATATCGTACAGAAAGCATTGAAACGTATGCCGAACCAAAGCCGGCAGATTTTTATATTGAGCCGTTATCAAAATACTCCGAACAAAAAGATAGCGGAACAACTCGGCATTTCCGTCAAAAGTGTGGAGTTCCACATCACCAAAGCATTGAAAATTCTGCGTACCGAACTGAAAGATTACCTGGTTTCTATTCTTTTTTAAAAATAATCGCATTTTTCGTTAGGGTTGTTCAAGGCTGACCTGTTTTATATATAGAAGGGAGAGAAAAAGCCTTTCTATAAATATAAATAGGAAAAGCCAATATCTATGAACCAGGATTTACTACATAAATATTTTAAGGGCGAGACTTCTGTCGACGAAGAAAAACGCATTCTTAACTGGGTGGACGAATCGGAAGAAAACCGGAAGACATTGCAGAAAGAACGTATGCTGTTTGACATCGCCCTTTTTACTGACTCTAAGAGAAAAATGAGAGAGAAAGCAGGCGCGGGCGCTCGCATCATTCCCATGTTAAGGTGGAGTGCCCGTATAGCTGCTGCTGTAATTGTAGCTGTCAGTTGTGGATTTCTGATTAATGAATATCAGTATGATAAATTGGCACAGTTGCAGACGGTCACTGTTCCTGCCGGTCAACGGGCACAGATTACGCTGGCGGACGGAACCAAAGTCTGGCTGAATTCTGAATCGACGCTGAGCTACAGATCTGACTTCGGGCGCCGCGACAGAGATGTGGAACTGGACGGAGAGGCTTATTTCGAAGTAGCGAAGAATAAGGAGATACCTTTCTACGTAAATACGGAGACCAATCAGGTCAGAGTGGTAGGCACTCATTTCAACGTCTGCGCTTATAAAGGAAGCAATGAATTTGAGACTACCTTGGTAGAGGGCATCGTTGATATTTACGCTTATGACAATGAACGTCCGCTGACCCGCCTGACTAAGAATGAATTCTTCGGTTCCTATCAGGGGAAATATAAAAAAGCCGTTCTGCCTTCTTATGATTATCTGCGCTGGCGGGAAGGTCTGTATTGCTTCGACGATTCTCCTTTCAGTTGCATCCTCACCAAGCTGGAGAAATATTATAATGTGAAGATCACCGTAGAGAATCCGAAAGTGCTGAATTATCGCTGTACGGGCAAGTTCAAGGAACAGGACGGCGTTGAACACATTCTCAAGGTTATCCAGAAAGATCACCCGTTTACTTATTCGATCAGTGAAGAAGGAGACAGCATCCGGATAGAATAAAGCCAGAATAAAAATTAAGATGAATAACTGAGCTCAATGATATACACCTTAAATTAGTACTAACCCTTTAAAAGCATAATGATTATGAATAACAGTCAATAAGTATACCCCTTACCG
>ULWI01032164.1_pt1 | contig 16670 bp, 20 predicted proteins | sample 1960301 | NCBI WGS metagenome assembly ULWI01 (sample SAMEA4835811, study PRJEB28245) | human gut metagenome | biome: gut microbiome; material: fecal sample | place: Denmark | collected 2008 | reverse complement strand
ATCAAAGAGTTATACGCATATAGGCTGCAAGTTGGGTTAACTATCATTTTCTTATCAACGTCACCAATAATAAAGCCATGTAAATCTACCTTAAATAAGTTACAAGTGACTTCAGTGAAAGCATTCCATGTATTTAACATTTTTGACCTCTTAAGTACATCAAGAACCTTTTCATTTGATTTCACCTCACTTGGATTCAATGATTTCAAAAACAAAGCCCAATCAACAAGATTTTTTAAAGTGACTCCTTCGTAGCCTAAGTGGTCAGCCATATGTCGCAGGAGATAAATAGCATTGAATTCTATGGATGGAACAAACCAGCCTTCTTCTTGCTTCTTAAAATTAGAGATTTTTGCAATACTTAGTAGATACCCATTAATTAGCCTTCCTGACCAAGTGTCGTTTTTAACAAAGTATTTATGAAGTTCTATATGACAAGAATGAAAGTCGAAGATATCGTGTTTGGAGTAATAATCGACTTTTATACCGAACTCTTCTACTTTTTTGGCAACCTTCTTATGTTCACCAAAAGAATAAAAATCGAAATCTCCGAAGGACCTAACAGTAGGATCAGGATAGAAACTATTCATCGCAAACCCTTTGAACAACAATACATTTACGTTACTTGATCTCATTAATTTCATGAACTGTTTAGCAGAATTATAAAGAACAGAATAATTCCTTTTAATCATCCAACTATAACCAGTCCATTTCATCAATACTAATATCAGTGCATCTTTTTCCTCATCACACTTATCAATCTCATCCCAAATTTTTAGCAAAGAAGCGAAAGCTATAGCATTGACCCCTTGCTGCATTGAGAAACGAAGCATTTCTTCAAGATCAATGGCCTTTAATCCTATAAAGAGATCTTTCTTTACCTCCTTGTGAGTAATAAAAACACTAATTAGGTATAAAACCCGTGTGATATTAAGTTTTTTCATTATACTCTACCAATAGCACCCACCTTCTACGACGCTCGCCAATTGAGGTTTGTCAGTATCATCAGGGGATACAAAAAATTCATTTATGTATATAGCCGATGAAGGCTTTTCGATATAACGTTTTCCTTTTATACCAAATAAAAATTGGAGGACACCACCCATATGAACAGCCTTCTTACCTTGTCTTTTTATATGCGCAGCAAGTGGCATACCATAAGCCCCACATCCAAGAAGGGCTATATCGTAATCGCACTTATCGATTTCTGCTTTCATATAGTCTAGAGCCTCAAACCAATCATTAAAATCTACACGATTGCCTGCTACTGATTGTACTGCTTTCACTGTACATAGAGATGCAAACTCTGGCAACGTTTCTTGATTTGCAAATAGTTTTTCTCTATTTTCTTTGTACTGTCTTTCTATTGTTTGCGAAAAAGGATGGACAACAAGTATCTTCTTTCCCCGCAAAACACCCGTCCATGGGTGAAGATGCTCATAAAATTGATCTATCGTTGTTTTCTTGATCTCTCCTTTACCTTTTAACCAAGATTTGAAGAAAAATTCCTCGACACGCCAGCTAATCAGCAGATCCAACTGCTTCATATCTTCTTTGTACAAAGAATAGAATTTTTTCAAATTTTTGAATGTAACCGGAAAAAAACCGGATGCATATTGAATATTGAAATATGTACGTTTCTTAAGAGGTAAAGAAAACGGCCAAAATTTTATGAAGCTCAGGGTCTGTAATTCGGTTGAACCAAACCTAGAGATCATGCAAGGCTTGTCGGAATCTAATAGTTTTTTTATGATAGCCGAATCGGCTTCCACCCCGTTGGGATTAGCTGAAAATCTGTCATAAATTTTATCTGTTAAAGAAAATGTTCTATATTTCATAATCTCATAAATTATAATTTAATGTTTTATCTATGTATATCAACTTTTATCCAGCCATCAACAAAATGATCGCTATAATCTTTAGCATTGTGCCATTTTTTGGGGCAAAATGCTACATGGTCTTCTCGTTGGTTTAGATACGAGCCCCACCATGAGAAAGAACTATTAGCAAGAATATTACATCTAGCCAAAGACATTAGCTGCATGTCCCGATAACTTTCAAGACCTTTGTTATTATTAACAAAATAAACCATAGAATCTTCAAACTCTTTCTTTAGGTTTTCCAAACACCATTCCTGATCATTGGAAAACACAAAGAAAATGGGATCTTTAATTTTCTCCCTTGCTAGATCTATTGCATTTCTATAGTAATCGAGAGTACATATTCCACCAAGATTTTTCCCACCAACATAGTCCCCCCGTCGGATATGAATTGTCACAGAATTATCTTTTACGAGAAGCCTTTCATATTTTCTATTTTCTTGAGTATTGAAAGGTGAGAAAGTGAAAACTCGAAGTATCTCTTTACGAATCTTATCAAAGTACTTTGGGCTCATCCAATATCCATCATAATAACAATCAGTTTTTATATTTATAGCAGTAGGCAAAAACCTGTAAGGTTCTTCGTAAGCTAAAAACTCAGACTTCCTTTTAGGAAAAAATCTTCTAAAGAATCTATAAAGGAGCTGATTCGGAATATAATAAGAGATTTTCATTAAGATCAAAGCATTAGCAGACTTTATACTTGCATTTGGAAACACTTTACCAATTTCATACCCATTATGATAGAAGTTATTTCCGCGAAACTTTTTTACAATTGCATTCTTGTAATGCTGAGTATCCACAAACACTTTCTCACTAGGGTATTTTTCTTTCAAAGAAACGGCAAATGCATATTGAAACATTTGGTTTCCAATGCCACCAATTATATTAACGATTTTCATATCTTTTAAAATTTCAAATACCAACGGACAACATTCCAAAAAATAACTAACGCTTTCCTTATTCTTGCCGAAGAATTGAATTTCCTATTTTTATTAAAATACGGGTCAATTCTTGTTTTTTCTCTAAAAACCATTTTTGCATCAGGTGACGCTGTTTCTTCTGGTTGATTTAGAAGAGTTGAAAGCACTTTACATGGGTGCGTTCTCATATAGGAATTAATATGAGATTCATCGTGAAATTTTGCAATGATTCCTTTTTTATAATCTGCTCTGATGTTGCTAGCAAGGGTTCGAACCATTTGGAGATAAGTATCTGATTTACCACCATTAAGGCCTCCCATAAAATAGATATAAGGAGGATGATATGGTGCCACATAAGCTAATGACTTTCTATTTCTCTCATATGGAAAAAACATCGGATGTTGGCTTTCATTCCTAGCCCCCCAAATACCCATTGCAAGACCTGTATCATCAGGTAGAATTTCTCCGGCTACAGGTTTTCTAAATTCTGCATTCGAATTGAAAAAATAAATGTAATCATACATCTTCAGTTTCTCCTCCACCTGCAAAAACATCTCAAAACGAAAGAGAGAATCAGCCGGAAACCCTGCGCATTCTTTGTGAATTACTTGCACTCTATCATAACCATCTGCAATATGATCATTATCTGTCCAAACAAAATATGTTTTTTCTAAAGAGGTCATAAAGAACTGCTCGCAAGATTTATAAAAGCCCTCAAAGAATTGGTTATATTTACCAGTACATATATATAAGACTGCAATTTTCATATATGATTTCTAACTAAAAAATGTTTATTACTTAAAAAGAACAAACTAATCCAACCTGGCATGAAAGAAACACCAGGAAGAGTAAACAAACTCAAAGCTGTGGAAAAAAGCAAGCCTAATAATACGTAGTTTTTTCCCTTGATGAGACTGAAAAAGATTCTGAAATAAATACTCACATACAATAGAAAGATCATCAAACCACCTTCATATAGCAAAGAGATAAAAGTATTATGAATCTCGGCTCTATAAAAATAGCCATAGGCTGCATACACTTTAATTGCTGGTACTGTATTTCCTAGTCCAATACCAAAAGGTATGAGATAAGGACAATTCAATAAAACATTTATTCCACTTTGCATTCCATAAAAGCGAGCCATGGTACTATATGAATCAGAATCATTATCATTTGAAAATCTACTACCAATAAAAGAAAACAAGTCGGCAAATTCAGTTCTTACAGAACTAATTGAAAAAATAGTTAGCACAATAAATAGAAAAAAAAGCTTTTTGTTATCCCTGCGAAGACTCACCATGAGAAAGTACAAAATCACACCCAATCCAATTATTCCACCTCTAGACATTGTAAAAACAACTAAAGGTATACTTCCAATAATTGAAGACCAACACAATAGTTTTACAATTACTGATTTTTCATGTATAATGGTAATATAACACATAACCATTACCAATAATAAAGAAAGAGCAAAAAAATTCGCATCTCCATAAAACCCTCCGTATCTTAAAGCACCATACAAAAATGGATTAGTTAAAATATAATGAGGGAAAACTATAAAAGGAGAAACTATAGCACAGAGTTTCGATAAAAGAAAAGGATTTACATTACTTACATCCTTAAAGCACAAAATGGCCAAGACAAAACGCGTCAAAGTCCAAGATAAGAAACCACTTGACTTTAAAGGAGGATGAATTAATGATGAAACCAGGGCTAAACAAATCATCCAATTAAAAACAATGTGAGTTTGATTACTTCGTTTTTTCAAGAAAAATGAAGTAATTAAGGCTATGCCACAAGGAAAATAAAAAGACTTTCCGATACCAAGCTGTATAGTAGCTCCTGTTGGATCTTCCTGCTGATCAGCATTAGCAAAAAAAAGCAAGCCCAATGCAAATACTACAGATATACAATATAAATATTCCGCATCTAACTTAGAGGATAAAATTCCAAAAATTTTCATAAATGTAATCTTAGTTTAATAGTTTCGAAAAAACAAAAAATAACATTTTTCTTTATGGTAAAAATATCTTTTTTAACAAATATTGAATAAACGATAATTATATAGAGACTGCTTTCAAAGATGCAAATCCAAATGCTTTGATCAAATGAAATTTTTAAAACTACTAATGGAATCAAAAACATCAAAGAATATGTCATTATCGATAATATCACTTTCCAAGGCAGAAAGTCACCTAGACTTAATTTCAAAGAATTAGCTTCAAAATACATTTGAATGAATCTAGGCAGAATAATATTAATCATAGCTCCTATGATAGCTCCAGTTGTACCATAATATTTAATAAGGAAAAAAGTAATTGGCATTCCAACAACGCAAGTGATAAAATACGCATACATAGACAATTTTGTCTTTCCTAATGATCTCAAGACCGTTCCTGCTCCCAACATTGAAGTGAGGAAAGTCAGGGAATACAGTCTAAAATACATTGCTGCCGACACGTATGAAGAAGTGTAAAGGAATGTCATAATTTCTTCAGAAAATAATGCAACAACCAGAATAACAGGAACTGAGAATGAAAGCGTCTTAATTACAAATGAACCATAAAGAGGCTGTATCTCTACAATTCGACCAGATCTAAAACTATTAGACATGTTTACTATATTCACTTGACATAAAGAATCATATATCTGGTTGATTCCTGGAATACTTAAAAATGCAATACCATAAATAGCATATTCTGCTGGCGTCAACATTCTGATACAAACTAATTTGTCAAAATAGTTTGAAACAAGTTGCAAAGCGACTGCAAGCCCAAAGGGTAACGAATAGACCATCTGCTCTTTCATCAGACTAAAATCCAATTCTAATTTAGTTTTAAATCTTACATATAACAAAATTGCAGCACTAATTAGACATTGGAAAATAAACAAACAGAAAAACAAATGATGAATATCTCTAAACATCATTGCAGAATAAAGAATGGCTCCTAATCGACCAAAAGCAACAAAACCTGGGTATAATAGTGCGCCCCATTTATCTTGTCTAATTGTGTTAAGTGGGGAAACAACATTCATTATAGTAGCTAAAGCAATACATAAAATTATCAAGTCACTATGTTTCCCCAGCTCACTATCACCAAACAACAGTTGTTTAACGGGAGATAAAAATAACAAGAAGCCAGTAATTACGCCAAATAACAACAAAAGGAACAATGTGTTCGTTACATATTTATTCATTTTCCTTTGATCATCTGTGTTACAAAAGAAAAACAAATTGGTATGTAGCCCCATCGCCGCAATTGTATAAATCGACGTGTATAAAGTTAGGAACTGCGACGTCAATCCATAATTACCCTTAGGCATAACTCTTACTAATACTACGGGCATCAAAAAACCTGCGAGCATGGAAATAAAACGACCTCCTGTTATATAAATCGCAAATTTATTAGAAATTCGTGCCATATTTTTTTATTAATTCATCAAACTCCGGACATGTTGTTGGTAAAGGCATTCTATCTATATCCGTTTTTACAATCTTCGCAGGATTACCTGCAACAATAGAATTCCTCGGTACATCCTTTGTAACTACCGCGTTTGCCGCAATTACTGAATTTTTACCGATACGAACACCTTTACAAATTCTAGCAAACTCTCCTATCCAAACATTATCTTCAATTATAATAGGTTTATATCTCGAATGTTTCCAAAGATGTAAACTTGAAGAAGGTGACATTTGTGCTCTATACCATTGAAATAGAGGTGCGGTTGGATGCGAGTTGTTATCTGTAATAATGACGCCTTCTGATACTACGACTCGATCCCCCAAAGAAATACTATCGACGCTACGCAACCTAGAATGCAATCCTATTTGACAATAGTTTCCTATAGTAATTTTACCCCCAGACTGAGAATACAGACAGCCATAGACATCAACATGGTCACCAATTTTTATACACACTGAAGTCGAACCATCTTTACACATCACTGAATGATGAGGTCCTACATTATAATGAGTCCCTAGAAGTGTTGCTTTATTCTTTAGTTTTTTATACTGCAGATGATATACCCATTTTTTCACAATCTGCCTTAAAATTTTCTTTAGACGCATATATAAAAGTAAAAGAGTTAGTGTTCAATTTAGGGCATAGCCCTTTGTATAGGCGCTTTTGCAAGTGCCTATATATCGAGTTGTTAATTTCACTTCTTTTTTAATTATAGAAAACATTTTTCCGATCGACAATTTGAAAGCTAGCTTTCATTGTACTCACTTATCGAAAATGTTGGCATAATGCCAATCCAATTTATTTCATGATTTTCGGCTGCACTCAGCATAGCTCAAACACGCTTGGCTCTGCACTCATTGGCACGAAAATTCGGTCTGGTCGCATGCTGAAAAAAACGCTGCAACCGTTTAATATTTTAGATAAAGTCTTCACACTCAAGAATTCAAACGAGTTTGATTCTATTCGCTTAATCAGACTTTTAGTAAAAAACTTACCGAGGTACTCCCATGCAGATCGTCCTTGCATCTTCACCGTATTGATGATGCTAAGATAAGTAGCCTTGCTCTCAACATCCGTGATGTCATCATAACGCAATATAAACTCTTAAAGCAAAAAATAATTTATAGACAAGGGAAGCAATGATTAGCTCTATTTTGGGAGATTCTTAAAGTACGTTTCCACATCATTTTTAAACTTCTGATCCAAAAGAACTCGAGATTCTGACTTTTCTATATTATTTTTCTTTTTGTATTCTTTCAAAAAGGACTCAAATTTACAACTCAAAGTTCGATAATCTGTCCTGCCAAAATGATTGCCTATATAAAGAACATACATGGCTTTCTGAACTGTCACCGTTTTGTTGGCAGACTTATATTCCTTATATATATACCTATATTTCTTTATAAGCTCAATGGTTTCATTCGACAACAAATCATTATTGTTAGCAAAGAGGGTATCATATTGACTCGTAAATATTTCTCGTTTCTTATTGGAGACTAATTCGGGAAATCCCTTTGCTGCCCATAATATTTGCCCGAGCTGCTCCATGCTTACTGAATATTCATACTTCTTGTCCGTTAGGCCCACATCGCCTTTTTTCCTAATATATAATATATTTTTAGAACTTAAATACTCTTCTAGGCTAACTTGTTCTGGACGCAAAGACTTTAAATCTCGCTCGTTAATACTATTTTGACTATTTGTGTACTCACCTATTCTGCCTTTTAGAGAGTCATCAGTAATATTTAGCAATCTTACTAAAACTTCCGCATTAGAAAGCTTCTCTACAATATTCTGTTTATTCTTCTTGTTGAAATTATGAACTGTACGTAAAGTTTGTCCACCATTGAGAACCTGAAAATTTGATATCTCTAATTTAACTTTTTTCCCCGAATTTATCTCTGAAGACGAGATATTATCAGCAACAATTGTCACGCCATTATTAAAGAAGAAAAACTTACTTGGCTCTTTCTACAACGTTGATTCAATATTATTATTGTACTTTGATTTTAAAATGAATCCTCTTACATTGTCAAAGAGGACTCGTACATCAACATTCGTATCATAAAGAACTTCGTCGTCCTCAATATTATATTTACCACGTAATTCTGTATTATCACAGGTTATTCTAATAAGTTCTGTCAAAGGCAAACGAACTATATATGATTTGCTAGAGGCCAAACTATTTTCCGTAAAAGACATAACAGCATCACGAGCCAATATCAAGGTTGCATCAATATTTTTAGGATGCAAAGAAGTAAGATCAACAAGCTCATTTAACCCCATGGTCTTGACGGTAATCCCATATTCTTCTGCCATTTGTTTGATATTAGGATCATGAACCGCTAAAGTCTTATTTTCATTACTTACATAGTACAAGGATGTTTCCCATATTTCATCCGAATTATTATCTTTTATTATCTGTCCAGCAAAAGTTCTCAATTTACCTTCCAAATACTGTACATTTTCTTGTTTCAATGCGGACAAGAACTTAGAAGTAACAATCAGGTCGTTTTTGCTTTGTTCTTTATCAACATCAAAATCTTTTCGATATTTGAAATTAAACAATGAAATTTGACGACTCTGATCATCGATACAGACAGCATCAATACCTTCATCTTTGTATTTGTCTCCGAAAAATGACGAATTAAATTCCGTATCTGTAATAGACTCTGCTATCTCATCATAATCCTCGATATTTGTTAGATTTTGAATTACAAAGAAATAAAAACCGTATCGCGCTTTTTGATCATCCGTTAATGTTTTCTTTTCGGCATTTAAACAATCCTTTGCAAGTTCAAAATGTCGTATACATCTTTGTCTCAATAATTTAAAATCATTTCTATTAGCCATAGTTTTCAAATATATTTAAATTGCAATATTAGTACTTACTTTTAAGCACAACGCTTAGAGCAAGCGCTTTTATAAGAACCTTTTGGAGGGAGCTGTTTGATATCCACTTGTTATCAACCATTTCGTTGATCATAGTTGCTCAACCAAAAACAAGCATTCATCGTTCCCACTTATCGATCATTATTTAGGTATACAATAAGTACAGGCAAGATGTTATACTTTATTCTCTTTTACCAAATATATATCCTAAGGACAATGTTATAACGGGCATTACCATTTGCCATAGTGTTGATATGAATCCTTTGTCTTTATCCTTACAATAAACAATACACGAAATTACTATCACTGCAAGGAGTAGAATAAGACAGATAAGTGCAGCTATATTCTTAGATGAGTTTTCAGAAGACCCGAAGAGGTTTCCGATCCACCCTAATTCCTTACTCTTCAAAGACAACTCATGGGAATGTTGAGTATGCTGCATCTTCAATTGAGACTCATGGTCTTCTCGAACCATAGCCTTCTGGTGCTCCATTTGGCGTGGACTTGAAGAAAACACTTGGCCATAACTACTTGCAGTACTAGCCTCACTCGTCGATTCTGCCATAGATCTACTTTTCTTTGTACCAACTATATAACATAATTCTATTCGTCACAGTATCTCCATTTGAAGTCAAGGATACAATAGAAAAATCCACATACAACTCTTTTCCTTGTACCTTTCCAACATGAAGTTTATGCATAGGAGAAGCGAATATGTCGTTATAATTCTTCACTTCAATTTCCAAGTATTTACCTTCATCATCTTCCTTGATTGTCCCAACAACTTCTGTTTTAGTTTTATCTGGAACATCTACGGATGAATTAAAAAGGAAACGAAATCTCAAACCCTCAAATGCAAATTGAATATAATCATCAGACGGAATTATAACGCTTCCAGTGTCAATAATATCATACTTTCCTGTGGATAAATGTACATTCATAAACTATTGTCACGAATAAAATCTAATAATAGATTTGGATTGAGGCAATTTTGTAGATGCTCATTCATGGTTAGAACACCAATAAGTTGCCCTTTAAGTATAATTAGCGGTGGGGTGCTTGTATTAGGATTGAACGCACTATACGAGGCATACGGACTGCCATAACGGCTATGTTGATTGAAAATTGAAGTCGCAGAATATTTACTGCCATATATTCCATATTCATTCATGATAGAGTCAGTTTGATACTTATTCGAAGATAGCATACCCAGGAATTGTCCATCTTGTGCCAAAAGGAACGACTCCTGACGTCTCACTCTAAGATCGTATTCGCCTTGAAGCATAGTAACGATAAGCACTTGTATTTGTCAGAGAGAGAGCCCACTCAATGAAAGAGAATGTCTCTTCAAAGCATACTCTACATTATTCTTTAGGCTCATAATTCCCAAATATCTCAACTTTTCTATCCTTACCCTCAGCTTTCAGGGTCTCATTTGCTGCCTTTATTGCAGAATCTGCACCAACATACAAAGCATACAGGTTCTTATCTTGTGATGATTGGAACTCCTGCTTAGCAAGCTCTATCGTTGTCAACAGGTAGTTTTCAGTGTCAACAAACGGCTTGACATGCTCGGGACGAATTGCGGAATAGGGCAAAGCATCAAGAATTCTAAATGCTCCGATATAATCTTGAAGACTATAAAGGAGCGCGGTCTTTTGTGACTTTTCCATCATGTCTATTTCATTAAGTTTTTAATGAGATTTTCAAACACATTTAGTATCGAGCCTGCGATTACAATAGAGTTTTTACGCTCAACTCTACAAGCGTTTTGGTGATTAGCTATTTATTGCTTCCTCATCAGTTAGCCTTCCAAACGATCTAACTCGTCCTGACAAATAGCTAAACGGGCATTGAAGTCAGAAGTAAGTTTCTCCCGTTCGTGGGCGTATGCTTCCTTCAACTTTTGTTCACGGGCTTCAAATTCTGCGCGAATCTCAGCGACTACTGATTGGCGAAGAGAATCCAAAAGGGTTGCGTCCCCATTGGTTATCATTAAGGAGATCATCTTCTGCATCATGTCGCTTATTTGGTCTATCTTTTCGGATAGCTGGTTGTTCAGGGTTGAAGCCATAGCCTCCAGTTCCTCTATTCGTTTTTCACGAGATAGAAGTTCTTTGCGAAGCTGCTGGTTTTCGGCTGCCCAGTCATGTGATTGCACATGAATCGCTTGTGTGGGTTTGTTTTCAGGTTTCATAATGGCGAGACACAAATAGCGTCGTTTACGTCTAATGGTTTGAGATCTTACAGTGTAAGGATGGTAGTCAGGCTAGCTGGCAAAGGTTTGTCTTTTTATCGAAGCATAAAATACGGCCTAAAGTGACTGCTTACCGATAACTTTGCCAACAGCCTGTAGTTTTAGCCCATTGTTCTATAACTGCTGCTTGCGCCTCTGCTCGTTGACAATCTCTTTTGAAGCTGCCTTCTGGCGCAGTGAGTTGATTTGTTGGAGTTTCTGCTCCCGCGAGTATGGATGCAACAACATGGAAGCTACCTCCCGTTGCGCAGCCATGCTGTTCGCTTGGTGAGTAGCGTTTAAATAATAATTGCTTGTTGAAAAACTGTTCTGCATAATCTTCGAGTTTTATTATTCCATCTACCAAAGGGTTTTCACATTAATCTGTCGTTAATATTTTGGGGTACCGTCATTCGGACGGTATTACGACATTGTTCCCCACCGCAGTATCGCTCTGCGCTTTGCCGCCACTCGGATGGAGATATTACTTACTGATAAGGGAAAACAACTAGAACAACTAGTACAATATATAACAACGCCTTCGGCAAGGCACCGGGATGGAAAGAATTCCTGCTGCAAGGGAAACAACATGAACAAGGCTTCGCAAGAACTGTGGCAGGCAAGCCGCCAAAGGGTTTTCACATTAATCGCCGTTAATCAGACATTAATCGGTCGTTAATACTTTTAGGGACTGACGTCACTATTAGTTGAACGATTTTTGCTCTTCCACCACCAGTTTGTTTAGCAACGGAAGCATGCGTTCTATCTTGCGGCACTTGACCTTGTTGTAATAGAAATCTATATCGTCGAGCAATTCATAGCTAAGGTCTTCCGGCATGTCTCCACCATAACCGCAGGCGACAACGGATATTGCAGCGAGTCTTCGGGCGTCTTTGTCGTCACGAAATTCGCTTAAGCCTACGAGGATATCGGGCAGGGAGTCGTAAATGACATTGCAATACTGAAGTAGGACGGAGAAATCTGGCGATTCTATGAGGTAGGCTTCAAGCATCTCTTCCTGGTATTGACGAAGCAACAAGAGGAACTTCTCCTTTGCCATCCGCCCCCTTATGTTTTGGGTCATTACCCAGAACAGGGCATGGGATAACACAATACGGTCTTCAGAAGAGTGGCAATAGAAGCAACTGTCTTCGGGCTTGCGGTCCTTTAGCTGTTCTTCGAATTGTCGGAACATCTTCTTACGCATTTCGTTTAATTGGGTAGTTGCCATTTCTTTTTTTACATTAATCGCCGTTAATCGGACATTAATCTGTCGTTAATATTTTTGGGTACCGTCGTTCGGACGGTAATACGACATTGTTCCCCACCGCAGTATCGCTCTGCGCTATGCCACCACTCGGATGGGGATAGTTTGTTATTGTAATTGTCTAACCTTGGCTACTTTTATGCTTCTGAATGTCAGACCAAGAGGTCGATTGTTTCATTCGATAACATCTGTATTCCTCCTTTTTTGTATTTGATATAGCACAAATGTACGAAAGGCATATCGAGTCGAGCGAACGCAACCGTTTACAGATTTCCACGATTTGGTCCTTGCCATAGTAGCTCAGCAGAAGTTTCCAATCATTCCAATTGCCATACTCCAGAACCCGCTGAACAAAGAAGGACGGATACTTGTCCATGTCAGCCTGTGATTTGTCTATGTCCCAAAATAGAACAGGAGACAACTTTTTAATACATTCAGCACCGTTCATCGTTATTGCCATTTCTGTTGCCCAGCAAAGGTAAGGCTAATATTTAACATCACAAAGGATTTTAGCGATTTTTGTGATTAGTGTTCATGCGGTGCGTTACTCTTTATAAAAGGGAACGTCCTACATGGATTGGATTTTGGTGGCGAGCAAGCCGCCGGGGCTTTTCACATTAATCGCCGTTAATCGGACATTAATCTGTCGTTAATATTTTTGGGTACCGTCATTCGGACGGTAATACGACATTGTTCCCCACCGCAGTATCGCTCTGCGCTATGCCGCCACTCGGATGGGGATATTACTTACTGATAAGGGAAAACAACTAGAACAACAAGTACAATATATAACAACGCCTTTGGCAAGGCACCGGGTGGACAGAATTCCTGCTGCAAGGGAAACAACATGAACAAGGCTTCGCAAGGACGATGTCCTAGCACTTCCCTTAAGTCCATGACAACGCTTTTTGAACGGATTGACGCTCACGAATAACGGCCAACATTGCTTTGCTGGCACCTGCAGCATCTGCCATTTCATACATCGTGATCTTTGTATCCTCGCCTGTTTTATCTGCTTGTCGCTTTGCGCGCTTCCATGCTTTGTCCTCATGCGACTTGTCTGACAAATCAAAGGAATCTACACCTTTGCATTTGTCTATCCACTTATCAAGCATCTTGACGTCAGCTACTGAGAGTTCGTCCATATCGCAAACAGCTTGCTTTGAAGCAAGAATAAGTTGATGGCCGTCCTGTGATAGTTCGACTTTCAATGAGTCGGCGAAGTCTTTCAACTCCGGTGAAGATATCTCAGCCTTTCCTTCTACTCCACGCAACACCTTGTAAGTCAACGTCGGAACAGGACCATGCTTCCTTGCTACAAAAGTATCGTAGATGATGGGCAAGCCGTACTCTTTCAGCTGGTTTTGCTGGGCAAAGTACATGACCTTAAAGAGGTGGATGTAGTCCACTCCCTCTGGGAATGCCTTCAGGATGTAAAGCACAACTGCTTTTATCTTTAGTATCTGATCTATTGTCTTCATGACGATTATTCCTTTCTTTAATTTGGCAAAAGTACCACTTTATTCCTAAACGACCAAGGGTTTCTCGGTTTTTAACGCGCGCTTATAGCATAAGGGGTGTTGGTGGCGGGCAAGCCGTCAGGGCTTTTTACATTAATCGCCGTTAATCGGACATGAATCGGGCGTTACTACTTTTTGTCATGGGCGGGACCTGTGACGGGCCTCCAAGGCATCGTTGATGCGGGCGCGAATGTTGTTCACGCTTCTTCCTGTGGTGATGTTGATGGCGAAAGGAAGCAGGCATTGGATGAAGCTCTCCTTGACAATGGTCTCTTCGGTGAGCTTGGGTTCTTGATCCAACAGGGAGACGACGACCTGGGCCAAATCGGTGGCGTTGTTGCACGCACGAATCTTGTTGAGATGCTCCGGGATGTGGTCCTTGTCGATGTAGCGAGAGAGCTTTTCTGCCTCGGAAGAAAGCGCGTCGCTGGTAGTCTGGACGACCTGCAGTTTGTTGGCATGATCATAGACATAGAGGTTTTGTACAGCCTCGGTGGCGTTGGGCAGAATCTGGTTGTTTCCGCCGTAAATATTGATGGTCATATCACACATAAAAGGTTGAATATTTGTTTTGGATGATGAATACTCGATAGAGGGGCTGAAGTACGCTGCTTGATGAAATTAACTTCGAAGCCCGATGAAGTTAACTTCGTAGGCCAATGAATATAACTTCGTAGGCCGATGAATATAACTTCATTTTTTGGGGTAGTTGGAGAGGATTTTCTCCTTATCTATATATAGGCACCGAGAAATCCGTCTTTCACGTCCATCGGGGGTGATTTCTGAGCTAAATCAGACCGATTATGAACGGATTGTGAATGGATTGTAAACGGATTGTAAACGGTTATGAATAGATTTGATTTCGGCTTCTCAACTTAGTACCTTTGCATCGCAGTCAGGAAACAACAACCAATTCTGTCGGGCGCAATGACTGCTTGCGTAAACATCAAGTCCCATACCGACGATGGGCAAGCGTATGATCAATTACAGTGTGTACATGATGCGTAATTCGTTGAAGCCGAATCTCCCCGAGAAGGCGTATGCCAAGGCGCAGGTGAAGGAGGTGATGTCGTTTCGCGACTTCGTGGCCCACATCGCCGAGCATGGTGGCTACAAGCGTGGACAGGTGAAGGGCGTGCTGAGCGACATGTGCTCGTGTCTCGTGGAGCAACTGTTAGAGGGCAAGAAGGTGATGCTCGATGAGCTCGGCAACTTCTGGTTGTCCATCAGCAGCGAAGGGGCGGAGAGCTGTGAGACGTTCACGTCGAAGAACATCACGGCGGTGAATATCATCTTCACGCCGGGTACGGACTTCGAGAACCTCATCGGACGCGCGGCCTTCAACCCGGTAGCGAGCCGATCGCTGCAAACTGCTGCCTTGAAGGCGGAGAAGAAGGGTGAGAACGTGATCGACATCGAGGCCGTGAAGAAGGGTCCTGGCAACGGTGGTGGCAACACGGGAAAGCCTTCGAACCCTTCTGAGGGTACGGGCGAGAACACCGGTGAGCCTTCCAACCCGTCGGGTGGCGCAGGAAGCAACACGGGTGAGGACGGCAAGACGGACACGGGAATCACCAATCCGCCGAGCAGTGGTGAGAACGGTGGCACCTTGGGTGACTAATCAAGCAGTTTATGAAGTTTATTCTATTCATCTATCTTAAAACATCGCGTATGAAAGTGAACTGGAAACGTGTGGCACTGTATGTGCTGCGAATAATTGAAATGGTGATCACCGGCGCAGCGGGTGGAGCCATCACGCAACTCTAAACTCTAACTCGTGGTCACGGCCTCTGCGCATCGGCCCTCAACTCGTTGACGGAAGATGGAGGGGTCGTGACCTCTCACTTGAATTTCTATGAGAACTATCACTTTGATCATCATTCATTGCTCGGCAGTACGGCCCAGCCAGACGTCGAGCGCGCAACAGATTGACTCTTGGCACCGCAAACGGGGCTGGAGTGGCATTGGCTACCACTATGTGGTGCGGCGGGATGGAACCGTAGAGCGGGGGCGGCCCGAGGCGAAGGTGGGGGCGCACTGCCTGAACCACAACAGGCATAGCATCGGGGTGTGCTACGAGGGTGGTCTGGACGCCCAGGGAAGGCCGGCGGACACGCGGACGGAGGCGCAGAAGCGTGCGCTACTCACGTTGGTGCGGGAGCTCAAGGGGCGCTATCCACGGGCGATCGTCGTGTCGCATCATACGTTCGACCCGCGCAAGGCGTGTCCTTGCTTTCATGCGGAGCGGGAATATAGGGACGTTTCGTGCTGAGGTAGGGAAAACAACCAGAACAACAAGTACAACATGTAACAATCTGTGATTCAGACAATCCTGCTGAAAGGGAAACAACAAAGAACAACTTTTTGCGGCCGCTTTTTCAGGAAAAGCGGCTCGCCCTTGCTGGGGCTTCTTGCTGATGAAGCTGCTGATATAGGGAAAACAACCAGAACAACAAGTACAACTTATAACTATGCTTCGCCGGGACAA
>ULWI01022505.1_pt1 | contig 16681 bp, 6 predicted proteins | sample 1960301 | NCBI WGS metagenome assembly ULWI01 (sample SAMEA4835811, study PRJEB28245) | human gut metagenome | biome: gut microbiome; material: fecal sample | place: Denmark | collected 2008 | reverse complement strand
GTTTGCTGGCTTTATGGGGGATAGATACTCCGATGAAGGATTTTTTCATGGATAAGACCAAGGATTTATGGGTCATAACGGATAAGGATGATTTGGTACGCATAGATAAGACAACTCTGCAGGCAAGTACTTTTCTGAATCGTGTTTCATTGATTGGAGATACCACCGATCAGGTTTATGATCTTGGGGTGTTGGACGGGAACTTATATCTGTTCTATCGTTCCGGTTTATTGATTTGTTACGCTATGGAGTCACAAAAGGAAATATATCGGCAGAAACTGTCGGATGAACTTCCTGAAGGAGTGTATGGGAATACATCTTACGTAGTGCCGGGAACGAATACTTTCTACCAGTTATGCAATGGTAACAGAGGCGGGGTAATGTTGGCTTATGATGTAGAAAGAAGAAAATGGAACATCGTGTTGCAGACAAGCTATTGGCTGAATTACCTGTCTGTTGATAAAGACGGAAGCATATGGATTAGTTGTCATAAAGGATTATGGAATATAGATGCGGGGCTGGAAAGAAAACAATATATACCAACCTTGAAATTAGTGGACGGACGCAATATAAATACAGAAGTGAGTACGCTTTACAATGACAGCCAAGGTGGCATGTGGGTAGGGACCTTGAACCGGGGAATCCTGTATTATCATCCGGACCGTTTCCGTTTTCAGAATATTGGCAGGACATTGTTTCCCGTTACGGAAAATATAAATCTTTATGTAACTTGCATTGCAGCACAAAACCAGGAGAATATGTGGGTGGGGACCCGGAAAGGACTATTCTCCTATCATCTTTCTAATGGAGACATAAACTTATATTCCAAGGAATTGTCCACTGTCAATTGCAATACCCTGTTTAAGGACAGTCGGCAACGTACTTGGTTGGGAAGTGTCGGACAGGGACTTTATTGTATGCTGCCGGATGGAGAAACCAGACATTATCCGTTGTCCGGCCAGACAATTCATTCCATTATGGAGCAACCGGACGGAACTTTGTATTTATGTACTGAAAACCAGGGTTTCGGTACATTTACTCCCGAAACCGGACAATATGAAAAGGAGCAGGGAGTACCTCAGACGGAGAATTTGACTGTCTACCAATTGGCATCTTTGGGGAAGGATCGTTTAGCAGGTATTACACGGAAAGGTTGGTTTGTTTATGATTGTACCCAAAAAGAATATACCTTTAACCCCAGTTTTCATGTATGTACTTCCATCTTTGTAGACCGACAAAAGCAAGTTTGGATTGGTCTGGAAGATGGGTTGTTGCTTTGCAACATAGCTACCGGACAACAAAACACGTTTCATACCACGGACGGCTTGGTCAATAACTCTATCCGTTCCATCATTCAAACACAAGATCATGCTATCTGGGTATCTACTTCTAACGGGATAACACGTATCACTGTAACAGGAGAGGGAGAACAGATACGATATTCGTTTGCTAATTTCAATCGGTACGATGGTGTGATTACGGATGAATTCTGCGAGCGGTCCTCTTTTGTCGCAGAAGATGGAACTCTCTACTGGGGTGGCATTAATGGATTTAATAAGTTTGTTCCGCTTCATACCACAATGGAGCGGGCGTATGCCGCACCTTTATTCGTGGGCTTTGATCTGTTTGGTGAACGTGTGGAAAGTGGAAAAATGTATCATGGTAACAGGATACTTCAACGCCCCATAACCTTGACCAAAGAGATTATCCTGAACTATGATCAGAACTTTTTCACTTTAGAGTTTTCTGCCTTGAATTATATCAATCCCACACAGACCTATTATCGTTACCAACTGACGGGTATTGACTATTCGGAACGGGAAATCCGCTCTTCTGATGGTAAGGGTACTGCCACTTATACTGACTTGCCGCCTGGCACTTACACTTTCAGAGTGCAAGCCGCTGATAATAGTGAGTCGTGGACGGGAAAATATGCGGAAATTGAAATAACCGTAAAAGCTCCGTTTTGGAAAACCACTTATGCTTATCTCTCTTATTTCCTGTTCGCAACGGGAAGCTTGATCGCCCTAGTTTTTGTATATATACGACGCAAACGCCGAAAACTGGTACGTGAACAAAGAGAGAAACTGGATGAAATGAAGTCCACTTTCCTGCAAAACATCAATCAGGAACTGGCAGAACCTATCAATCGTATAATCTCTCCCTTGGATACCATTTTAAAACATACGGATGAAGGCAGAACCAAACTGCAATTGAAGGAAATACAGAATAATGCCGTAGAGCTGAAAGAACTGGTTGACCAGCTTTCGGAAGGAGTCCTGTCCCCTCTGTCGCCTGCTGAAAATGAGTTGGCTTTGGAAGAACTGTTGATGAATATGCGCCAGTTGCTGGAACAACAGGAGAAAAGGAAAGAACAACTGAAAGCAACTCCGGAAGCTGCGCCGGACAACTCCTTGCTATCGGCGGCCGATGAATTGTTTCTTCGTAAGGCTTTGAAATTTGTAGAACAGAATCTGGACAATCCCGAGTATTCAGTAGAGGTATTGAGTCGGGACATGGGAATGGATCGCACGGGGCTGTATCGAAAACTGGTTTCAGTGGTAGGAAAGACACCGACAAATTTTATCCGTTCCATTCGTCTGAAACGTGCCGCACAACTTTTGGAAGAAGGACATACGGTGGCCGAAGTTGCCGACCGGGTTGGATTCAGTACATCCAGTTATCTGAGTAAATGTTTTCAGGAAGAGTTTGGTATGCGTCCTTTGCAGTACGTTAATAGTCTGAAAGAACAACCGAAATAGTCACATTTCAACGAGATTGTTGCTTCTTGCAACATTTGTACCACGTGTTTTATAGGCTTCAGGCTACTTTTGCCCTCATAATTCAATTTTTAAACGAAATATCATGAGAAAAGTAAAAGTAGGAATTACCGGTATATTTCTTTTAATATCCGGTTTACTGATGGCGCAAAATGTGAATAGGACGCCACAGGGTGTAAAGGTAAATGTGGCGGAAGGAAACTTCAATGCAGAAGTTATTTTTTATTCTCCTTCTATTGTCCGCATAGTGAAGTATCCTTCGGTAAAGGAGCAGATGCCGGACAAAGAAAGTCTTTCCGTAACATTGGTGCCGGAACAAACTAAGATTGATTTTAAGGAACAGGGAGATGATGTCAGACTGAAAACGTCTGATATGATTGTTACTTTAAACAAGACCGATGGAACGGTACGCTTCACCGATACAAAAAACAACGAATTACTGGCAGAAAAGGGAACCCCTTCTTTTTATCCGAATAAGGGCAAAGCCGATAAGGGCACTTATAAAGTTCGCCAGGCCTTTATGCTTGAAAAAGAGGAGGCTATATATGGATTGGGAATACTTCAGAATGGTAAAATGTCGCAACGTAACCAACGGAAGTATCTGATGCCGGGCAATGTGGAAGACGGAATTACCTTCTTCCAGTCCGTGAAAGGCTATGGTCTTTTCTGGGATAACTATTCTCCGACTAACTTTGCTGATGATGAGAATGAGACTTCATTTGAATCGGAAGTTGGTGATTGCACAGACTACTATTTCATGTATGGTGGAGATGCCGATGGCGTAGTTGCCCAAATGCGTACTCTTACCGGACAAGTACCCATGTTCCCTTTGTGGACGTATGGCTACTGGCAGAGCAAAGAGCGTTATAAAAGTCAGAATGAAGTACTGGGCGTACTGAACAAATACCGTGAATTACAGATTCCCCTGGATGGTATCGTGCAGGATTGGCAGTACTGGGGTAGTAACTACTTGTGGAATGCAATGGAATTTTTGGATGGTAATTACTATAATCCCCAGCAGATGCTGGATGAGATTCATGCAAAGAATGCGCACATGATTATCACGATCTGGTCTTCATTCGGTCCACAGACCAAGCCTTATAAGGAGCTGAATGAAAAAGGACTATTGTTTAATTTTAGGACTTGGCCTCTTGCAGGCAATGATACGTGGCCTCCCAGAGAAGACTATCTGTCGGGCGTGAGAGTTTATGATGCCTACAGCCCCGTTGCACGTGATATTTACTGGAAACATCTGACTCGCCTCTATGATTTGGGTATGGACGGTTGGTGGATGGACTCCACCGAACCAGATCATCTGGATGCAAAACCCGAAGATTTTGATACACCTACCTATTTAGGTTCATTCCGCAAAGTACGCAGTGCCTATCCGTTGATGGCCGTAGGTGGTGTTTATGATCACCAACGCGCTACTACTTCAGACAAGCGTGTGTTTATTCTTACCCGTTCAGGATTTGCCGGGCAGCAGCGCTACGGATGTAATGTATGGTCGGGTGATATCGTTTCTACTTGGGAATCATTGCGTAAACAGATACCTGCCGGGCTGAACTTTACCCTTACGGGAAATCCCAACTTCAATAGTGATATCGGGGGCTTCTTCTTAGGCCATTACAACAAGGGATGGAATGATGGATCGGCTACAAAGAATCCGTCCTATCAGGAATTATACGTACGCTGGGTACAGTTTGGAGCGTTCAATCCGATGATGCGTTCGCACGGAACGGAAGCTCCGAGAGAGATTTATCAGTTTGGAAAGAAAGGAGAACCCATTTACGATGCTATCGAAAAAGCTATCCGTTTGCGTTATTCTCTGTTACCTTATATATATTCTACTTCCTGGCAGGTCACCAATAAGCAGTCAAGCTTTATGCGTGCGTTGATGATGGATTTTGCCGATGACAAGAAGGTGTGGGACATGAATGACGAATATATGTTTGGCAAGTCCATCCTGGTGGCTCCGATTGTGGAAGCGCAATATACTCCGGAAGTGGCAGCTACTGCATCGGAAGAGACAGGCTGGGACAGGGATGACAATAAAAATAAGAGCAAAGGCAGCATGACAGTAGACTTCACTACAAAGAAAACTGCAAAGGTTTATCTGCCCGCAGGTACTGTATGGTATGATTTCTGGACTAATGAGAAATATGATGGCGGCCAGGAAATATCAAGAGAAACGACTATTGATATGATTCCACTTTACGTCAGAGCCGGAAGTATTGTTCCCATCGGCCCCGATGTGCAATATGCGACAGAAAAAGCCTGGGATAATCTTGAGTTGAAAGTGTATGCAGGTGCGAATGGCAGTTTCACCCTTTACGAAGATGAGTTTGATAATTATAACTATGAATCAGGAGCATATACGGAAATTCCTATGACATGGAATAATGCTTCCCGTACGCTCACTATCGGTGCACGCAAGGGAAAATATAACGGCATGCTTGAAAAACGCCAGTTTACGGTGAAGACAGTGGACGGCAACAGCAAGACGGTTACTTATACTGGAAAGAAGGTGACGGTAAAACTCTGACCAGATGGAGTAACTTCACTTTGAGTGTGATGCCTATCATCAATGGTATTGATGGTGGGCATCATCGGCATTGTTGATAGGCTAAGGCCAGGGGACATGAGTGATGGAGGTAAATCAAAGGTAAGATGCAGGTTTAGGGCCGACCAGAGCCATTTTTTGAGCGGATGTTACATCAATGTAAGTTTATGTAACATGAAAAGACGGGATGTAACATTGACCGTAGCAAATGGGAACACGAAGATTCGAAAAGTACTTTGTAATGAACTATCTTTGTACAAAACGAAGGTTAATTAAAAAGTATCTTACCATGAAAACAAGAATTAGTTGGATTTTTTATTGTTTAGTAAGTTTCATGTTACTTCCCTCTTTGTCGGCGGCAGAGCGTTTTGTGACAAATGAGAGTAATGGTTTTACCTGGATACAGCAAGGAAAGGCGTATCCGATACTGGTAGACTCGCAGGAAGATAAAGGTGTACTGAGGGCTGTTGCCAATTTGCAGACAGATGCAGGTAAAGTGACAGGCGCTACTCCGGAAATTATTCATTCCCCATCCGGTAACCGTATACTGATTGTCGGTTCTGTTGAAAATAGTTCCTGGATCAAACAGCTGGTGCAGGCAGGAAAGATCCCAGCTGCAGATTTGAAAGGGAAACGTGAGAAGTACATTCTTCAGACGGTGAAGCAGCCCGTGGAAGGAGTAGAAGAGGCAATTGTCATTGCCGGTAGTGACAAGCGGGGAACTATTTACGGTATTTACGAGCTTTCCCGGCAGATGGGTGTCTCTCCCTGGTATTTCTGGGCAGATGTTCCGGTGGAGAAGCATAATATTATATCTATTAAAGAAGGTGTATATACCGATGGTGAACCGGCAGTGAAGTACCGCGGTATTTTCCTGAATGATGAATGGCCCAGCTTAGGTGGCTGGGCGTCTGCTACTTTTGGTGGGTTCAATAGTAAGTTCTACGAAACGGTGTTCGAACTGGTGCTTCGCCTCAAAGGAAATTTTATGTGGCCCGCCATGTGGAACAGTGCTTTCTACGATGATGACCCGATGAACGGTCCGTTGGCCAACGAAATGGGAATTGTGATGAGTACTTCCCATCATGAACCGATGGGACAAGCTCAAAAGGATTGGAAACGTCGTGGAAAAGGAGAGTGGAATTACACTACGAACGGTGCCGTGTTGCGCGACTTCTGGCAGCAGGGGATGGAACGCTGCAAGGATTGGGAAGCGGTGATCACTCTTGCCATGCGTGGCGACGGCGATGAACCGATGAGCGAAGATGCCAATATCTCCTTGTTGCAGAATATCGTGAAAGATCAGCGGAAAATCATAGAGAAAGTAACCGGTAAGAAGGCTAAAGAAACTCCGCAGGTATGGGCGCTTTATAAGGAAGTGCAGGATTATTATGATAAAGGTATGCGAGTGCCCGACGATGTAACGTTGCTGCTCTGTGATGACAACTGGGGCAATGTACGTAAATTGCCCGACTTGAAAGCGAAGCCTCGTAAAGGTGGTTACGGCATGTATTATCATTTCGACTATGTAGGGGCTCCCCGTAACTCCAAATGGATAAATATCACTCAGATACAACGCACGTGGGAGCAGATGATGCTGACCTATGACTATGGCGTGCGCGAATTGTGGGTGGTGAACGTAGGTGACTTGAAGCCGATGGAATATCCTATCACCTTCTTTTTAGATATGGCCTGGGAACCGAAACGTTTCAATGAAAATAATCTGTTTCAGCATACAGTGGATTTCTGTCGTCAGCAATTTGGCGGATACTATGCCGAAGAAGCGGCTCGTCTGATCGACACTTATACTAAATACAACCGTAGGGTTACTCCGGAAATGTTGAATGACCGGACTTACAGCCTGGAAAATTATAACGAATGGCAAAGTGTAAAAGATGAATACGCTGCATTGTGTCTGGATGCCTTGAAACTTTATTATCTGATGCCTGCCGAATACCGGGATGCTTTCGATCAACTGATACTTTTCCCGATACAGGCATGTTCCAACTTATATGATATGTACTATGCCGTGGCAATGAACCGTAAACTGGCAGAGGCCAATGATGTGAAAGCCAATAAATGGGCGGATAAGGCGCGTGCTTGTTTCGAGCGCGACTCCGTGCTGACTTATCATTATAATCATGTAATGAGTGGGGGCAAATGGAATCATATCATGGATCAGACTCACATCGGATATAGATCCTGGAATGATCCGAAGCGCAATATAATGCCTAAAGTGACCTTTGTACCCGAGCCCCGTATAGCTCCTGCACCACCTGTGTTTGTAGAAAAGGATGGATATATATCTATTGAAGCAGAACATTATACCCGTTCAGCAAATGGTACATCTGCTGATTGGATTACGATTCCTAACCTGGGACGTACCTTGTCAGCCGTCACTACTTTGCCTTCCACAGCTACTCCGGGCGAAGATATGTATCTGGAATATGATTTTGAAACGGAGAAGAGTGGTGAAGCAACAGTTATCGTACGTTTCTCTTCGACATTGAATTTCAATGATTATAAAGGACTGCGATATGCGGTTTCACTGGATGGCGGTGACGAACAGATAGTCAACATCAACGGTGATTATAAAGGTGAACTTGGCAGATTGCAGGCGGAGCACATCATCACTACCCGAACGAAACATTTGCTTGATAAGAAAGAAAAGCATACCTTGCGCATCCGTCCACTTGATCCGGCACTTGTCATGCAGAAGATAATGATTGACTTCGGAGGTTTGAAACCTTCTTTCCTGGGAGCGCCGGAGAGTTCTGTGAGAAGGGAATGTTTTTAAGGAACTCCCATAACTCCTAAAAAAAAGATTATGAAATACAGATTTGCTTTATTGATAGTACTGGCCTGCATTTGTTCTGTGTTGGCTGAGGCTAAAGTGAAACTCCCATCCGTTCTTTCGGATGGGATGGTATTGCAACGTGAACGTCCCATTAAGATATGGGGAACGGCTGATCCGGGTGAGAATGTGGTTGTCACGTTCAAGAAGAAGAAATACACGGCAGTAGCCGATGAAAATGGCAAATGGCTGGTAACACTTCCTGCAATGAAGGCCGGTGGCCCTTATGAGCTGACAGTGAACGAAATGACAGTGAAGGATATCCTGATAGGAGATGTATGGTTGTGCTCGGGACAATCGAATATGGAACTGACGGTGGCGCGTGTAGCGGATATGTTCGGTAGAGAGACTGCTACTTACGAGAATTCAATGGTCCGCTATGTCAAGACTCCTTATGGTAATGATTTGCATGGTCCCAAAGAAGACATATCCCAAATGAACTGGACAGCGTTGAATCCGCAGGTTGCCCAGTCTTATGCCGCATTGCCTTACTTTTTTGCAATAGAGATGTATAATGAGACGAAAGTTCCTGTTGGCATTATCAATTCCAGTTGGGGAGGAAGTTCCATTGAAGCTTGGATGAGTGAAGATGCGCTTCAGGCATTTCCGAAGAACCTGCGCGAGCGGGATATCTATAACTCCGACGAATACAAGGCCTTGATGAATAAAGCGGGAGGAATGATGTCGAGATTCTGGAGTCTCTCTTTATATAAAGGTGATGAAGGCCTTCATGCTCCGGTTAAATGGTATGAACCGGAATTGAATGATTCCGACTGGGAGGAAGTGAATATGTTATCTTATCAGTTGGGCAGTAAGGATGGCTATCCGGTAAGCGGATCGCACTGGTTCCGGCAGAACATTCGCCTTACAGCCGAGCAGGCTGATAAAGATGCCATATTGCGTTTAGGCTGTATGGTAAATGCGGACTCTGTGTATGTGAATGGTGTTTTTGTAGGCACTACTTCCTATCAATATCCGCCGCGCATTTATAAAGTTCCTGCATCGGTGTTGAAAGTGGGAGAGAATCTGGTAACGGTACGTCTTATTAATTCCGGTGGTCGTCCCAGTTTTGTAAAAGGTAAACCCTATTGCATGGCGATAGATGGGGATACGGTTCGCTTGTCCGAGCAGTGGAAGTATAGGCTGGGGTGTGAAATGCCTGCCGGAAGAGGAGGTGTATCTTTTCAGAACATTCCGACCGGTATGTATAATTCCATGATTTCTCCTTTGCGGAATCTTACTTTTAAGGGAGCTTTGTGGTATCAGGGCGAATCGAATGCAGGACGTCCGGGTGAATATGAAGCTTTATTGACTGCCATGCTCAAAGACTGGCGGGTGAAATTTGCAGATGAAGACTTGCCATTCTTTATTATGCAGCTACCCAATTTTATGCAGACGCATCAGCAGCCTGTAGAAAGTGGTTGGGCAGGTATGCGTGAAGCACAGCGGCAGGGGACGTTGAAGTTGCCTAATACCTCTTTGGTTGTGGCAATAGACTTAGGAGAGTGGAATGATATTCATCCGCTGAATAAGAAGGAACTGGCAAGGAGAGTGGCGCTTCAGGTCAAGAAGAAAGTATACGGGCACAAAGATATAGTTCATAGTGGTCCGCTGTGCACTGCCGCCGCTATTGAGGGAGGAAAGGTCATTCTATCTTTTGAGGCGGGAACGGATGATTTAATGCCTGTAGCTCAACTTAAAGGTTTTGCATTGGCGGGAACGGACGGACGTTATAAATGGGCTGAGGCGACCGTGGAAGGCAATAAAGTGGTGGTCTGGAGTGAAGGGATTGCTCAGCCCACAAAAGTTCGCTATGCTTGGGATGATAATCCGCAGGAGGCCAATTTGAAGAATAAGGCGGGACTTCCGGCTTCGCCGTTTCAAATGGATGTTCCATGATTCCCTAAACTTGATTGACTAAGAAACACCGGAATTTATGCGCCCGGTGCAATGTGACAATAAGATAGTGAAACAGATGTATTTCGTTGCAATACATCTGTTTTTTTCATTATTAATAACAAAGGTCCCAATCAGAAAGTTACTTCCAGAAGGATAAAACCTTGTTTTATCTGATTCATATCATCTATTGTTATGTTACAGATGGTCTATTCTGCTCCATTACATGATCTATTCTAATCAATCAGATCATCTATTCTCCCTAAACGGATGATATAATTTGAGAAATGGCTACACCTTTTGCCCCATAAGGCTACACCATCCTTATCAAAAGGTGACACCATCACCCCAAAAGGGTGTAGCCCTTCTGAAAAGCAGGTAATATTCTTCTATTTCAAAGAAGATCGGTAGCGGAATCAAATAATCAAATTTGAAGAAAATACGATTAAAGCGCAATTAATAAGAACGAAATAAGAAGGAATCTCTTTCTAAAATGCGCTTCCTTTCGCCATTACAAATCATACTGCATTCGCCTAACAGGTAATCCTTGTTTTTTTTGCATCACGGCAACTAATGGTACGAAAGAAAGCAACCTCAGACATCACGATTTACATTTTGTCATATTGCTCATTTCGCTCAAGCTGCTCATTTTGCTCAAATTACGTAAGTAGCCTGACAGGTTTTCCCTTTACTCTATCTTTATCTGTCAGCATATTTCTTTTGCCATATATCCCCTCCATTCTCAAGGACCTCTTTCCTTACATAGTGAGTCTAATCAAGTGCACTTTCTTCTACTATTTCTTTCGCTTGTTTATATTCATTTCCGAAAGATATGTCCATTCCCTGTCTGATCTTGATAGAAAATAATCAAAAAGGCTTAAAAGTGTTAATGGATGTATTGCTGCAATAAATGAATGAAAGTCATTTTTTAGCTTTAACAAGTGGGTTACATATTTTTTGTGATACGTTACCACGCTGTTTTATTTTGCATTTCTCTTGTAATTTTTGGTTCATTATTATCTTGTTTTTCTCTCTCAAAAGTGACTTCTCAAGCTCTCTTTTATCTTTAAAAAAATGCTTCTCAATATTCTTTGTAATTAGTTGATTTATAGTTTTATATGATGTTTTACGAAATGCAATCAAAAAAGAATGTAACATTGAAAAGAAAGATGTAATGCCATCAAAAAAACGTGTAGCATGATCGTGTCCACTGTTACATTTCTGATGCATACATTTGCCGCTGTGAAAAAGCATGCTATAATGTTTGGAGAGATACGTATGGAAAACACTTTTCTTTCCTCCTATGGCTTGAAACGCTAATTTATGTAATAATAGTGATATGATTATTAACCGTTGAATTATTAATCTTAAAAGACTAATTGATTATGAAATGCAAGTATGATGACAGTTAAAGCTATCCATAATAGCTAATGGAAAAAAGAGAATGTAGTTTTTAATATCTTAAACTAAATGGTAATGAAAAATGTAACAAAAAAAATCCAAAAGATCCCTTACCTACTGGTTTTGTTGCTATTAAGTTGCTTGCCAACTTTAGCGCAAAATGGGGTAACGGTAAAAGGAACAGTTGTTGATGGCACTGGAGAAACTGTAATTGGTGCTTCCATCGTTGTGAAAGGCAACACTTCAATAGGTACTATATCAGATATAGATGGAAATTTTACGTTGGCTGTTCCTAATGACAATGTAACTCTTGTTGTTTCATTTATCGGTATGAAATCACAAGAGGTGAAAGCGACGGCTCAAAAACCGATAAGAGTTGTGTTGGAAGATGATAGCCAGCAACTGGATGAAGTGGTGGTTGTGGGGTTTGGCCAGCAGAAGAAGGCCTCAGTTGTAGGTGCCATTGCACAGACCAATTCCAAAACCTTGGAACGTACGGGTGGTGTAACAAGTTTGGGACAGGCCCTGACTGGTAATCTTCCTGGTGTAGTAACCATGACTGATACAGGTAAACCGGGTGATGAAGATCCGAAGATTACTATTCGTGGTGTGACATCATGGAACTCAAGTGATCCGCTTGTGTTGGTGGATGGTGTAGAACGTCCTATGTCTTCAGTGGATATCAGCTCTGTGGCATCTATTTCCGTCTTGAAAGATGCATCGGCAACAGCTGTATTTGGTGTGCGTGGTGCCAATGGTGTAATTTTGATTACTACTAAACGTGGTGAAGAAGGTAAGGCAGTGATTAATATCAATGCCAGCACGACGCTGAAAACTTACTCTAAATTGCCTGACATGATGGATGCGTATGATGCGCTTTCACTCCGTAATCAAGTTATAGAAAATGAATTGGCTTATCACCCGGATTCATGGAGTTATTATCTGACTCAGGATCGTTTGTACAAGTATCGCCATCCGGCTAATCTGGCTGAGGCAGAACGTTATCCTAATATAAATTGGGTAGATTATCTGTTGAAAGATGTCGCTACATCCTATAATGCCAACGTGAACATTAGTGGTGGTACGAAGTTTGTGAAGTATTTTGCTTCTGCTGACTTTGCACATGAGGGGGATATATATAAGAAAGTAACCAACGTGAAAGGTTACGATCCGGGTTTCAGCTATGATCGTATAAACGTACGCAGTAACCTTGACTTCAATCTTACCAAGACTACCAAATTACATCTGAATCTGTCTGGTTCTCATGCAGTAAAGAAAGCCACGCAGGGGCAGTATGAAAATTTGGTATGGAGTGCTTTCTATGGCATTGCGCCCGATTCTTTTATGCCTGTATATAGCGATGGTACTTTCGGATATTACAAACCTAATGAGACTCAGGCTGCTACTAATAGTTATGAAGACCTTAGTGTTAACGGTATCGGCTATACCACCGACGACCGTTTGAATACTGACTTTACCCTCGAACAGGATCTTGGTTTCCTGCTTAAGGGATTGAACGTACAGGCTAAGCTGGCTTTTGATAATGCTTTTCGTGAAACAGGCCGTGGTGTGGATGATACAACTGACTGGGAAACTGAAGCTCACAAATGGATTGATCCTGAGACCGGTAAGGAGTATACCAACACCAGTACAGATGCATTATATAAATTTGACTTCAAGAATAACAATGCTTGGAAAACGGGTGCGGGCTCTGTTAATAATGGTGAAACATACCGTCGTATGGACTATTCCGTACAGTTGAACTATTCTAACAAATTTGGTGATCATACAGTGGGTGCCATGGGCAACTTCTCTCGCGAACAATATGCAAAAGGTAGCGAACAGCCTTTCCGTCGTGAAAACTGGGTATTCCGTGCGACTTACGACTATGCCAGTCGCTATATGGTGGAGTATAACGGTGCTTACAACGGTTCTGACCTTTATTCTTCGGAAAATCGTTTCGCTTTCTTCAATTCCGGCGCTGTCGGATGGATGGTTTCGGAAGAACCTTTGGTGAAGAAACTTAACCTGAAGTGGTTGGATATGTTGAAACTCCGTGCATCTTACGGTCAGATTGGTCAAGATGGCTTACGGATAGGAAATTACGATTATCGTTTTGGTTATATGGATGTTTGGAGCAATGGTGGCAATTATCGTCAGTCGTTGACCGGGGTAGATCCTGCCAAAAGTCCTTACACGTGGTGGCAACAGTCACAGATGGGTAATCCGGAGCTTCAATGGGAGGTTGCGACTAAACTTGATATTGCAGCGGATTTCGCATTTTTCGGAGGGGTTATTTCCGGTTCGTTCGACTACTTCAAGGAAAAACGTACCGACATCTTGATTCCGGGTACTCAGCGTGCAATCCCTTCATACTTCGGTACGGAAGCTCCTATTGCCAATTTGGGTAAAGTGGATAGTAAAGGTTACGAGTTGGAAATCCGTTGGAATAAACAACTGACGCGCAGTTGGCGTCTTTGGGGAAATGCTTCTCTTACTCATGCCGTAAGTGAAATTAAGGAAGCGGATGATCCCAGCCTTATGCCGGAGTATCAGAAAAAGGCCAACAAAGGTATTAATCAGAATTATTCGTATGTAGATAAGGGCTACTACAACAGTTGGGATGAACTTTATGGTAGTACCGCACACGATGAATATGATGAGAACCGTAAGCCGGGTAACTATATAATTCTTGACTATGATGCCGATGGTGTGATTACTCAGGATGATAATATTCCTTATGGCTATACGGGTATTCCACAGAATACGATGAACCTTCAGATTGGTTTCGATTATAAAGGTTGGAGCTGTTTCGTTCAGTTTTATGGCGTAAACAATGTGAGCCGTTCTGTTGGTTTGACAAGTTTGGGTGGTACGCGAAATACGGCTTTCTTCGAAGGAAGTTACTGGAGTCCCGATAATCAAAACGCTGATGTCCCCCTTCCTCGCTGGCTGAATCAGGCAAGTAAATATACTGATGGTACCCGCTTCCTTTTTGACGGTTCATACACTCGTCTGAAGTATGCTGAGCTTTCATATACTTTCTCAAAGGAAAAATGGTTGAAGGCTTCGGGATTGAGCAGCTTGAAGTTGTTTGTCAACGGTAATAACCTTTTCCTTTGGACCGATATGCCTGATGACCGTGAATCGAACACCGGTGGATGGAGCGCGTATCCTACCCAGCGTCGTTTCAACTTAGGTTTTAAAATTACACTTTAATATAAACGGAAGATGAAAAATAAGATTTTTTACATACTTTTCGCATTGTTCTCCGCCGGTTTCGCTTTTACTTCGTGTACCGACTATTTGGAAAGAGATTCAGACTCTGTACTTTCAAAAGAAGATGCGTTTAAGAACTTTAATAATTTCCAAGGATTTATTGAAGTAATGTACAACGTCATTCCCGATGTGGCAAAGCATAATTGGGTAAGCTCTTTTAACTGGGGTGACGATGAAGTGATTACCACTGGTAACGGTGAGTACTTGATGGGATATGCCATCGATGGTGGAAACTACCGTACTTACATTGGCAAGGGAGACTGTTTCTTGGATAGAAGCTGGTCACTGAACGGTGATCGTTTTGCCAAGTCCCTTTGGGGGGGAGGCTGGTATGCTATCCGTCAGGCCAATTTGGGCCTTGAGGCTCTGCAGAATGGTCTGTTGAAGGATGCTACACAAGAAGAACGTGATTTTCTTGAAGGTCAACTTTATTTCTTTCGTGCCTGGTTCTACTTTCAACTGACAACTTACTGGGGCGGTCTGCCTTATCTGGAAAGACCTCTTTCTCCTGTCGAGCCGCTCAATATGCCGCGCGAAAGCTATCAGGAAAATGCCGAGAAGATGGCAAAAGACTTCCAGCGTGCCGCTGACCTGCTTCCTGTCGACTGGGATGATACTGCTGCCGGTAACCGTACGAAGGGCAATAATGCTTTCCGTCCCAACAAAATCTGGGCACTCTCTTATTTGGGTAAGTGCCTGCTTTATGCCGGTAGTCCTTTGATGAAGAACGGAGGGGAAAACAGTGACCGTTCTTATGATGCGGAATATTGTAAACGTGCTGCCGAAGTTCTGGGTAAGGTGCTTGCGATGGTAGAGGGTGGCCAGACCCAATATGCTTTGGTGGATTTCGAACATTACAGCAACTTGTTCTATACCAAAGAGCAGAACTGGCTGATGCCCGGTGGTACGGAAGCCATTATGCGTAGCCCTACTTTTGGTGCTGATTCCTACTGGCGTCAGATGAACTCCTATCAACTTTCATATATTTGTGAGGGTGATGGTATCATTCTTTGTCCTGCAGCTAATTACGTGAATTATTTTGGTATGGCAAACGGTATGCCTCTTGATGATCCCAACTCCGGCTTTAGCAAGTCACAGCCGTGGAAAGACCGCGACCCTCGTTTTTATAATAACTTTATTTACGATGGTGTCAAGATGATCAAAAATGCAGCGGACTATAAAGAATATGAGTATGCCAATCTTTACGAAGGTGGAAACTGTTGTAACAATCCTCAAACGACCAGTCGTACAGGCTATTTCAATTATAAATTCATTCCATTGGGTGCCAATAAGGGTGATCAGGACTATGGCTATGAAAAAGCTACTCATTTCCATTTAGCTTGGTTGCGTTTGGCGGAAGTATATTTATTGTATGCCGAAGCTGCCGCGCAAGGCTACGGTTCTCCCAACGGTAAATCTACCTCTTTTTCAAAGAGTGCCGTAGAAGCGGTGAATGTAATCCGTGAACGTGCAGGGGTGGAGGATGTTGCAGACGGCTACACAACCGACCTGGAGAAATTCATGGGTGAAGTTCGTCGTGAACGTGCCGTGGAACTGGCTTATGAAGGACATCGTTTCAATGACCTGCGCCGTTGGAAGTTGCTGACTGAATATCCTTACAATATCAAAACCAAGCAATTGTTTGATCGTGCAGAGGCATTTGACCCTAAGGATGAGCCTAAAGAACGTAAAGTTATAAACTTCCGTGAAGAGGTGGTGACGGAACGTAAATTGACAAGTAAGCACTATTGGTTGCCGTTCAAGACAAGCGATGTGACGATGTATCCGGAATTCTACCAAAATCCCGGTTGGTAATGGTTTTATTAACATAAAGACTATAAAAAATGAAACATATATATAAAGGACTTGCATTCTGTGCCGCGTTGGCTTTCGCTCACACACACATTG
>ULWI01020860.1_pt1 | contig 17039 bp, 12 predicted proteins | sample 1960301 | NCBI WGS metagenome assembly ULWI01 (sample SAMEA4835811, study PRJEB28245) | human gut metagenome | biome: gut microbiome; material: fecal sample | place: Denmark | collected 2008 | reverse complement strand
CCCGAGCCAGGACGAGCAGCCGGCTTGCGCGCTTCGCGCGAAACAACCTTCGCATTTTCAAGCGCATCCTCGGAAATGTAGATGTCGGAAGATGCATCGGCCGGCTTTCCCGATGCACGCTTGCTGGCTCGCTGTTGCAACGCCTGATGAAGCACACCAGCCGGCTCCTGCTTTTCCTGAGCAGGCGCTACCGCTTCGGGAACAGCGTTTGAAGCGTGCGGCGCTGCTTCACGCACGGGCTCAGAAGCCTCTGGTTTTCGGGAATATGCGGGGCTGTCGTCGAACAGAGCGTTAAGACCACGGCCCAAACCGCTTTTCTGCTTAGCCACGAGCAATCACCTCTTTGGCTAAATCGTTGTAGGCAAGGGCGCCCTTGTTGTCAGGGGCGTATTCAAGAATCGACTGCCCGTAGCTAGGAGCCTCAGACAGCTTGACGGTACGGGGAATGAGCGTCTCAAACACCGCATCGCCAAAGAACGAGCGAACCTCGTTCACTACCTGATTGGCAAGATTCGTACGGGAATCGTACATGGTAAGAACGATGCCGAAGATATCCAAGCTCGGATTAAGGATATTTTTGACACGATTCATCGAATCAAGGAGTTTTGTCACGCCTTCCAAGGCATAGAACTCGCATTGAATGGGGACAAGCAGCTTATCGGCAGCAACCAGAGCATTGATGGTGAGCAAACCGAGCGAGGGTGGGCAATCTACAAGAATGTAATCGTATCGTCCGCGCAGCCTGCCAAGGGCATTCTTCAAACGGTTCTCGCGGGCCATCTCGTTAACCAGCTCGACCTCGGCGCCGGCAAGGCTGATGGTGGAAGGGAGAATATCCACCCCTTCAGCCACACAGGAGAGGATAACGTCTTCCACCGGAGTCTCCCCGAGTAGGACGTTGTAAACGCATCCATCGAGCGCACGTTTGTCGATACCGTAACCGCTGGTGGCATTACCCTGCGGGTCCAAATCGACCAGCAAGACCTCTTTGCCCATGGAGCCAAGGGCTGCAGCCAAGTTAACCGCAGTGGTAGATTTGCCAACACCACCCTTCTGGTTGATGATGGCGAGAATCTTCGTCTGGCCGATTACGTGGTTTACCGCCGGCTTCTCGCGGAAAGGCACGAAGGTGCGGATTCCATCTTCTTCCTCTTCGAGCTCTTCGGGCTCGACTTCAACAGGCGCAGAAGGTTCCGGAGCAGGCTGCTCTGAAGCTTCCTGTTTCTCAGGCTCGGAATCACGCTCAACCACAGCGGCATGCTCGTTTATCTCATCGAGATTGCTCTGAAGAACTTCTTCTTCGACCTCTTCAGGCTTCTGATCGTGCTCGATTGCGGAAGTCACGGGAACGTTTTTTGTTTTTTTTCGACTACCGAATAGCCCCACGAGCTCTCCTCTCTTCTCTGCTCACCAGACAGAATACATGCTTCACTTACACAAGATAGGCAAACGCATGCTGTTTCACGTGAAACAGCATGCGTCATAAACATCAAAATACGTGCCGCACAGCGCAGTGCCGGCAGCCGCATGATAAACAAAAATCAGCGAAACAGGTTGTGATTGAACAGATGGCAATTGGGAGGCCCAAAAAGCAGAGCTGAAACTCCTTTGTTTCGGTTATTCGATAATACCCTTGACGCAACCTTTAGAAAATAGGAACACTAGGGTTTTTCCCGACGGCGCTGCTTTTCCCCTTTGAAAAAGCAGAACGGCTTGCTTCGACAGCGCTTTTCGGCGAACTGTGAAAAACCTTGCTCAAAAACTAGCCTCTGAAATCGCTTATAAGACACAAAACAAGCGATTGACTACTACTTACTCTCGAAAACGAGAACCATAACCTTATATCGCTTCTCAGTGCGTATTACAGTGGTGAGCAGAAACAGACAGCCCTAAAACCAAGAAAAAAGCTCCCAGACAAATACCTGGGAGCTTTTCTTTAGAAAGGTTTCTTCTGAGCTAAGCCAACCCTTCGAGGAAGTTTCATGGAAGGGTTGCAGCGCTTTCGGAACACGATGATGGCTCGGTTCGTTTCCCTGTCGGAGAGAACGAAGCCGCGGGAGGAAACGAATTCCATGCCCAATTTTCGGGCAATCTCCTTGGCATGCTCAAGTTCCTCTGATTCGCTCTGAGCCTTGTAACATACCAGGCTGCCTCCTTTGGCAAGCAGAGGAGATGCCAACTCGAGCAGCGAGGCAAGGGAAGAAAGGGCGCGAGCAGTGATCAAAGAGAATCGATTGGGCATCTGCAATGCGAGGTCCTCGATGCGGCCGTGGTAGGTCGAGACAACGTCGTCGATGCCCAGGTTGGCGGCAAACGAGTCGAGAGCACGGGTTTTCTTGCCGACCGAATCGGCAAGAAGCGTCTCCCTCCCCGTCACGATAGCCAAGGGAATCCCTGGAAAACCAGCACCAGAGCCCATATCAAGATAAGGGCCCGGCATAGCTTCCTCCACCTCAGGCAAGCCTGCCAAGGAATCCTCAACATGCAGCACTTGAGCCGATTCCCAATCGACGATGCGGGTAAGGTTGGTTACCTTGTTTTCCTCGATAACCAGCTCCAAGTGCTTGTCGAGCAGCGCCTTCTGCTGCGATGTGGGCGTGAACTGTTCAGCATTCATGGCAAACAGGGGCTAACGCGGGCTTACTACAACGCGACGAGCACGACCTTCGCCCTCGGACATCGTCTCAACGCGCTCGTCTCCGCGAAGGGTGATGTGCACAATGCGGCGGTCATACGGGGTCATTGGACGGAGCTTGATGCTGCGATCCTGGTCAACGGCCTTATCGGCAGCATTCAGGGCAATGTCCTCGATCTTCTGGCGCTGGCGAGCCTTGTACCCTTCAACATCCACCACGATCGGATAGCGATGGCCCACGATGCGGGAGGTGATAGACGAGATGAGGAACTGCAGGGCATCAAGCGTGCGGCCATGACGGCCGATAAGGACCGCAAGATCATCGCCCGTGATGTCGAGAATCAGCTCACCCTCGTCGCCTTCGTACTCCTCGATGGAAACCTCTCCCACATCGAAGTACTTCAAAATGTCCTGGATAGCCTCAATGGCGGTATCGGCAATTCGGTCAACTTCCTCTTCGGAGTACTGGCCCTCTGCCTCGTACCCCTGTTCTTCCTGGATATTCTTCTCTTCTTCCATGAAAAACTCCTTACATTCAAATCTCCCCTCCGCAGTAGAACCGCGAAGGGGAGGAGACGGTAAAAGATATGTGAAGCAGCGCTATTTCTTGCTCTTCTTATGAGGGCGCTTCTTCTTTTCCTTGCGAACCACGTTCACTTCAACAGGCTTGACCTCAACCTTCTCGGCCTCAATCTCTTCATCCTTGTGCTTCATGAGCTTCGTGGAGATAACCTGCTGCAGAACACCGAACACCGAAGAGGTTGCCCAGAACAGAAGAACGCCCGTCGGGGAGCCCCAGCCAAGCCACAGCATGAACAGGGACATGATGCCCATCATGATCATGGTCTGCGTCTTCTGCGGGCTGTTCGTGCCCATCTGCTGAAGCAGGGAAGGCAAGAAGGTGCAGAAAGCGAACAGCAAAAGCAGGATGCCGTAAGGCAGGAACGCCATGAAGCCCTGATCGAGCATGGAGGAAGGCGAGGAAAGCAGCGAAGGCAGAATGTTGTAGAACGAATACGTCATGCCTTCGGTGCGGGAGCCCATTTCCTGGAGCACCTGGAAGAGGGCAACGAAGATAGGCATCTGGAGAAGCAGGGGCAAGCAGCCGGTAATGGGGTTGAACCCGATCTCGGCGTAAACCTTCTGCATTTCCTCAGCCTGACGCTGCTGATCGTCGGCGTACTTTTCCTGGATCTCCTGAATGCGAGGCGTGAACTGCTGCATTCGATACGAAGAGCGGATCTGCTTCTGCATAAGGGGGAACAGGATAAGACGGAGAATGAGCGTTACGAGGATGATCGCCAAACCCCAGTCGGCAACGAAGCCGTAAGCAGCATCGATGCACCAGAATATGGCGTCTTTAAACGCGTCCCACATGTGTACCTTTGTCCTCTCGGTTCGGGGGCTAACTACTAATTACTACAGATGAAAGGTATCCGGCACGGGATCGTACCCGCGGCCTCCACCTGGTCTGCAGCGCAGAATGCGCTTGCAAGTAAGATACAGACCTTTCAGGAAACCGAATCGCTGAACCGCTATAAGCCCATACTCCGAGCACGTGGGGATAAACCTGCACGTTGCGGGAAGCAAGGGCGATATGGCAAGACGGTAAAACTTGATCAGCAGCAGAAGAATCCCCTTGGGGATAGCTGCGATTTTCGACCACACTTTTGCCACCGAAAACTCGCCTAATACGATTCCATGATCTTCTTGCACGTGGAAACCAGCTTCTGGTAATCAACGCGCGTTGTCTTCCTGTTCGCCATGAAGATGACATTCAATTCCGGCCATGGGCCACCGATGTCGTGGCACACGGCACGCAATCGGCGCTTTGCAGAGTTGCGCCACACCGCATTGCCGTTTTTCTTCCCCGCTATAAAAGCAACACGGCCACTAGGGCCGTGTTGGGAATCTCCCCGGTACACGATCATAATTACGCAGGGAGTTGCATGTCTTTTTCCGTGCGAGAACAGGTAGGAGATCTCAGTGCTGGATTTGATGGTTCCTAACACGGTTTCTCACAAGGAAAGTTAGGCGCAAAGACGCTTGCGGCCCTTTGCACGGCGAGCAGAGAGTACAGCGCGGCCGCTCTTGGTGGCCATACGTGCACGGAAACCGTGCCTCTTTGCGCGCTTGCGGTTGTTCGGTTGATAGGTGCGCTTCATTACTTTTCCTTTCAGATTTACAGTAACTTCGAAATTATACGATGAAGAAACCGTGCGTCAACAATAAAGAAGGAAGAGCCGCCCCTTATTTCAGCGCCCACCACAGAATGCACATCTTATGGTGCTCCTCAGGCCCTGCTGACGACGTTGACCTCAACCGAATCGAGGATATGCCCCTGCATTGCCCAATGAAGTTCATTGAAGTAGAACCCTGGGCTCAGCTCAAGCTCGCAATCAAGCGCGTACACCGTAAGCGTGTAGCAATGGTCCTTGTCGGGCGGGCAGGGGCCGATGTAGCCGCGTATCACTTCTTCGCTGGTCTCGTCTGCGCGCGAAAGGCAGCTGTTCGACCCCTGGACGAAGGAGAATGCGCCGCTGTGGCTTGCGTCCTCGGGAATCAAAGGCGTGTCAGGAGCGATGCCGCACGCCGCCCAATGGATCCAGGCGAACCCGCATACCGGAATCGAATCATAGTCAACGAAGGAAAGGGCAAGCGATTTAGCGCCGGCGGGCACCTCAGAGATCTCGATGGGAAACGAATGAACGTTGTTACCCTCCCTGCGGTACTCGTTGGGGGAGAATTTTCCAAAACAGTCGGGCAACTGCCCTGCTTCGCTCAAAGGAATAACCGCTTTCATGGCTTATCCACCTCTCTTTTCCCCAAGGAAAGCAGGTTATCCACAATTTGTTTATATAGCATTGTGGATAATGTTGATAACTTTCCAGGTGTTTCGGGATACTTTTCAACCATTATCCCAGACCCTGCCGATCTCGGCACCGGAATCGGCAGCAAAGGCACCAAGGTTAATGGCTCTTTCAGGGGTGAATAGAGAGCAAATACAGCAATCCACCAGGCATTTCACGGTTTTCAACAGCTTTCACCCCTCTACCGAGCATCAAATACGGAGCAAGGGGCGCGCAAGCCGATGGTGAAGACGGCGGCGTGCAGAAATCGGTCGGAAACCACGCTGAGTTTTCCAACATGCTTTTCAGGTTTTTCACATTGGCTTTCGGCTATTTTCAATGTTTTCCACAATTTATTGAAAGATTGTTGAAAACTTCGAAAAGACGAGGAAAAGCATCGTGGAAAGTTTGAAAAAGTGTGAATAACCGACTAGAATGAATGAAAAATTAGCTCGACCAGAGCACCGTTGTGCACCTCGGTCGGGCTCTTTTTCTCATACTTTGAAAAATCGGAAAGCATCATGAACCAAGAAAACGCACCACATATGCAGCCGATGGAACAAGCAGGAACGCAGGCGGAAGCGCCCCTACCGCAAAACGCATCGCAAACCGATGCGGCAGCGGCGGCTCCGCAAGCGCAGCCCGCTCAAGCATCTATGCCTCCCTACGGGTATGCCCAGGCGCAACCGACGCCCTACCCTGCCCAAAGCATGCAGGGGCGGCCTTACCCAAACATGCCCTACGGCGCCCCTTACGGTTCCTACCCGCAGCAAGCGGGTTACGCGATGCAGCCGATGGCGTATCAGCCAGCCGTACCAGCCGGATACCCCGTCCAGGCTTTCCTTGGTTCCACGTCCAGTGCGCCCGACGGCGTGCCTGCGGCGCCGCAAGGCGAAGTAGCAAGCCAGAACCAGGCGGCAACGTGGCAAATGGCCCAGATGCAGTTCCAGACTCAACAGGCTTTTCCGCAGCAGATGCCCATCAACCAGCAGGCCCCCAATGAAGCGCAGGCGGCAGGCGTTCAGCAGATGGCACCGCAGCCCTACGCCCCCGAACAGGCGATGGCTGCTCCCCAGCAGCATGAGCAGCCATTCGTTCCCTCGTTCGTGGAAGCAGCTTCTTACGACAAAAACTTCGCGCACACCATGAACGGGGGCATCATCGAAGAAGCCGGCGGGGCACCTGCGGAGCCCAGCTTCGACTACCATTACATCAACTCGCCCGCGCGCATCGCCATATACGATTCGCTTAAGACAGCGCCTCGCGTTATCCAGGTGCAAGGCGGGCCGACCCATGAGTACATCGAGCACATCGCCTCGCTCACGTACCAAAACGCGAAAGACGCGGGCGGCATGATCCCCTACACCGTCATCCGCGAGGTGTCGGAAAACTTCATCCACGCCAAGTTCAACGAGGTCGTGGTATCGATCTTCGACCAGGGGAACACCATCCGATTCGCCGACCAGGGCCCCGGGATCAAGCACAAGGACCTTGTCCAGGAACCGGGCTTCTCTTCCGCAATCGAGCCCATGAAGCGCTACATCCGCGGAGTCGGGTCGGGGCTGCCCATCGTGAAAGACTACTTAAGCACGTCGCACGGGCACATCGAGATCAAGGACAACGTGAACCAAGGGTCCGTGGTAACCATCAGCCTGGTTGCCACGCGCACCACCGATGAGGAAATAGAGGCGCTGCAGGTCCCCGACCTCACCGAAAACGAAGCGGCCGTGCTCAAGGCGCTGCTGCCCAACAACACGCTTGGCGTAAGCGAAGTAAGCAAGGCAACCAACATCGCAGTGGCAAGCGTGCACACCGCCTTCTCGAAAATGGAGGAAGCGGGCCTCGTGGAAAAGGTGAACAAGAAGAGAACGCTCACCTCGCGCGGCACGCAAGTTGCCCTATCCTTGTAGTTAAATGCCGGCGTTTGCGCGTCGGCGGAACGGAACAATGCAGAGCCCTATGGATATCGATCAAACCTGGACAGACTTGATGCGGCAGATAAAGTCGTATCCCACCATCAACGCGTCGCAAATCGATGCGTTCTTCTCGCGCGTCCAAATTCAGGCGGCAAGCCCTGGGTTCATCATGCTCACCTCGGATAATGCCTTCATCAAGGATTGGATCGAGAAGCACTACTTGAAGGATATTCAGCAGGCTCTGAACGATTTGTACGGCATCGAGTTCCAGGTGCTCATCGAGGTCGACCCAACCGCTGCGGCGCCTGCGCCGGCACCCGCACCAGCAGCGCAGCCGGCAGCTGCCGCCGCACCTCAGCAACCCGCAGCCACTACAGCGGTCGCGCAGCCAGCGGCACCCGCCGCGCCCGCACCGCAAGCAACCGCTTCCGCACCCGAACCGCAGGCAACGTCGCCTGCACCGGCAGCCCAGCCCGAGCCCGGCACCGCAGCTCAAGAAGCACAGCCCGCAGAAGCCACCGCAGAGCCCACGGCAGAAACCGCCAAGTCAGACGAAGAGCCTACGGGGGAGGCTGCGCTTACCTTCGACTCCTTCGTCATGGGCGAGTCGAACCGCATGGCGTACAACATGGCCGTCGAAGTGGCCGATCGTCCCGGCGCATCCGAGCTGAACCCCCTGTTCATCTACGGACGCTCGGGCGTGGGCAAAACGCACCTCATGTGCGCCATCCAGAACTACATCAGGAAAACCCGCCCCGAGCTGAATGTTTGCTACATCGACTCGATGGAGCTGGTGAACCGTTACTCTGATGCCGCCATCGAGAAAAGCGTGGACAAGCAAAGCTTCAAGAACTTCGAAAGCTTCTTCCAGCAAGCTGATGTGCTGCTTATCGACGATATCCAAGGCCTTCAGAGCAAGCCGGGCACGCTGAACGCGCTGTTCCGCATCTTCAACGCGATGATTCCCAAGGGCAAGCAGTTCGTGTTCTCCGCCGACCGCGCGCCAAGGAACATCGACCTGGACGAGCGCTATGTCTCGCGCTTCAACTCCGGAGCCACCATCGATATCCAGCCACCCGACGATGAGACGAAGCGCAACATCATCAAGAGCCTGATACGCCACTACCAAAGCAGGGAAAACACCTCGTTCGAGATCACCGACGCGGTCCTCGATTACATCGTGGAAAATTCAAGCTCGAACATCCGCGAGCTGAAAAGCGCCATCACCAATGTGATCTTCGCCATGAAAACGAACAAGGACCACACCCTTTCGGAGGGGCAGGTGAAGGAGCTTCTGGGCAACCACTTCATAGGCGGCGGCAAGAAGCGCATCACCATCGAGATGATCCAGGCGGCGGTAGAGGACTTCTACGGGGTCTCGCACAAGGACATTGTCGGGCGCGGCAGGGCACGCAGCATCGTACGCCCGCGCCAAGTTGCCATCTACCTATGCCGAGACCTCTCGGAAACCACGTTGAGCAACATCGGAAAGGCGTTCAACCGAGACCACACCACCGTGCTCCACTCTTGCGAGCTCATCTCGAGCCAAATGCAAGAAGACCGCAACCTGCGCGAAGAGCTCGAAGCAGTGCGCGAGAAAATACGCATCCAACAGTACTGAAAACCTTGTTGATAACCAGTGGGTGAACCGGAGGATTACCGCACAACCTTGTGGAAGAAGTTATCCCCACGTTTTCCCTGTGGATAACAAGGGTGCTTTTCCACAGGGTTGCCGACAGGTATTTTTCGCGGTTTATCAGGGAAAATAAAAGTTATCAACATATCCACCCTGCTTACTACTTCTACTATTAGTTATTTATTAGAGGAAGAGAAGGAATAGAAAAGGGAGGAAAACCTAACGGGCATAACTCCGTAGCCGTTAGATAGCAGCTTGGCTAGAACAGGTATCATAGCCAAGGAACAAACGTAGAACAGGAGCAGCAATGAAATTCAGCGTTAACCAATCAGAGCTACAGAACGCTTTATCGGTTGTAGTGAAGGGCTCGTCCTCTCGCTCTACGCTTTCCATTCTTGCTGGCGTGTATCTGAAAGCCGAAGACGGTCGCATTACCCTGCAAACCACTAATCTTGAGCTTTCCATCAAAGTAACGTGCTTCGCTATGGTCGAGGAGCCGGGTGAGACGGTAGTGCCCGCCAAGCTGTTCGGCGACATCATAAAGAACTTGCCCGACATGGCGGTCCGCGTGGAGGCAGACGAAACTACAGCAACGGTGTTCTGCGACAGCACAACCTTCTCTTTAAAGGCCCTGAACCCGCTTGACTTCCCTGCCTTCCCTGAGATCGAGGCAGACCAGGAGGCATCGTTCCCCTTCAACGCGTTCTCCACGATGGTGAAGCGCACGGCAAAGGTCGTATCGCACGACGAAACGCGTGTGGTGCTCACGGGCGTGCTGGTTTCCTGCGTCGGGTCGACACTGAAGATGGTGGCAACGGACTCTTACCGCCTGGCTGTTTCGGAAACGGAGCTTGATTCTCCTTGCCCCGAGGAGTTTGAGGCGGTAATTGCCGGCTCGTTCCTTCAGGACATCGCTTCGCTCCCTCAGTCGAGCGACCCCATCACGCTTGCCTTGAACGACAACCAGATTGTGGTTACCTACCGTGACACCACGTTCATCAACCGCCGTATCGAGGGAACCTTCCCCAACTACAAGCAGCTTATCGCGGAGGGCCATACCACCCGCGCTACGCTTTCCACTCATGCTCTCACCGATGCGGTGCGCCGCGTGTCGCTGCTGAGCAACAAGGTTTCTCCTGTCCAGGTTCGTGTGGATGCCGAGTCGGGCGTGGTCACCTTGCTCACCAACTCCCAGGACATCGGCAACGCTCAGGAAAACCTCATTTGCGAGGTGGACGGCGAGTCGGTCGACATCGCCTTCAACTTCACGTTCATGCTCGACGGCTTGAACTCCATCGACACCGATGCGGTCCATCTTGATCTGTTCGGGCCCATGAAGCCGGGCATCCTCCGCGCCGCCGAAGGGGAGAACTTCCTTTACCTCATCATGCCCGTCCGCGTATAGGCTTCGGGTACCTGGTTCATGGCGCTTGCCATCGAAAATATCCGCTGCTGCGATTTCCGCTCGTATGGCCGGTTCGAGCTCTCTGACATTGGCAGCTTGACGCTCATCGTGGGGCCCAATGCGGTGGGGAAGACGAATCTGCTCGAGGGCATTCAGCTCGTCACGGCTTGCTCGTCTTTTCGCAACCCGGCGCCGAGCCATTTGGTACGCGCGGGAAAGGATGCGGGCCTCTTCGTTGCCGAGATGTGCGGGGGTGGTCGTAAGCTTGATGTGGAGCTGCGTGTTTCACGTGAAACACGCGCATACTTCGTCAACGGCAAGAAGAAACGCCCGCGCGATGTAAGGGGAACGCTGCCATCGGTTCTGTTCTCGCCTGAGGATTTGGAGCTCGTTAAGGGCTCGCAATCGTTCAAACGCAGCCAAATCGACCAGCTGGGCGACCAGCTGAGCGCAAATTACCATGCGGTTCGCAAGGATTACGAGAAGATTCTGCGTCAGAAGAACCGCTATCTGAAAGAAGACGTCTCTCCCCTGTTCCTGCAAAGCATCAACGAGGTGGTTGCGACGGTTGGCTCTCAGCTGTACCGCTTGCGGTGTGATATGCTTTCCTCCTTGGCGCCGTACTTGAAGGGGTACTACCGCGAGATATCGGGAGGCAAGGAGTCGGTGGATATCGCGTACGTGCCCTCGTGGCAGCGCAAATCCTTCGATCTCGAAGCGGTGCCCCCTGTAGAGCCTGTTTCTCGGGCAGTGGCACAGACGTGCCTTTCCGATGCCATGGAGCAGGCCGCGGAGCGGGAGCATGAGCGCCATGCTTCCCTTTTCGGTCCTCAGCTTGATCTGGTCGAGTTCTACCTTGACGGCCGCAACGCTCAGCAATTTGCCTCCCAAGGGCAACAGAGAAGCTTGGTTCTCGCCTTCAAGATGGCGCAGGTTTCCCTTATCGCCGATCGCTTGGGGCAAAACCCGGTTCTTCTGCTGGATGATGTGATGAGCGAGCTCGATGCTTCGCGCCGCGATGCCCTTCTTTCTCTGATATCGGGCGAGGTTCAGACGTTCGTGACCGCCACCAACGCGGAAAGCGTTACCTCTGAGCTTTCCCGGTCCGCTCGTATCGTGACCATCGGAGATGAGCAGCATGGTTAAGTACGAAAGCGATTGGGGCTCGAGCAGCGATCCGCGCCGCTACATCGCCGCGATGAACGAGCGGAACAATGCCCTGAAGCCGGTTTCGGGCTCTCTTGCCTCCTTTGCGTCGACGATGCCAGAGGACATGAGGCGTCGTGTGCTGGTTCAACGCAAGATCGAGCAGACCCATCAGCAGTTCGCCGAATTGGTGGACCCATTCATCTTGAAGCACACTAATTCGGTATATCTGCTGAAAAGCCAAACCAACGAGGGCGCGTTCGATTTGGTGGTGTACTTGGACAACTCGACCTGCGCAGCCGAGCTCAACGCGCGCAGGGAGCTTCTGCGCTTTGAGTACCTTGACCGATTCGGGGTCGTTGTCGACGTGTTCGAGATCCGCATCTCGCGAGGGGCCTACAAGGATAAGCATCCCTTCGTTAAGGACGATGAACCGGACTCCGGCGCGGAAGAACCGCTGCTTTCCGATCAAGATCAGGCGCAAATCAACGAGATGACGGCGGGCATCGAGAATCCTCGGCTGCGTGAGTCGTTCCGACACGCTATGGCGGCCCAGAAGCGCCGAAGCAACCCTCCCGCATGAAAAATGCCCAATGCAATAGCTGTTGCGCCTCCAGAAACGCTCTGAGAGCCTTCTAGGGGCGGTTATCGATAAGGTATTGTGCCTGTTCTGCTATAATAAAAAGGTTAAAAATCCCCTCGATGCGCCCTTTTCAGCGCATCAGATAGCAGAAAGAGGAGGAAATACGTGGCTTCAGATGAATCCCACTACAGCGGCCAAGACATCCAGATTCTGGAAGGCCTTGAAGCTGTGCGCAAACGCCCGGGCATGTACATCGGCTCTACGGGTCCGCGCGGCCTCCACCATTTGGTGTACGAGGTCGTCGACAACGCGGTAGACGAAGCGCTTGCCGGCTTTTGCGATCATATCGAGGTTACCATCCACGAGGACAACTCCATTACGGTTGTCGACAACGGTCGTGGCATTCCTGTTGATCTGCACCCCAAGGAAAAAATCCCCACGGTAGAGGTTGTCCTCACCATCCTGCACGCCGGCGGCAAGTTCGGCGGCGAGGGCTATAAAGTATCAGGTGGCCTCCATGGTGTGGGTGTTTCCGTTGTGAACGCGCTTTCCACCCACGTGATAGTGCGCGTGCGCCGTGACGGCAAGGAGTACGAGATCTCCTTCGACCATGGCAAAACCAAGGAAAAGCTGCATGAGGTAGGCACCTCGGAGCACAGCGGCACCACGGTGACGTTCTGGCCTGATCCGGAGATCTTCAGGGAAACCACCATTTTCGACTATGAAACGCTGAAAACGCGCTTCCGCGAGATGTCGTTCCTCAACAAGGGGCTGAAAATCACCCTTTCCGATGAGCGCACCCCCGATGGCGACGGCAAGCCCCATACCGAGGTGTTCCAGGCTCTTGGCGGCCTGCAAGACTTCGTTCATTTCCTGAACGAGGGCAAGGAGACGCTCAACCAGCCCATCTACTTCGAGGCGGAGAACGAAGACGGCATGGTGGAGGTTGCCATGCAGTGGTCTTCTTCCTACTCTTCGAACGGCGTGCTCTCTTTCGCGAACAACATTCACACCATCGACGGCGGCACGCACCTCGACGGCTTTAAGCAAGGTGTCACGCGCACCATCAACGATTACGCGCGCAGCAAGGGTATCCTGAAAGACAAGGACAGCAACCTTTCGGGCGACGACACGCGCGAGGGTTTGGCCGCCGTTGTCTCGGTTAAGCTGCGCGACCCGCAGTTCGAGGGTCAGACCAAGGGCAAGCTGGGCAACACCGAGATCCGAGGGTTGGTTCAGACGGCGGTTACCAAGGGCTTGTCCGAGTACCTGGAGGAAAACCCTGCCCCGGCTAAGCGAATCATCAACAAGGCCTCCCAGGCCCTGAAAGCGCGCGAGGCGGCCCGCAAGGCACGCGAGATGACGCGTCGCAAGGGAGTGCTCGACTCGTTCAGCTTGCCCGGCAAGCTGGCCGACTGCTCAAGCAAGAACCCTGCCGACTCCGAAATCTTCATCGTCGAGGGCGATTCTGCAGGCGGCTCGGCGAAGCAGGCGCGCGATCGCAAGTATCAGGCCATCATGCCCCTTCGCGGCAAGATCCTGAACGTTGAGCGCGCAGGTTTGCATCGCTCACTTTCGTCTGACACCATTTCCTCGCTCATCACGGCCATCGGCACGAACATCGGCGAAGACTTCAACGCAGATGCAGCACGCTACCATCGCATCATCATCATGACCGATGCCGATGTCGACGGCGCCCACATCCGCATCCTTCTGCTGACGTTCTTCTACCGCTACATGCCCGAGCTTATTACTCGCGGATACATCTACATCGCCCAGCCTCCTCTGTACGGCTTGAAGAAGAAGGGCAGCAAGAAGCTGGAGTACATCTTCAACGACGATGCCCTGGCTGCCCGTTTGGCCGAGATCCCCGATCGCGACAGCATCTCGCTGCAGCGTTACAAGGGCTTGGGCGAGATGGACCCCGAGCAGCTGTGGGAAACCACCATGGAGCCTTCCACGCGCACGATGCTTCAGGTGAGCATCGAGGATGCGGCTGAGGCCGAGCGCGTGGTGAGCGAGCTGATGGGCGACCAGGTTGAGCCTCGCAAGGAATTCATCCAGAAGCACGCCCACGACGTGCGATTCCTCGACTTCTAGGCGCGGAATCGGATAGCTGCCCAGCGCAGTGTTTCACGTAAAACATTCAAGCAACAAGACAGAAGGAGTCTTCGTGGCAGAAGATAAGAACGAGATCGAGGAGAAGGACGAGCCGCAGGCCGCTGCGGCAAACGTGCTTCCCGCCGAGCTCAGCAAAGAGATGCGCACGTCGTTCCTCGAGTACTCGATGAGCGTTATCGTTTCGCGCGCGCTCCCCGATGTCCGCGACGGTTTGAAGCCGGTTCATCGCCGCATTCTGTATGCAATGAACGAGAGCGGCATCACGCCCAAGCGACCGCATGCCAAGTCGGCGCGTACGGTTGGCGATGTTATCGGTAAGTATCACCCGCACGGCGATTCTGCGGTGTACGACACCATGGTCCGTTTGGCCCAGCCGTTCTCCATGCGCGTTCCGCTGGTAGATGGTCACGGAAACTTCGGTTCCATCGACGGCGACTCGGCGGCAGCTATGCGTTACACCGAGGCTCGCTTGGACAAGCCTGCCATGGAGTTGCTGCGCGACCTTGACAAGGAAACCGTCGATTTCCAGCCCAACTACGATGAGAGCTTGCAGGAGCCGGTTGTTCTGCCTGCTCGTTTCCCGAACCTGCTGGTTAATGGCTCTTCGGGTATTGCCGTTGGCATGGCGACGAACATTCCACCGCACAACTTGGGCGAAGCCATCGACGCAACCTGCATGATGCTCGACAACCCCGATTGCACGGTGGACGACCTGATGAAGGTGCTCCCCGGCCCAGACTTCCCTACCGGCGGCATCATCATGGGCCGCAAAGGCATCCGCGACGCATACGAGACGGGCAAGGGCAGCCTTACCATCCGCTCGCGCTGCCGTATCGAGGAAAACAAAAACGGCAGGTACTCCATCGTCGTTTCCGAGATTCCCTATCAGGTCAACCGCACCAATCTCCTTAAGAAGATCGCCGACCTGATTCGCGACAAGAAGCTCCCCGAGATCTCGAACGTGCACGATGGCGCAGACCGCCACGGCATCGACATCATCATCGAGCTGAAGCAGAACGCCATTCCTCAGGTTGTGCTGAACAAGCTGTACAAGCGCACCCAGCTGCAGGTCGGCTTCGGCTGCAACATGCTCGCGTTGGTGAACGGCGTGCCCCGCGTACTCTCTCTGAAGGAGATTCTGCACTACTACATCCTGCATCAGGAAGAAGTGGTCGAACGCCGCACCCGCTACGATTTGGCGAAAGCTGAAGCACGCGCCCATATCTTGGAAGGCTTCGTGATCGCCCTCGACAATATCGACGAGGTAATCCAGATCATCCGCTCCTCCAACACGGACCGCGAGGCAAAAGACACCTTGATGGAGCGCTTCAAGCTTTCCGAGAAGCAAAGCGAAGCAATCCTTGAGATGAAGCTGCGCCGTCTTACCGGTTTGGAGCGCGAGAAGATCGAAGCGGAGTTGAAAGAGCTGCGCGAGAAGATCGACTACTACAAGCGTTTGCTGGCCGATAAGGAATTGGTGAAGCAGGTTATCAAGGAAGAGCTTATCGAGATCAAGGATAAGTACAACTCACCGCGCTCCACCACGATCACCGACGCGGCGAAAGACCTTGACGTCGAGGACCTTATTGCCGAGGAAGAGGTTGCCATCACGGTAACCAAGGCCGGTTACGTAAAGCGCCTCCCCGTGGCAACGTATCGTCAGCAGAAGCGCGGCGGCAAGGGAATGCAGGGCGTGAACCTGAAGGACTCCGACTTCGTCGAGCATCTGTTCATCTCGTCCACCCACGCGTACCTGCTGTTCTTCTCGTCGCGCGGCAAGGTGTACCGCTTGAAGGCGTATGAGATCCCCGAGGCATCGCGCCATGCCCGCGGTACGGCTATCGTGAACGTGCTTCCTCTGGAAAAGGGCGAAACCATCGCTGCGGTTATCGCAACGAAAGACTTCCCCGAGGATGAGTACCTTATGTTTGCCACCGCGTCAGGCATGGTGAAGAAAACCTCTATGAAGCTCTACGACCGTACTCGCCGTGATGGCCTTATCGCCATCAACCTGAAGGACGACGACACCCTTATCAGCGTCCAGCGCGTTGCCGAGGGTGAGGAAGTGATGATGGTTTCCTCGGCCGGCAAGGCCATTATGTGGGAAGAGTCGGAGGTCCGCTCCATGGGTCGCGACACCATGGGCGTTCGCGGCATGACGCTTCCCGAGGGCGAGCGTGTCTTGGGAATGGAGATTGCGCGCCCGGGGACCGAGCTGTTGGTTCTTACCGACCTTGGCTACGGCAAGCGCACCCCGGTAAGCGAGTATCCCTCCCACCATCGCGGAGGCCAGGGCGTGAACACCATCACGATGACATCCAAGAAGGGGCAGCTTGCCGCCATGAAGATCGTTGACGAGCATGACGAGATCATGATCATCACCGAGGAAGGTGTAGTGGTTCGCACTCCCGTCTCGGGCGTCTCGCAACTTGGTCGCTCTACGCAGGGCGTCCACGTGATGAACGTTTCCGGGAAAGATAAGATTTCCGCCGTGGCAACCTCGACCATGGACGAGAAAGAGTCTTCCGAAGGGGAAGAAGTTGAAGCTGACGGCCGAGAAGAATCGGACAGCGAAGAATAATAGCCGGCGGTAAAGAGCTTGCATTGGGGCCTGGAGCAATCCGGGCCCTTTTTTTTGGAAAAAGTTTTACGACTTTTGAACGTGTTCGCTTCAGGTTTTGGCCGAAACCAGGGCTGCTTTTACCATGATAAGGATCGGAAAATGCTGCAGAATCTGAGTATGCAACA
>ULWI01007045.1_pt1 | contig 17575 bp, 9 predicted proteins | sample 1960301 | NCBI WGS metagenome assembly ULWI01 (sample SAMEA4835811, study PRJEB28245) | human gut metagenome | biome: gut microbiome; material: fecal sample | place: Denmark | collected 2008 | reverse complement strand
CAGCCGCCGAAGCATCACGCGGAACATCGGGTATGCCTGGAGCACTGAAATCCCAATAAGGCACTTTGTCTTCGGGCAAGCGTTCCAGATAGACATCGGCTACTTTCTGCACAAAGTCAAGGTATTTTGGGTCTTTCGTTTCACGATAGACTACGGTGTAACCATAAATAGCCCACGCTTGTCCACGTGCCCACATTGTGCTGTCCGCATATCCTTGGTGAGTCACTCCTTTAATCAGGTTACCTGTGATAGTATCGTATACCGCTACATGATATGAGGTATAGTCCGGACGGAACTGACACTTCATAGTCTTGTCGGCATGAGATACAGCGATGTCGTATAAGTAAGGATTACCACCGTTCTTTGCTGCCCAGAAAAGCATCTCAAGATTGATCATATTGTCCATGATGGTATTGTGGGGCCAGTTGCGGGGTTCTACTTCCCGTGGCCAGGACAGCATCGTGCCGACTACCGGATTAAACAAAGTAGCCAATGAATCGGCTGTGTCTAGAATCACTTGTTTGTAAGCGGGGTTCTTGGTCAGGCGATATCCGTTGCCGTAGCTGCAAAAGACCAGGAAGCCCAGATCATGATCATAAGCCGGAATGCGGGAAAGGAACTCTAAGGATGCCGTAAACTTTTCGGCTTCTTCCAGTATATGCTTGTCTTGTGTGTACTCATAATCATACCACAATACTCCCGGCCAGAAACCGGCACACCATTCTTCCTTCGTTGCTTTCCGACAGTTCCAATGATGTTCGTCTGCCATGACATTACGTGGCATCATTGTATAGTCTATACCCGAGTCTCCTTTCAGTTCTACCAGTGAACGTTGGGTCTGTTCCGCGCAATAATCCAGAGCTTTATTCACATCCAACGTACCGGAAGTCCGATGGGCACATGCACAAAAGCCTAGTACTACAACCAACCCTGCTACAATCTTCTTCATTTTTTCGTTCTATATCTTCGTGTTAGTTTCTTATTTTTTATTCTCACTTATTCTTTCTTATTATTTAGTTACCCGGAACCAGTCTACGTCCACCCATCCGCGATTTCCGTCATTAGGGGTGACACAGAACAAACCGACTTTCGCTCCTATCCACTTTCCCTGCCGGGCAGTAAAAGGTTCTCCCGCTGCTGTGTACTTCTTTCCATCGAGACTATAGGCAAAGGTGCAAACGGCTCCTTTGGCTACTTTTACCCGTAAGTAAACGGTCTTCCACTCATTATCAGCCACTCCTGGCATTTTCAGATATTCCACCGGAAAGCTCGCCAGTTCTTTCACTTGTTCGGGGTGCTGCTGTTCCGCATCTTTGCATACGGCTTGTTGCAGGATAAACTTGTCGCCGGCTTTACGGACAGACAGATAACTATAATCCCATCCCATTACTATCATTCCGGCTTGCTCTCCATCCTGCTTGGCGGTAAACGTCAGCTTGGTAGTAGCCGTGAACTCTTCGGCGGGAAACTTTTGCAGCAGCAGATTAGGCACTTCCCAAAAATTCACGAACTCCTTGGAAAGGCTGCCTGCATAGAGCCGGATATATCCCAAATCAGTCGTAAATCCGTAGGTATCCTGTTTGTTGGCATGCCACTGCCACTGTAATCCCAAGTGCCTTGTATCGAACTCGTCACTTTCCGGAGGAGTAGCTACCGGATACGTCTTTCCGACATTCGGCTTTTTATAGGTGGTGACAGGTTCTCCGCAACCGTCTTTGTCTTTATCCACTCCGATCACAGGCCAGTCATTCACCCATTTCATCGGATTGAGATGGATGACACGTCCGTAAGCCCCTTGATCCTGAAAATGGACGAACCACGATTCTCCTGTATTTGTATCTACCCAGCCTCCCTGATGCGGACCGTTGATAGTGGTCTTCCCCTGCGCCATCACAATCTTTGATTCATAGGGACCATAGATATTCTTTGAACGAAGCACCAGCTGCCAACCGGTAGCTACTCCGCCTGCCGGAGCAAAAATATAATAGTAACCATTCCGTTTATAGAGCTTCGGTCCCTCTACCGTATGGTTCTTTCCGTCATTTCCGTCGAACACCAGTACCGGATCGGAGATCACTTCCGTTCCTTCCGCATTCAATTCGCAGATTACCAGAATGCTGTTCACTCCGCTGCGACTGCCGGCATAAGCATGTATCAGATATACTTTTCCGTCCTCGTCCCAAAGTGGTGTCGGATCGATCATTCCTTTTCCGGCTTTCACCAATACGGGTTTGCTCCATGCTCCTTTCGGATCTCTAGTCTTTATCATGTAAATTCCATAATCCGGATCGCCCCAATAAATATAAAATTCTCCCTTATGAAAGCGGATAGCAGGAGCCCATACACCTTTCCCATGCTGCGCTTTATCGAAAAACTCTTTGGGTTCCTGTACCGGCAGCGCATAATTCACCAGCGACCAGTTTACCAGATCACGGGAATGAAGTATAGGAAGTCCCGGTATGCAATTAAAACTGGAAGCCGTCATATAGAAATCATCTCCTGCCGCACATACGTCCGGATCGGAATAGTCGGCATATAGAACAGGGTTCTGATAAGTACCATCGCCTTTATCAGCCACCCAGGTCCGGGATATTTCCTGTGCACTCGCCCAAGTACAGCAAGCCATCATTCCTGCTATAAACAGAATCTTTTTACGCATATAACCTTACTAATCAATTCATTCAAACATACTAACCGTTATTCCTAAAAACAGGTTCTTTTTACCTTATATTAAAACCAAGCTTTCAAAAACTGAATCCTTATCTCTTTTCAACAATCTTATTACTGACCTATTTGCCTATATATACGAAGGGGATCAGGTAAATACCTAATCCCCTCGCAAGTTTTTTCTATATTTCCATTAAATAGTATTTTCATTTTATCATTTACACTACTTCGTCAAAGCAGTACTGCCCAAATACTATGCAGTTTTAACGTACCGGAGTCAGTATACCTACATAACCGCCACCTGCAACCATTTTCACGGTCAAAGGTTTTCCGGCAACAATAAGCACCTTTTGATTTACCAGTTCCGTCGCTTTCTTATCCGCATTTTTAGCGTCTTTCCAATATTCAAGTTCGTATTCGCCTTCAGGTAAGAAAGAAGTGTCTAGTTTTATAACCCGTTTCGTACTGTTATTCATCACACCGACAAACCATTGTTCATTTGACCGTTTCGCCAATGCAATAAATTCCCCCGGATACCCATCTAAAAAACGAGTGTCATCCCATACAGTAGGCACTACCTTGAGGAAGTCCGCTCCTTGCTGCCCGAGAATATGTTTAGGATGATCAGAAACAACAGTAAACGGACTTTCATAAATCACAAACTTAGAAAGTTCTGCACAACGAGTGTTTGCCACTAAAGTAGGACTCTGTTTCTTAAATTCCTTAAGAGGAACATTCAGAAAGCCGCCCGGAGTATAATCCATAGGTCCTGCCAGCATACGGGTAAAAGCAAGCGTCACATTATGTTCCGGCACTATTCTATCTGTGAATTTTGAATACTCCTCTCCCATTACTCCTTCACGCGTCAGCAAGTTAGGATACGTACGTTCAATACCATCAGGCTTATAAGAGCCATGAAAATCAACCATTAACTTGTGTTTTGCCGCAGTTGTGACAATCTTCCGATACCAATTCACCATTTCCTGATCATCACGATCCATAAAATCAATCTTTACACCGGCAATCCCCCATTTCTCATAAAGAGCAAAAGCCTCTTTATAGCTATCGTTCTTATTTATGTCCGTACAATAAAGCCACAGCCAGCAACGTACATTCTTCAAACGTGCATATTCAAGTATCTCCTGCATATCCAATTGAGGTGCCGGTTTAGTGATATCGGCATCCGCTTTATTATAGCGCCCATACCATTGCCAGTCTATCACCATATAAGGCCAGCCTTGAATCGAAGCAAGATCTATATACTCCTTAATCACGTCCATTTCCATTTTCACCTCTCCACTCCACCAATGATCCCAGGCGGCCATTCCCGGTTTTATCCACGACATATCTTCAATAGCACATGGCGGATTCAATCCGGCGATTAATTCTGATTCAATAAACTTACCCGGATTATCTCCAATCATGATAACACGCCAAGGTGTCACCATCTTCTGAGAAAAGCGGGCTTTTACTCCATCCTCATTCTCGCCGGGCAGAGGTGACAACTTTGTAGTCAGCATTTGTCGCCCTTCCACCTTGCTATCTGCCACACCTATATAAAATCCCGGATAATCATCAATATATGCTTCAGTAATCGCTACATAATTTTGTTTGTCAATCTCGACTAGGAAAGGCAGGCCAGCTACTGTATCCGTCGGCATTTTACTCAATGGTGTTTTAACAAATTCCGATTCCTGTGACGAAGTATAATTACGTTTATACTTAGCAACCCATGCCACTGATGATTCAGGGAGAGAAAAACCTGTCAATTCACGTGTCAGATGTCTATTGCCAATCTTGCGTACACCATATAACTGATAACGAAATGCGATGCCGTTATCATATACGCGAATGCAAAAATCCATCTGCCGGCAATCTCCTCCTTTCTCACGGAAATTCAATGTAGCTTCATTCCAGTTCAGAGTAACTTTATCATGCTTATTCTTTACTACCGGTGTCCATGACTCACTTTTCGCAAGCACTTCAGGGGTATTCTGCAAAGAAAGGTTAGTGCCCATCGGCTTTTCATTCTTAAATTCAAAACCTAATGGTGAATCACTAATCAACGTCTTCCCCTGAAAGGAAGCAGAATAAGACAGTTGGTCCTCATAATTGACTTGCAAACGTATCTTACCATCAGGAGAAGTGATTTGAAATGTTTGCGCCGGCACTTTCAGTGCCAGCAACAAACATATAAAAAACGCGCTATATTTCATTATACAGATAATTTTAAGATTCTATTCTATTTCTTTTTATCACTGAACAAGAACGTTCCAAAACCAAAATGTTCATAGTAGTATCCTTCCGGACGAATCTTATCAAGAACTTCTTTTGTATAAACCATGTTCAATCCCTTACGATTTACATAATGATTGTAGACCATTTCAAATACCGGGCGAAATTGTCCTCTGCCATCAGCTGATATTTTAGTCCAGCTACAATATTTGCCGGTTATATCTGTCCATGTTTTAAAAGGAACATCGTCATGACCGATATTATACATAGAAGTATATTCAAATCCTTTCCTCAAACGATTGTCCAAAACTTCATAAAGATCAGTACCTTGTTTGTAAGCTATCTCACAAGTGACCGACAGGCAAGCTAATCCCAGTTGTGTATGCGCCTGGTCTCTCCCACTTTCCTGACATTGCCCCGTATCGCCATCCACGTAATTCTTGATCGTACCATTATCATTCCCATTCAAATAAAAGTCTACCCCCTTCTTATACATATCCATATCATTGAGAAGCACAGCAGCAGCTACATAACTCATCCCCACAGATGCTCCCCAATTTCCATTTGAATAAGCCGGAGTGGCAATAAACTCATCAAGAACAGGAACAAAGATTTTCTTAAACATAGTACAGACCTTGTCAAAATTATCATCTGTCATTCCCTGAGGATATAAATAACGCATCATTTCGGCAGCATACATAAACTTGACTCCCATAATACCCGCCAGCAAAGGCTGATCACCAGCAACAATCGCTTCTAAGGTATTCGCATAAGCCACTAAAATTTCTGTTGCCTTTTGGGCATGAGCTTCCTTTTTAGTGACAGCATACATCACCGAATTCTGATAAGCCGCATTAAAATCACTCTCATATTTACCTTGGATACTAGGTCGATTTCCATTGTCATTCCCTCTGTAGATCTCTTTATAAGGTCCTTGCATCACATAATCCGATTTTGAACGGGCATCCGCCACAAAAATCTCGTAGCAGCCATAGGCCGGTTGCTCCTTATTTGCAACAATCTCACGCCAACGCTCAATATCACCCGTAGTATGCATTATACCGGGATGGACAAATTTAGCAGGATAGTCAACTTCTATTTTATCATCTTCCCATTCGTCCATTCTGTTTACACCATCTTCAATCTCACTGCAAGAAGAACCAAATGTACTACCGATCAATAGAATACATATCAATATAAAATTCTTTTTCATACAAATACTTTTAGTAAACCATTAAATAATTATCTATTATCACGCTTTATTTACCGGCAGCGACTTCGGCATTGGCATAAGCTTCCGCCTCTGCAACACTTTTAAAGGAACGAATCCAATAGACAGTGTACTGCCCGGTTGGCAGGTTCTGATTATAGATATCTGCCACCTTTACTTCAAACGTTTTATAGTAGCAAAGTTCTGTAGTTGAGAATTTCCCCCATGAGGCAACATCCCAATACAACATACGTGTACCATCATTCAATAAAATACCATTATTTTCGGACTTGCTTGCACCTGTTCCGGAAGTCAAAACCAAATTTAGCGTATAGACCCCTCCCTTGCCGATACCTTTGCCACCTCCAGGAAGGTCGGTCCTAAGAGCTATCACCGGATAATTGCCCCAATGCATCGGTGCCTTATCACTGGCGGAAAGTCTTAAGTCGGCACGTTTCATTTCTGTATTTTGCTGACCACATGTTACAATCATTTTTCCATCTTGGACAACGAAGCTTGAATAATTCTGGGCAATTCCCCAATTCTTAAAACTATTACGTCCATCCCAAATCCACCAGCCCGGATCGACTGTAAGAGTTACAGAGGAAGATTTACCGTTCGAAATACAAGTCGCTGAAACAGTAGCCGTTCCAAAACCGACTGCCGTCACCACTCCTTGCTTCACTGTTACGACTTTTTCGTCACTGGAAAGCCATTCAACGGTACTGGCAGTAGCAGATTCCGGAGTAAAAGAATAATCCAGAGCAAGCTCCTGACTCACATACAGCAGTTCATTATGTGGTTCTATTTTCACATCCTCAACAGGAATAAATGGTAATATTTCGAGCTTAAATTCCCCCACAACACCACTTTTGTCATGTGTATAAGCATAAATAGAAACATTTCCCGGCTCTATTCCGGTCACTACGCCTTTCTCATCAACTGTAGCTTTACTCTCATCACTACTCTTCCATGTCAAATAAGAATAAGTGTGATCAGCAGGCAAAATGTGATAAGTCAACTGTAATTTATCGGTTTGATAGAGTTCTTTTACCAAATTCCCCTCACTATCAACATTTGTAAATTCAATTCCCGTCGCTTTTATAACCTCAGGAATAACTGTTACCTTAATAGTACGTTGAGTAATATTGGCCACACCAAAGCCAATGGCAGGAGTTACAGAAATAATAGCACTTCCTTCTGTTTTACCCAAAATCGTACCATTCTCAGATACTGTAGCTACCTTCTCATCTGAGGAAACCCATAAAAGTTCTGAACTTGTAGGATTTTCAGGCGTAATAGAATATACAATCGTAGTATCCATACCGATGGCAATCGGCAGTTGTTCCGATACGTCCAACGTGATGCTATTAATTAACTGCACTTCAGGCATCCCCGTCGTAAATTGTTTCTCATCTTCACATGAAACGACCGTAAGGCATAGACTTAAAAGACTAATCCCCCAAACTTTGTTCACAAAAAAAGAATATCTATTTTTCATATCATTCATCATTTAAAGTACACTATACATTATTCCCATCCCCGGTTTTGTTTCAAATTAGGATTTAGCTGTAACTGATCCTTAGGCAAAGGGAACAAATAATTCTTTTCAGCCCATTTACGGCCTGTTTCAAGTACTAAAATACCATCTGCATTTCTTGTATACTGACATTTAGGCCATGCTGTCTCATATTCCGTTCCTTTCCATTTAATACCTAGAAGATCTTGCGGCATTTCAGTCTCCGCTGTCTTCCAACGTTTCAAATCATCCAGACGGAATCCTTCATGAAACAATTCAATTGTACGTTCACGACGAATCTCTGTTCTCAAATCCAGGCTATTAATAGAAACAAACTCATTAGAAAGTTTAGGCATCTTCTTATTCACCCGGCAACGTACCAAATTCAAAGAAATATTTAAATCACTATCAGAAATCCGGTCATCACGTTCAAATACAGCTTCAGCATAATTCAATAAAATCTCGGCATAACGAATTACAGGAAAATCATAACCCTCATAATTATCTCTAACGGCACGCTCCGCAGCCCATTTCTGATTATGATATCCGGTACCGGCATTCGGGATAAAATTTTTAATGGAAGCCGATGCCAGATCTGCCGCATCTCCATTCCAAGTTACACGCGGATTGCTGTTGCTCCAGAAATTATCATGTGGGCGAGCCATTGTATAACGCATCCGGTTATCACGATTCATAAATTCGGAATCCATTTTATCATATCCTTTAAACAACGGAGACTTATCAATAGGAAGTCCGTCCTGACAAAGATACATATTGGCAAACTTACGGGTAATCCACACCACATTTATCAAATTGCCCTTTGTGATATTCTTGCCTATAGGATTCAATATCTCATCATAGCGACGAGAAAAAATATACTCCTTATTAGCATCCTTTTTCAATCCGGCAGGGTTAGACTTTGTATCCTCCAATATAAACATATATTTCTGGGCACTATCCCCCAAAGCTTCCGGATTAAACATGCTGAATTGCTTGCTATCTATTACCTCTTTGGCTGCTTTGGCTGCGATATCCAACAATGACTTTCCACGTTCCACATTGTCTCTGAATTTCTGCCAAGTACCTTCATATAAAGCTACTCTGGACAAAAACGCCCAACATCCTTCTTGACTGATACGGCCATTTTCTACTTCCGCATATTTGGGCAACAATAATGCAGCGTCCTCCAAGTCTTTTATAATAAAATCAATAACCTCACTACGATCATTCTGAGCAACTTTTAATTCCGGGTCTGTTACATTCAAAGGCTTGGTAACAATAATTGCATTACCATATAACTGTACCAATTCGAAATATGAGTAGGCACGAAAGAATTTTGCTTCACCTACAAACTGTGCTATATCCGCCTGATTAGAATAATCCTCCGCATTTTTCAGCAACAAATTAGTTCGGCGGATATGCGCATAAGCATCACCATAATTTCCATCAGACTCCTGAACGGCGTTCGAGCCATTACTAAAACGATTACGGTCATCTTTATAAGTCATTAAATCTGAATTATAATCCGAATGCAACGGTTTGGTCGAATGATTATCGACTACGCTAAAATTACGGCTCCATCCATAGAACTGATTAGCAAATAATTCAAAATCGGAAGGGGTACTCCATATATTTGTTTCTGCCAACTGGTCTTTAGGTTCTAAGTCCAAGCACGAATGCAACATTAAACCTACTGCCACTATAAAAGCATATTTTATCTTATATAATTTCATAACATTCCAAATTTAAAAAGTTAAGTTTAATCCAAATGTAACATTTCGCGTGAATGGATAACGCCCATAACCTGAGACTTTACGAGAAGCTTCCGGGTCCCATCCATCGTTTATTTTACTTGTTTCCCATAAGTCGGCTCCAGTAACATAAACACGGGCATAACTGATAACTTTTGTTTTAGCCAATAATGTTGCAGGAATAGTATAACCCAATGTTATATTTTTCAAACGTAAATAAGAACCGTCTTCAACCGACCAAGAGGAACAACGATAATTGTAATTATTGATCTGGGATACACTTGTATAAGTAGGATAATGCGCATTCGGATTATCGGGTGACCAGACATTACCTACAGACTGATTAGTAGTGTTCATATATACCTGTCGCATCGGGATACGCCAATTTATATTACTACTATTATCTCCGTCACGCCAAACAGTGCGTTTACCCACCCCTTGAAAGACTACGGAAACATCAAACCCGTTCCATTCCATCCCTCCATTGAAAGAGAAGGAGATTTTCGGATCGTCAGTACCTAAATACACATAATCAGCTTCTGTCAGTTTTCCATCACGATTCACATCTTCAAACATATTATCACCCAAACGCAGTGCACTAGGCATATCTAAAGTATTATTGCCACCATAACGCTTCATGTATTTTTCTAACTGTTCCTCTGTCTGAATCTTGCCACAATATTTCAGGCCAAATACAGAATTCAAAGGATACCCTTCACGATCGGAGCGCACTCCTTCCTTAATAACAACACTACCGCCATTGTCTGTCAACTTATTAGTTGTATAAGTAAAAGTCCCTCCAATGTGGTACGAGATTTTACCGATTTTTTCAGCCCAGTTTATAGTTCCTTCCCAACCACGTGCATTGAAACTACCAACATTTGCCGTAGGTGCTTTGTCTCCCAATATAGCCGGATAAGTCACATCTATCAACATGTTGTTGCATACCTTCCAAAAAACTTCCGCTGTACCGGTCAGACGATTATCAAACAAACCGAAATCTAATCCGATATTATAATTCTGAATAGTTTCCCATGTGCGATCAAGGCTAATCAATTTACCGTTAGTATTCACATAAGACAATTTGTTGTCGCCCACTAAAGCTCCTTTATTCTGTGAGAAGTCATAAAGCTGGACTCCGTCATAGCGGTCAATTCCCCCTTGATTTCCTACAGTCCCATAAGAGAGTCTTAATTTCAACTCATCAAACAGATTTAAATTCTTCATAAAGTTCTCCTCGCTCAATCGCCATCCTCCAGATACTCCCCAGAAAAAAGCCCAACGATTTTCCGGTTGAAATTTTGAAGAACCATCATAGCGGAAATTACCTTCCAATAAATATTTAGACATATAATTGTAATTCAAACGAGAGAAATAGGATAAGAGAGCTTCTTGATATCTTTCGGGACCATTCTTATCTTTATTTTGTAAGGTTACTTCTCCGATACCATTTATTACATCCAGAGAAGGCAATATATTCTTGGCATTGGTAGCTGTGTAATCGTAATCCTTGAAACTATATTGCACACCTAACATTGCTGCTAAATTATGTTTTTCGGCCAATGTTTTATGCCAATTAAGATAAGCATTAAGAGTGTACATATCGGTACGCGAAAACGTCTTGTTATAAAAACTCTCACTCTTTTCCGGGTTGGTTATTACTTTCCTGGTTCCGGCGTAATTATACCAGTCGATTGCTTCTGACTTTATATCACGTATAGAAGTAGAAGTATTGTACCCCATAGTGGCAACTGTATCAAAGTTCTTGTTAAACTTATATCTCAAAGTTTCACTGATATTGATAGCCGAAACTCTTAAATTATTGTCTCCTCCCAATTCACAATACCAGTTGGGTGCTCCCCAAGATCCCCATGAATAAGGTTTGCCATCAATCGTAGATGAAGGAAAGCCCGGTTGTTGAACCGAAGATGTCAACGCTTTATTAATCTGCGTCGGAGCAACTTGATCCTGACGATTGTATGCAATGACAGATTCAATATTGAAAGCATCCGTAACCTGGAAATTATTAGTCAGACGGAAATTATAACGCTGATTATTATTATTACCCCATTTCAGGTTACTTCCATCATACATATAACGTGCAGATAAACGATAAGTATTTTTCTCCGTTCCTCCGGACACACTCAACTCATGAGAGGTAGAGGCTGTAGTTCCCCATAATATATCTTGCCAGTCAGTATCAAAAAACACAAAATCATCGACATCATGGAAATCTGTCGCAAACGGATTCTCACTATGATCCAGATCGATGTAGTGTCCTCTATACGCTTTTGCTAAAGCTACATATTGCAACCATTTATCATCAGATTTAAAGCCATCATTTATACGTACTTGCGTAGCCGCATCACACCATTCATCCAAACTCATCAGTGTGGGTTGCAAACCTACCAATTTAGCTGTAACAGAACCGCTATATTCAATTTTGGCCTTTCCACTCTTCGCTTTTTTTGTTTGAATAAGTACTACTCCACCAGCAGCCTTGCTACCATAAATAGCAGCTGAAGCATCTTTTAAGAAATTAATAGATTCAATATCTGAAGGGTTTATCTGACTAAAAGCATCGGACTCTACCCCATCAATAATAATCAAAGGATCAGAATTATTCTTGGAGAAAGAACCACGTAATTTCATATTCCAGCTTTCATCACCCGGAGCCGATGAGTTTCGGGTAATAATCACTCCCGGAACTTGCCCCTGCAATGCCTGGGCCGGACTGGCAAGCACTCCCTTATCTTTAATCATTTTATCACTAACTACTGTAACAGCTCCTGTCAGTGATTCTTTCTTCTGTGTTCCATACCCCACTACAACAACTTCATCCAGCACTTCACTATCTTCCTGCAATTTCATATTGATTACAGTCTGCGTAGTCACTTCTACAATCTGTTCCTTATAGCCAATATAGCTAAATTTCAGTTTCGCTTTAGTAGGTACATTTATTGAATAGTTTCCGTCGATATCCGTAATAGTTCCTTCTGTTCCTCCTATTACAGTAATATTCACACCAATCAATGGTTCGCCTGTTGCATCAACGACTTGACCTTTCACTTTCTTTTGAGCCTGTGCCACTACTTGGCTATCGTTCATATTCGTATCGGCCCACGCCTTTGAAACAGGACAAAGTCCCAGCATTAATCCTAACGCAAACACCGCTGTTTTGTTAGGTCGCGAATTAAAAAATAATCCTCTTCGTTTCATAAAATTAAATTTGAGGTTTAAAAATAGTATTAAATTTTTGTTCTCTAAAATAAGGTGAGGCATACAAATACCTCTTTGTAAATTCTGACTCCTTTTCCATAAGCACAAAGGGTTATTTATTAATGAATAAGATTATATACAATTCCGGAAAAACTCGCGCATTTCACGACGTCCCAAAAACAGATGGTTTTCCACCGTCCTGCAACTTAAATTCAGTTCATTTGCGATTTCCGGAGACGTTTTATTTTCGAAGCGGCTCAATGTATAAATTAACCGACGTTGTTCGGGCATAGCTGCCAAGCGGGTCCGTTCCATTGTCATTAAATCATCACCGATAATTTTTTCTTCGGTTTCATTGGTAGAAGTGGACATAGTGTCATACATATAGCTGTCTATCTCCTGCTTCTTATAATAACGGCGGATGTAATCGGTCACTATATTGCGGGCAATGGTGAACAGGAAATACTTCACTGTATCCGGACGGAGCATTTGTTTATAGTCCAACAGACGTACGAATACATCTTGAGTTAAATCTTCAGCTTCGTAGCGATGAGTGATACGATAAGTAATATAGGTAAGAATCACCTGGTAATATTCTTTATAAGAATTAGTGATAATGCTGTCGGAAGTGTTAGTCGTTGTATCCATAATACTATCTTTTTCGGTTTTAATCACGATGCAAATATAGAGGTGATTCTGGATATAACAGCCGGAAATCAAGGCGCATCAATCTCAATGAATCGAGATAGACTTCTTTTAAATTATATCATTAATTATCAGAATATTACATTTATATTTCATTGAGTCTCATTTTATAAAATGAGACTCAATGCCCCCCCATTTAGAGAATCTTGGAGAGCATTTCTGATAACTCGCGGTTATTTAGCAAAGCATAGCACTACAAGTCAGGTTTGTATTCAGGAAAGATAAGCCTATCAATAACCCTCAAATAAATAATAAGTAATAATTACTATACACGAGTTCTCTAATTAACATTTGTTATGTCAGTTGAAAATCACATATATGTCAGTTAATCCCACAGATAAAATCAGAATTAAGATGCTATATATTAAGCAATTGAGCAAATACATACCTAAAAAGCCACTGACACAACTGACAACTGACACCTTTGTGCTTATTTAGTTGATAAATACAGTTATGTTAAAAAGATATTTGTATTCAAATATTACTTTTATTTATTTTTACCGCATACTATCCTACATTTCTCTGCAAAATATCAGATAATCAATTTATATAAACATTACATATTATAAAAGGCTACTGACAAAAATTAATAAATGAAATAATCTGTAGTATTTATCCGGTTCAAAAATAAGACATATATAATTGATTATCAACAAATAGCAACGTTTTAAAGATACAAATCCACTGACAAATAAGCACAAAGTGTCAGTTGTCAGTCGTGTCAGTGGCAAACACACCCACTTATAGTATAAAATAAAGACAAAAACTGATTAAAATCCAAGCAAGTACAAGAGTAAAGCAAAACAAGTGCAAGAAAGAAGATAAACAAGTAGAACATTTGGGTAAATCAAGTACTGGATATCAGTGAAAGATGTACATGAAACCGATAAAAGAAGTACTTACTCTTCTTTGGCAGTTCCACCGATACTACGGATATATTCGTTCGGAGTGACTCCCGTACTCTTTTTGAATGATCGGAAGAAAGAAGCACGTGAGCTGAATCCGCAAAGTTCTGCCAATGCGGTTAACGTATAGCGGGAATAGTGGCTGTCCGCTACCATTTTCTTGAATTGAGCGACGCGGTATTCATTGATAAAGTCGTAGTAGGACTGGTTCAGATACTGGTTCAAAAGATACGATAACGAATGTGAAGAAGTATCCAATGCGGAAGCCAGGTCACCCATTTTCAAGTCGGGATTAATATAAGGCTTTTCTTTCTCTACATAGGCAACCAGTTTCTTATGAAGCTCTTTGCATTCCTCTTCAGTCAGCCTGTTGGTCTTATACTTCTCTTCGGTAGCGACGGACGGTTGTTCAGAAATCACTTCCGGTTGCTCGGTAATCGTTTCCGGCTGTTCCGTCACTTGTTCTTTCCGGGATGTATCCTCTGCCGGTGTCGAAACCACCTGAGCGGGAGAAGCAAGCAAGCGGCGCATGCGTTTCCATACATAATAGCGTATAAAGGCTACAATTCCTATGATTAATAAGACAGAAAGCGCCCATCCCCACCAAGGAATCATAGGACGTACCGTCACTTGGCAGGTAGCTTCCGAATGTTCATTTCCAGGAAGGCGGACACGGAATGTATAAGTCCCGGAAGGAAGTCCATAATAAGAGACTTCGTTCTGCGCAGCCAATAGTTTCCAGTCCTTATCAATCCCTTCCAACTGATATTCGTACAGCAAAGCAGAAGGCAATCCGTAGGCAAAATCCGTAAAGCAGAAGGTCAGATTATTCTGATTATATTTCAAGGACGAACCGGTAAAGGAAACACCGTTAGCCAATATATCCGTAAATACTATCGGACGCGCCTTGCCACGTACTTCATCCACACGCTTCGGGTCGACGTAAATCAATCCTTTGGTATTGCCGAACCATAGTATTCCTTTATCATCTTTATAGGCAGCCCCGTTGGTGAAAGTAGGTCCGGGCACTCCGTCATTGAAGGTGAAAGCGTCATACTCCTCCCCTTCTTTCCTTATACGCAGCAAACCGTCATTACAACCTACCCACAACCAACCTTGATTATCCTCTACAATCGCCATCAGCGAATTGTCAGGAAGCGTGGAAAATACGGATTGGTTACGGAAGCGGTCCATTGTCAGCGTAGACGTAAACAGACTCCCTTTCTCACGGATAAAATAAAGGTTATGTTCGGAGTCTTCATAAATCGTCCGTACTTTGTCCTTGTTCACGAATCCTTCAGGAAAGACATTGGAACGCAAGCTTTGGGAAGCCGGGTCATAAATACACATACCGGTTTCCGTGGCAATCCACCCTTTGCCGGTAGAGTCGAAACTGACCTCATACACATTGCCTTCCGGCAGTTGGGAGTTGGCACTGGTAAAGTGCTTGATCTGTTTTGACTGCCCATTATAGCTGAACAGTCCTTGCGAAGTGCCTATCCAGAGATTTCCTTTTGTATCCGGTTTCACACAGAAGATATGCCCTTTCTGAAACAGTTCTGCATCTCCATCTCCTCCCTGGGCAAAATATTTTAGGGATAACGTCTCCGGATTCAATACCATCATGCCGCCGCCATACGTGCCGATATAATATTCGCCTTCATAAAAACAGATGGTCAGTATCAAATCCGAGGTCAGGACGGGTTTTACAAAGCTTTTCACTGTTCCCGTAGCTTCGTTTATATAGAACAAACCGTCGCGCGAACCGATAACTTTCTCTTGCCCCCTGCTTATGAAAGAGCGGATGGAAAGGTTTGCCGAATGGAACGAAGGCGGATAGGCATACGTACGGAAAAGTCCGTTCTGGTAGAGTGAATAATCCAAGCCTGCCTGGAAATGTCCTACCCATACGGCACCTCTGTCATCAACGAGCAAGGAGTAGACAGAATTACTGCGAATCCCTTCCTTATCGCTTACATCATGATAGAAACGACGCGTCACCTGCTGGTCTTTATGTGAAAGGAAGTGGACGCCATTGCCATCGGTAGCTATATAGACGGTTTCTTTTCCGTCACTGGAGATGTCGGAGATAACATCGCATCCTAAAGATACGGTATGGGAGAATGTCTTTTTCTTCATATCGAAACGTACTACTCCCTGGCTCATTGTCCCCAAGTAGAGCGTCTCCCCGATACGGGTAAGGCAACGGAAGTAATCGGCTTCGGGCACATTCTCCTGAAAATGCCAGGAATCAATCTTTCCGTCTTTCAATGAATAGGAATACAGTCCTTGCACCGTAGCCAACCACAGTGCGGTTTTATCTTCGTTCAGACAAATATCCATGATTCTGTTACAGGCAGCCAACATATTCCGGTCGGTCAATACTTGGAGCAATTGCCCGTCCTTTTGGATGAACAGTCCTTTCTCCGTACCGATATAGAGAATATCTCCATCCGGAAGTAAGGTATTTACAGCAAAGTCTATCTTTTCGGGAACAATTCTTTCCAATTGGCTGCTTGCACGGTTCAACCGCCAGAGTCCGATACCATTTCCTACCCAAAGTTGCTTATTGGCAGTTTCTGTGACCGTATTAACACGTTTTTTTCTTCCCGACTCAATGCCCCGGAATTCAAAATGGCGCACTTTCACACCGTCAAAACGGTCGAGACAATTATCTGTCCCCAACCATACAAAGCCTTCGGAATCTTTATAAATGGCATTGACCAACAGTCCGGACAGCCCGTCGGACATGACGACATTACGGAATGTGTAATTCTGGGCTTGCAGTTCCATACCACAAGCCAAGTATATTAATATTAGAATCAGATATTTAATCGTGTTCTTCACTTACAACTGCTTCCTTTCATATTAAACATGTGCACAAACATACATAAAATTCTCCAAAAGAGCACATTCCTTTTCCTAAAAAAGTAACCCCTTCGTATTTGTTGTACATGACAAACAAATACGAAGGGGTGGGATTATTTACTCAATGCTATTGAAAATTTTATTTGCACCTGCTTTAATAACAGTCTTAATCTGAACCTTTTTCTACCAATTCAATCATATAGCTATAAGTATATTTCTTGTCAAGCAAGCGATATTCATTGTGCGGATACATTCCCCAACTATTATCGCCGCCTAACCCGCGTTGCCTCAAGTCAACGTGCAGAAAGATATTCTTTTGCGGAACAATGTCGATAGTATGCTGCAATTTACGGGTCAGACCGGGGTCAAGGTCTTCCGGTGAGAAATGCAAAGCGGAAAATGCGACAGGTTGCAAGCCTGTAATTCTCACTCCTTGCCCTTCGCTATCCAATAAGGTCAGCCAACGAACATCTGTTTTATTTCCTGTTTCCTGCGG
>ULWI01026918.1_pt1 | contig 18171 bp, 10 predicted proteins | sample 1960301 | NCBI WGS metagenome assembly ULWI01 (sample SAMEA4835811, study PRJEB28245) | human gut metagenome | biome: gut microbiome; material: fecal sample | place: Denmark | collected 2008 | reverse complement strand
ATTGCCGCTGTACAGACTCGCCTCGACGAGGTGAAGGCCACTATCGAGAAGGACTACGCCATCGTAGCCGCACAGTTTGTCGGTGTGGAGTCCAGTATCCAGTATGACATCAACAAGAAGAAGAATGAGCTGAAGGCTCTGTATGAGGCCGTGGAACTCGACGAGAATAGCACCATCGACCTGGAGACCATCAAGACTGCTATCGAGCAGCTGCTCGCTGATGCCAAGGCTGCGGCAGAGGCTAACAGCATCGGTTCCATCCAGAGGCTGATGAGCGAGGGCGCAACGTTCTATACGCTCGGCGGCCAGAAGGTCGAGGCTCCTTGCAAGGGCAACATATATATGATCCGTCATGCTGACGGAAGTGTCAAGAAAGTATATATCAAGTAATCAATGCTTGTTAAGGCTGGTTCTAATAATTAGTTCGGGGACTTTCGAAACCATTGAGGGTAAAAGGTCTATCGGTCTGATTTTAGAGCCAGCCTTATGGTAAAAGAGTTTACCATACTATCAATTCCAGTTGAACCGGAGAAGTCAGTTCTCGATGTTTTGGAAGGTCTTTGGAAGTCAAAGCGCAGTCGGCGAAGTGGGTGAAATGGACAGCGCATGCGTCGTTGCCTGTCGTTTGGATTCCTGTATTATCAAAAGACTTGCCCTGTCCCCAACAGGGCTACGATCGGTTTCTCATCATTCTGACTTCAAGGAAACAACCTTGGAAGTATAACTTCGTTTGGGGTTTTTACGCTTACTGAGGTTTGTGAAAATCTCGTAAGCTGTTTCCCTTTATGAAATTCATTCCATCGGTGGGATGACGAATGTCGGCTGTGAAGTCGGGTTCGTCTCCCACCGTTTTGCATCCCCTCCCCCTTGCTCACGACCCAAACTGATAGCTTCACGAACAAAAGCCTTAGAAAAAACCATCTACGAAATAAAAAAGAGGATTTACGAAAAAGACCCTTTAAACTGCTGATATTCAAGACAAAACCGTAGTAAACAAAATCGCATCACTAAATCTAAACAAACTTTTTTTGATTTTTTTCTCAAAACAGGGGTTACTTTCCCCCTTTTCTCCTCATTAATATATGAAACACGATTAGTTGCCGTAGCGGAACGGCACACCCGCAGCGACTGCGGGCTCTACTTACTGGACACAATATATATATGTATCAAATTTATCGGGGCACCCATCGTGGTGCCCCGCTTTGTGTTTTTACCATCTAATTAACCCGTTTCCATTCGATTTTTGAATCAAGAATTTGCAAGTAAAGAAAGTAAATCCGTATGCGGCTATCAGTTTTTTAGAATGCGATGGCTGGTGTGTAGATGAAAGTCAGCAGGAATATGGGGTGGTAAGAATCAGAGTGAGATGGCGTGGGAGTGGTGTGTAACTTGTTGATATACAAAAGTAAATCGGAAAGGAAACAAGCAGAAATCATCTTATCGAAAATGCTTATAGCTGCATTTGTGCTTTTTAAATGCCGATGATCTGCGGCTTTCGTTATTGTCTATACCTTTGCAATCGAAAATCGCGGATGCCACTTCCGACAGGTGTGGCGCTGCGGCAAGGCAGAGGAAATTAGTCAAAATAATAAAGTACAAATGGAAATACTTGAAAAGTTGTTTTACGGATTCCCCGAGTTGTGGGGAGGAGGCGTGGCCCACTCAGTGATGATTCTGGCCCTGGTGATCACGCTCGGCCTGTGCTTGGGCAAGGTTCGGGTGCGCGGAGTATCGCTCGGGCTGGCCTGGGTGTTGTTTATCGGTCTGCTGATGGGCAACCTTCCCATCACCATCGACGAGCATCTGCTCCACTTCCTCAAGGAGTTTGGCTTGATACTCTTCGTCTATTCCATCGGCCTTGAGGTGGGCCCGGGCTTCTTCTCCTCCTTCCGTGGAGGTGGCAAGAGTCTCAATATCCTCAGTATTGTAGTTGTGGCATTGAGTATTGTGACAACCCTCGTGGTCTATTCCTTCTCTGGCACATCCGCTACGACCCTCGTCGGCATCCTCTCGGGTGCCGTGACCAATACCCCGGGACTGGGTGCGGCACAGCAGGCGTTCAGCGATCTGCGCCACATTGACGCCCCATCCATCGCCACAGGCTATGCCATCGCCTACCCTGTGGGTGTGCTGGGTGTGATCCTCTCATTTGTCATCCTCCGCTATGCCCTGCGCATCGACAGACACCATGAGGAGGACGCTGCCAAAATGGGCGCAGGCCACTTGAAGGAAATGACACTCCACACGTTCTCTGTGCGCCTGACCAACAAAATGGTGGCTGGCGACACGGTGCGCCAGATCCACGAAGTGCTGAAACGCGACTTCATGATCTCGCGTATCATCCACAGCGACGGCAGTGGCAAGGGTGAAGTGGTCAACGGGGCGACGGTAGTCAACGAGGGCGACCTGCTCCAGGTGGTGGCCCATCCTACGGCCGTGGAGGCCATCGTGGCCCTTGTCGGCGAAAAGGTAGAGGTGGCGCCCGAGACCTTTGGCAAGGATCTGATCACGCGTCGCATCCTTGTGACGAAGCCGGGTGTCAACGGCAAGAGCATCGGCCAGATGGGTATCCGCACGAGCCTTGGCACGAATATCACGCGAGTGAACCGCAACGGTGTGGACCTCATCGCTACCCCGCATCTGAAACTGCAGCTTGGTGATCGTGTGACGGTGGTGGGTACGGAGCTTGCTATTGCCCATACGGAGAAACTCCTTGGCAACCAAATGAAGCGGCTCAACGCGCCCAACCTCATCCCTATTTTCCTTGGTATCATGCTCGGTTGTATCGTGGCCAACATCCCCTTCTTCCTTCCGGGTATCAATGAGAGCCTGCGACTGGGACTCACCGGCGGCCCGCTGGTGGTGGCCATCCTCATCGGTTTCTTCGGCCCGAAATATAACCTCGTGACCTATAATACGATCTCGGCCAACTTGATGTTGCGCGAGGTGGGTATCTGCATCTTCCTGGCCTGTGTTGGACTGGGCACGGGAGCGCCCTTTGTACAAACCCTTGCCACGGGTGAGGGCGCGCAGTGGATTGCCTATGGTGCCGCCATCACGATGGTGCCTATTCTGGTTGGTGGTTTGATAGGCCGCTATGTCTTCCACATCAACTACTACACGATGCTCGGTGTGCTTGCTGGTGCCCATACCAATCCGGCAGCCTTGGCCTACGTTCGCGAGCAGACCTCTGCTGACGCGCCCGCCGTGGGCTACGCCACGGTCTATCCTTTCGCTATGTTCCTGCGCATCGTCACGATTCAGATACTGATCTTTGTATTCGGATAAACGAATGAGAAACGTCAAAACAGAGAACCCTTCAGTGCGCCCCTCGGCAGTAGAAGAGCCGAGGCGGCGGCGCGGAGTGGCCGAAACGGAACTCTGCCACAAGCTCGACCTGCTGCTACGCACAGGAAGCCTGCTCATGGAGAGTGCGGCCGACACCTCGCGCATCCTGCGGACGATGAAGCGCGCGATGGCCTTCCTGGGACTGGACGAGCGCTACATACACCTCTATGTCAACTGGAACGTGCTCATGGTCAACTACAGCGATGAGCTCCACTCGTTTACGAAGTTTCAGCGCTGCGAGCGTCACGGCATCAGTCTGGCCACCATCGCCAAGGTGAGCCGCCTCACCTGGACGGCCATCCGCGAGGACTTCTCGCTCGTGCAGTATGAGAAGGCCCTCGACGACATCCACGATGCGCCACGTGGCTTCACCCCCTGGCAGGTGGCGATAGGTGGCGGCTTTGCCTGCGGTGGCTTCTGCATCCAGTTTGGCTGCGACTGGACCGCATTCTTTTATTGCTCCCTGGCGGCCATCCTGGGTTTCCGCCTGCGGATGTTTCTCCCCACGATGGGTTGCAACAACTACGTCGCCATCGGCATCTCGGCCTTCGTGGCCACGTTGCTGGCTTGGGCGACAGCACTCCTTTCTACTGATCCAGCGATGATGGCGGGCATGCCGTCGTGGATGATCTCCACTACGCCATGGCACCCACTGATGGCGTGCGCGCTATTCATCGTACCTGGCGTGCCACTCATCAACTTTGTGAGCGACATGCTCGACGGCTATATCGAGACCGGATTCATCCGTGCCGTCAATACGTTGCTCATGGTGCTGGCCATGGCCTTCGGCATCGCCTTTGCCATCAAGGTCTGCGGCATCGACAATTTTGCCAAGACGCTCACCATGACGCCCCATCATGAGTATTGGGAGTATGCCATTGCTGCCGCCGTGTCGGCCATGGGATTCTCCACCATCTTCAACATCCCGCGGCGATTGCTGCCCGTCGTGGCCGTGGGTGGTATCATCGCCGTGTGTGTGCGCAACTTTATCAACCTTGGTCCGAGCAATGGCAACCTCGGCCTGGACATGGGACTGACCATCGGGTCGCTGGCGGGAGCCACGGCGGTAAGCATCGCTGTCATCAAGGCGCGCCACTGGTTTCATGTGCCCCATCAGTGTATCACCATCCCGAGTGTCATCCCGATGATTCCGGGTGTGCTGATGTATCGCGCCCTCTTCGCTTTCATCGAGATGCACGGTGTCGTCGGTGAAGTCACGGTGGGTATGAACAATGCCATCAAAGCTTCGCTGGCCATCATCTGCATCGCCCTCGGCGTGGCTGTGCCCAATCTCTTTTTCCGCCGTTTCATCGAGGATACACGCAAGCGGAAGTTGCTCGCCATGCTCGTGGAACGGAAAAAGCGCAACGGAGAGTTTGTCACGCCCCATGCCGTAGGAGTGAGACAGGGTGCACACAGAAGGACAAGAAAGGAGAAAAATCATGCCCGCGATACGCACGAATAGAAACTCTTGTAGTATCTTTGCAAACGGATTTAGACCGATAAGAATGGAAATCAGACAATTGAAATATTTTCTCCAGGTGGCCGAAACGCTCAATTTCTCCAAGGCGTCGCGGAAGCTCTACGTCACGCAGAGTACCCTGTCGCAGCAGATTTCCCATCTGGAGCAGGAGATAGGAATGCCGCTCTTTGAGCGCAATTCCCACGAGGTGTATCTCACGGAGGCGGGAAAAGAACTGTTGCCCTACGCCCAAAAGACGGTCAATGCGGCCGGGGCTTGTGCGGACCACATGAACGACCTGCGCGAGATGCTGGCTGGAGAACTCAACATCGGAGTGACATTCTCCTTCAGCAACATTATGGCCGAGACGCTCATCGCGTTTATCCACGCCTATCCCCACGTCAGGCTCAACATCGTCTATCGTTCCATGCAGGAACTGATGGACGGACTGAAGAAGCGTGAACTGGACCTCGTGCTGGCCTTCAAGCCGCTGAAACGGGACAAGGTGATAGACAGCAGAGCGATTTTCAGCAATCGCCTGGCGGCCATCGTCAATGATCACCATCCGCTGGCAAGGCAGCAGAGCGTCACCCTCGCTGACCTTGAACGCTATGATCTCATTCTGCCCTACAAGGGCTTGCAGGCGCGCAACGCCTTCGAGCACCTGCTGGAGGGGCGTGACAACAACTTCAAAATCATGGTGGAGGTCAACAATGTCAATATCATCTTTGACTTGCTGAGCCGCAGTTCGCTTGTCTCCATCCTCTCGGAATCCACCACGCTCACCCAGCCAGGTATGAAGGCTATCCCTATCGATGCGGAGGGCAACGAGATGGACGGTTGTGTGCACCTGCTGCGCGACTCCTATATGAAGTCGTCGGCCCAGGAGTTTATCCGCATGCTCAGTCAATCGACAGCCCTGCTGGCCAACCTCGCCTTCAAAGATATACTGAGGTAGGCTACCGCAGAAGATGAAGATGCTGTCCATAGCTTCTGCCTTCACGGTCGCCAGCCATTCCTCACACAAGCTTTTTTGTGTTTGATTAGTGTTTTGCAGCATCCCGATGGGGATGCAAAAAGCCACATTCCAACGGGTTTCTCCCTTGCGAATGTGGCTTTGTCTATCGTATAAAGTCTCCACTACCCTGCTATGTGCAACGGTGTGTGGTGTCTTTGCGGACGTTGAAGCGCTTGGTCTTAAAATGTAGCGTGGCGCAGCGGTGTCGTGTATTGGTACGGAAGCCATGCCAACGAGGGGACGTCGCGGAGGAAGAGGAGGAAGGCGTGCTTGCCACGCTCCACACTGCCATACTCCGCGGACAAGCCCATGGCGGCGGCGGAGTTGAGGGTGATGGCATTGAATGCCTCTTCGGGGGTGAGACGCATCTTCGTGCAGGCCAGGGACCAGACAAACTTCATGTCGCCCGACGGCGTGGAGCCTGGGTTGTAGTCGGAGGCGAGAGCGATGGGCAGGCCAGCGTCGATGAAGCCACGGGCCGGGGCAAACCGCATATTAAGGAAGAAGGACGTACCCGGCAGACCAGTGGGCATGGTGACGGCACCACGGAACTGCTCTATGCCTTCCTCGGGGAGTGCCTCCAAGTGGTCGGCAGAGAGTGCACCATGAGCGATGGCAACACGGGATCCACCCGAGAAGGCCAGCTCGTCGGCATGAATCTTACCCTTCATGCCATATTTCTCGCCTGCCTCGAGGATGCGGTCGGTCTCCTCTGGCGTGAAGAAACCCTCGTCGCAGAACACGTCCACAAAGTCGGCCAGTCCCTCGGCAGCCACACGGGGCATCATCTCGTTGATGACGAGATCGACATATTCTGACTGGCGTCCCTTGTAGGCTCTGCCGACGGCATGGGCACCGAGGAAGGTGGTCACGATGCGGAGTGGCGAATGGGCCTTTACGCGCTGGGCGACACGCAGAATTTTCAACTCATCCTCGGTCGTCAGTCCGTAGCCAGACTTGATTTCCACGCATCCTGTGCCTTTCTGCCAGATTTCCTCGGCACGGCGCATGGTCTGCTCGAAAAGGTCCTCCTCGCTCGTCTCGTGGAGACGGTCGGCAGAATTGAGGATGCCACCACCGCGGGCGGCAATCTCAGCGTAGGACAATCCCTGGAGTTTGTCTTCAAACTCCTGCTCACGGCTGCCTGCCCAGACCAGGTGGGTATGGCTGTCGCAGAAGCGCGGCATGACGAAGGCGCCCTTAGTGTCGATGACCTTTGCGCCCTGCGTCAGCTCCGCAGGCACGCTTCCTGTGCCGAAATCCAAGATTTTGTCGTCCTCGACGGCGAGCCATGCGTCCGTCATCGTCTCTACGCGGGCCATCTCCTGTCCCGCCTTGCGCAGCTCTCCGTGGGTGATACCACAGAGTTGGGCGATGTTGGTGTATATCGTTCTCATTGTCTTCGTATAATATAAATAATGATGATACCAATAAAAAAAGTGCGGGGGAGAGCAAGCGCGCCCGTCATGGACACCCTTGCCGTCCCCCGCACGGATCTTACTTTTTTATCGTTTTAGTTTTTCTATCGATCATGAGGCCGCGCCTAACGATCGATGGGGATAAAACGTTTAGAATTGATTCTTGGCGATGAAGTCGATGCTCTTGGCGATGAGCGGGTACATCACGCGGTCGATCTCGATGAACGGGACGATCTTGCGGTACTCTGCGTGCAACTTCTCTACCGCGGGCGAGGACTTCAGCGGACGGCGGAAGTCGAGGGCCTGTGCGGCGTTGAAGAGCTCCAAGGCAAGGACGCGCTCCGTATTCTCGGCCACACGATAGAGTTTCGTGGCGGCGTTGGCACCCATGGAGACGTGGTCCTCCTGACCCTGGCAGGTGGGGATGCTATCGGCAGAGTTTGGCATGCAGAGCATCTTGCTCTGGCTGACGATCGAGGCGGCAGCATACTGGGTGATCATGAATCCGCTGTTCACACCCGGCTTGGCAACGAGCATGGAGGGAAGACCGCGCTGCTCGTCGCCCAACTTGTAGATACGGCGCTCGGAGATGCTGCCCAACTCGTTGAGGGCGATGGCCAGGAAATCCATCGGAAGGGCGATGGGCTCACCGTGGAAGTTGCCGGCAGAGATGATCATATCCTCCTCGGGCACCACGGTGGGGTTGTCGGTGGCGGAGTTCATCTCGGTCGTGCAGACCTCCTCCACATAATGGAGTGTATCCTTGAACGCACCATGTACCTGCGGGATGCAGCGGAAGGAGTAGGGATCCTGCACATGGGTCTTGTGCTGTTTGATCAGCTCAGAACCCTGGAGCAACTCGTAGATATGGTCTGCCGTCTCCATCTGGCCGCGATGGGGGCGCACGGCGTGGACAGGATGCAGGAACGGCTCGATTCTGCCGTCGAAGGCATCGAGAGACATCGTGGCGATGAGGTCGGCCCACTTCGACAGATCCTGTGCCTTCAGGACGCTCCAGGCGAAGAAGGCGAGCATGTTCTGCGTACCGTTGAGGAGGGCGAGACCCTCCTTGGAGGCGAGGTGGATGGGCTTCCATCCCATCTTCTCGTTGAGCTCCTCACCCGTGATGATCTTGCCCTCATACTCTACATGGCCGAGGCCGACGAGCGGCAGACAGAGGTGAGCCAGCGGCACGAGGTCGCCAGAGGCGCCCACGCTACCCTGCTGATAGACAACGGGGCACACGCCGTGGTTGAAGAACTCGATGAGACGCTCCACGGTGTCGAGCTTGATGCCGCTGTAGCCGTAGGAGAGCGACTGGATCTTGAAGAAGATCATCAGACGGACCACATCCGTCGGCACGCGGTCGCCCTCGCCACAGGCGTGGCTCATCATGAGGTTGATCTGCAACTGGGACAGCTTGTCCTCGTCGATGCTCACCTTGCAGAGGGAGCCGAAACCTGTCGTCACACCGTAGATGGGTGCCTCGGCGGTGGCAATCTTCTTGTCCAAATACTCACGGCAGCGGATGATGCGTGCCTTGGCGTCGTCGGAGAGACGCAGCTCATAGCCCTCGCGGATGATGGCGCGGACGGTATCGAGCGTCAGATGTTCTGCGCTGATATAATGGATTTTACGTTCCATTGCTTCTTTTCTTTCTTAAAGTGTTGTCAGGCCCGTGAAGGCCCGATGGGTTGATGTTTTGATTTTATCGTTGCTTGAAAACATATCGCGCAACAGGTTGACTGGGAGCCTGTTGCAGCCCCCAGACAATATGTTAGAACGCAGCGTCGATGATGTTGTCGTCGACGAGGTTCGGCATGGTCATGCGGAAGTCGGGCGTGCGGTCCATCTCACGCTGGATGGCATCCATGGATCCCTTGTTGCGGGCCCATGCACGGCGGGAGATACCGTTGTTAACATCCCAGAAGAGCATCTCGCGGATGTTGCGGCTGCTCTCCTCGGAGCCATCGACTACCATACCGAAGCCACCGTTGATGACCTCGCCCCAGCCTACACCGCCACCGTTGTGGATGCTCACCCACGTAGCGCCACGGAAGGAGTCGCCGATGACGTTCTGTACGGCCATGTCGGCGCAGAACTGAGAACCATCGTAGATATTGGAGGTCTCGCGGAAGGGAGAGTCGGTACCGGAGACATCGTGGTGGTCACGACCCAGAACGACGGGTGCCTTGAGGCGGCCATCCTTGACGGCCTCGTTGAAGGCCAGCGCGATGCGGGTACGGCCCTCACAGTCGGCATAGAGGATGCGGGCCTGTGAACCGACGACGAGGTGGTTGGGACCTGCCTCGCGGATCCAGTGGATGTTGTCGTCGAGCTGATGCTGGATGTCGGGGGTGGCATGGCTGCGCTCGTCCATCATGATCTCCTCGGCAATCTTGTCGGTCAGTGCCAGGTCGGCGGGATCGCAAGAGGTGCAGACCCAGCGGAACGGACCGAAGCCGTAGTCGAAGAACATCGGACCCATGATATCCTGGACGTAGGACGGATAGCGGAAGCCGTGACCGTCGGCAGCCATGATGTCGGCACCGGCGCGTGAGCTCTGCAGGAGGAAGGCATTGCCATAGTCGAAGAAGTACATGCCACGGGCGGTCAGCTTGTTGATGGCAGCCACCTGGCGGCGCAGAGACTCCTCGACACGGGCCTTGAACTCCTTCGGATCCTCGGCCATCATGCGCTTGCTCTCCTCCAGGGTGAGACCCACGGGATAGTAGCCACCGGCCCACGGATTGTGGAGAGAGGTCTGGTCGGAACCGAGATTGACCTCGATATCCTCCTCGGCCAAGCGCTCCCAGAGATCGACGACATTGCCGACGTAGGCCATTGACTTCACCGTCTTGGTGCTCACAGCCTCGCGGATGGCGGGAATCAACTCGTCGAGCGAGGTGTGGAGCTCATCGACCCAACCCTGCTCGTGACGCTTCTCGGCAGCGAGCGGATTGATGTCGGCCACGACGCTGACCACCTTGGCGATGTTGCCAGCCTTGGGCTGAGCACCGCTCATGCCACCGAGGCCAGAGGAGACGAAGAGGGGGATGGGGTTCTTGGCACCACGGGCGGGATCGTGCATCACACGACGGGCGGCATTGAGGACCGTGATGGTCGTGCCGTGGACGATGCCCTGCGGGCCGATATACATATAGGAACCAGCCGTCATCTGTCCGTACTGGCTCACGCCGAGGGCGTTCATGCGCTCCCAGTCGTCGGGCTTGGAGTAGTTGGGGATGACCATACCGTTGGTGACGACCACTCTCGGTGCGCGCTTGTGTGACGGGAAGAGGCCGAAGGGATGGCCAGAGTACATCACGAGGGTCTGCTCGTCGGTCATCTCGGAGAGGTACTTCATCGTCAGACGATACTGTGCCCAGTTCTGGAAGATGGCGCCATTGCCTCCATAGATGATCAACTCGTGCGGGTGCTGTGCCACGCGCGGGTCGAGGTTGTTCTGGATCATCAGCATGATGGCTGCGGCCTGCTCCGAACGATGGGGATAGTCGGAGATGTTGCGGGCCTTCATCTCATAGGTGGGACGGTAGCGGTACATATAGATACGACCGTACTGGCGCAGTTCCTCGGCGAACTCGGGGGCGAGCTGTGCGTGAAGCTCCTTCGGGAAATAGCGGAGCGCGTTGCGCAGAGCGAGCTTCTTCTCCTCCGGGGTGAGGATATCCTTGCGCTTGGGCGCATGGTTGATGGTGGTGTCGTAGGGCTGCAATGCCGGCAGCTCAGCGGGAATGCCGGCACGGATGTCGGCCTGAAATTCTGCTAAGGTCATTATTTTGTTACTTTTTGTTCAATGGTGAAAGCCCTTTGGCGTCTTTCGGCCAAAGGGCTTCGGTATGGTGTCTTATCCCTCGATCTTCGTATCGACGATAGCGAGGATCTCCTTCTCCTGCTGCTGTGCGTTCTCGGCCATCTCCTTGGCCTCGGCCAAGATGGCGTCGGCAGTGGCACGGTCCTTGAGAGAAGCAGCGTTGATGCGGACGTTGAGCCATGCGCCGAGCACTGCCGAGCGAGCGGCGAGTGCGCCTACTCCTGCGTCGCTGACAGAGGCGGGGTTGCCCTCCTGTGCCATGGCGCGGCAGATGTCGAAGGCGGCATAGGCGGTCTTCATCGTCTCCAGAGGCACCTTCGTGGCATAGAGCGTGGCGTCCTGGATGGCCTGGCTGCGGGCAGCCTTCTCCTCTTCGGTGCCCTTGGGCAGGCCGAAGGCATCCATGATGCGGTTGAAGGCCTCGGTGTCCTCATCGACGAGGTGCAGGGCGCGGCGGACGATATCCTGACCACGGTCTGCCCACTGAGAGAACTCCTCCCAACGCTCGTCCCATCCACGCTTGTGGGCAGAGAGGTTGGCCACCATCGTGCCCAGGGCAGCTCCGAGCGCACCCATGTAGGCGGCGATCGTGCCACCACCCGGTGCTGGACTCTCGCGGGAAGTTTCGTTGGCAAACTCGCTCACCGTGAGATCGACGAGCTTCGCCGTCTTGTCCTCATCCTCCAGGAGATACTCGATGACCTTCTCTCTCGGGTTGAAGGGCTTGAGGTCCTCCAGACCCATGGAGTGGATGGCGATCTTGATGATGTCCTCCTCGGGGATGCCGGTGGAACGCTGCTGCTTGTGCAGGAAATACTCACCAGCCTCGATGAGCACGCGCTTCGGAATGAGACCGACAATCTCCGTACCCGTCACGCGGACGCCACGCTCGGCGGCGGCACGGCAGACCTCGTCGAAGGCCTTGTGGAGCGGGGTGACATTGATGTTGGTCATGTTCATCGAGACCTGTGCGATGCCATACTCGTCGATGAACCATCCGATGGCCTTTGTGGCTTTCAGCGTGCCCGGCTGCATGATGGGTGATCCATTCTCGTAGCGGAGGATCTTGCCCGTGAGGCTACCACCCTCGCGCATGGGGCGTCCCTTCTCGCGCACGTCGAACGCGATGGCGTTGGCGCGGCGGGTGGAGGTGGTGTTGAGGTTATAGTTGACGGCAATCAAGAAGTCGCGTGCGCCGACAGCGGTGCAGCCCGTGCGTGCCACCTTTTCGTCGAAGGGACGGTTGCCCAAGTCGGGACCATCCTCCGTGCCGAGACGCTCGGCGAGCTTCTCATACTCACCACGGCGGCAGACGGCGAGGTTCTTGCGCTCCTCGGTCTGTGCGGCAGCCTCGTAGAGGTAGCAAGGAATCTCCAACTCGTTGGCGAAACGCTCACCCAACTTGCGGGCCAACTCGGCACACTCCTCCAGCGTGATGCCGGCTACAGGTACGAGCGGGCACACGTCGGTGGCACCGAAGCGGGGGTGTGCGCCATGGTGCTGGCGCATATCGATGAGCTGGCCAGCCTTCTTGACTGCACGGAAAGCAGCCTCACAGACGTCCTCGGGCGAGCCGACAAACGTCACCACGGTGCGGTTGGTGGCCTCACCCGGATCGACATCGAGGAGCTTGACGCCCTTGACAGACTCGACCTCGCGGGTAATCTGGTTAATCACGTCCATGTTGCGGCCCTCGGAAAAGTTGGGGACACACTCTACAATTCTTACATCTTTCATGTTCGTCTTGTTTCAGGAGATTGTTTAAAATATGCGACAAAATTACAGTTTTCTTCCGAAACGACCAAATAAATGAGGGAGAAATGTTGGGGACAAGGCAGCAGGGTGCCGTGACGGGGCGGCAAAGGGACTAAAATGGCGGTGGAAATGATGGAAAATGGGAGGAAGATCGCGACGAAAAAGACGGGACAAAAGGATGGAATCGCTGACGAAAGGATGCGCCCGCCAACGGCCTGTGGGGGCTGATGGCGGGCGCAGCTATGGGAAATCATGCCAGGTCGCCGTTTGGGCGAACCGTAGCTGACTATCAGAAGGTGACGTTCATACCGAGGTTCAGACTGGCATTGGAACTGAGGGGGATAAACTCCTTGCTCGTCTTGCCGAGGATGTGGTCCATGCCGATGAAGAAGTTGAAACCCTTCGGATGGGCGTTGATGACCCATCCCATGCTGGCCGTGAAGCTATTGACCGAGAAGCTCATGCCGCCATCGAGCCATGACAGCGGGGCTACGTTGGCACTCAGGCGCGCGTCGGTCCAGCTATACTTGCCATTGATGCGGGTGGAACTGAGGAAGCCGAACTTCAGCTGGCGGTAAGCCGGGAGCGTGTATTCGCATCCGAAATTCATCGTCGCACCGATACCCGTACTGCGGCTACCCTTGTCGCCATCGCTGGAGAGGTTGGCAAAGTCGGCAATCTGGTCGGCATAGCGGTCGCCCTGCGACTCCAAGCTGTTGTCCTTCGGGTTGCCCATGGCGTCCTCTTTCTTGACAGCCACGTCGTGGAAGCCGTTGAACTCGAAACTCGTCTGGCGATTGACGGCCTGCATGTTGTTGCTCCATCCGATGAAGCCAAGGTCGAGCAGCGCGGCGCTCACCGTCCAGTCGTCGTCGATCTTGTAAGTAGCACCGAAGTCGAAGGCCATACCAAAGCCACCCAGGCCGGCACCATCGACATCCACGTCGTTCACGCGACGGTAGGTGCCCTGTCCATCAACCTTGTACTCTTTCTGCTCCTCTTTATAAGTGAAGCCCTTCATCGACACATTGGCCATCGCTTGTCCCGTCATGGTCCATTTGTCCGGACCGCTGAGGTCGGCACGCAGGTCTTTGATCTCGGCATCGGCACGGGCCACACCGAAAAGCAACTTCATCTTGGCACCGACACGCAGGCGGTCGTCGATCTGGCGTGAGTGGCCCAAAGCGAGTTGCACAAACGACTGGGCATGGGCGTGGATGTCGCCGATGTCATAGCTTTGGTTGCCCGTGTTCTTGGCAAAAGCAAAGAGCTCGTAGGGCAGCGACAGACCTACGTTGGTGCGGGCATCGAGCGAGATGGTGTTGTAGCCGCCCCAGGCCTTGAAGCCCGCAGAGAGCAGCGTAATGTCCACGTCGGCATTGATGCGATTGTTGCCCGAGGCAAAGCCCTTCAGTGCCTCGCCGTCAGCGATATAAGGATTCATGAAGGTGGTCTTCTTCTTGTCGCTGTCGATGCCATAGCGCGGGTTGTCGAAGAGTACGTCGCCGAGGCCGAAATTGCCCTGCGTGCGCACCTGAATGTTGCCGAGAGCGGGTATCGAGACGTAGTTCTGGACGTTGCCATACGCCGGGTTGAGGTTGTGGCGGAAGGTATATCCGTCGATGAAGTAGCCCGTGTTGGGTCCCTGGGCCATCGCGCCGCAGGACAGTGTGGCCAGTGCGGCGACCATCATATATTTCTTGCTTCTATTCATGATGTTGTGTTGGGTCTAAAAGTGGTTATCAGTCCTTGTTTACGATGATCTTGCCGACGAGTCGCACCTTGATGTCGCGCGCCTTCAGCGTGTGGTTGTAGGCGTTGATGGTCTGGCCTACGATACTCTTGGCACCCTCCTCGCCCGAGGCTGCCTCGATGCGGAATGTGAGTCCATCAACGAGAGCCACGCTGCCCGGCTCGCCCTCGGTCAGTCGTATCTTGAGCGGTGTGACGACGGGAGTGTTGCCGTCCTCGGAGGCATTGATGACGTTGGACACCTCTACCTTGATGCGGTTCTCGGGAATCGGCTTGCCCTGGACGTCGATGGCGGTGGCTGATACGGTCAGGTAGGCGGGAATCTTGTTCTCCACGTTGGCCGTCAGTTCGATGGCGCTGCCCGCCATGAGGTCGATGTCCTCCAGGTCGTCAGTCCATCCGTCGATGGTGTCGTTATAGACGATGCGTGCGCCCTCGTCGAAGGCGAGCGGTGCCATGATGGAATAGGCAGGCTGGATGGTGTAGCTCTTGCCAAGTTCCATCGTGCCCTCGCGGGAGGCATCGGCACGGGCCTCGGCGGCAAAGCGTACCGTCTTCGGAATGCGACGCATGATGTCGGAGAGTTGGGGAACGGCCACCACCTGATCGTAGGCGGAGGCATCCACACCCTCAGCATATTTGCAGATGCAGACATGGGTGGAGCCATCCGGACGGATGTAGAACTCGGGGATGCGTACCCTGGCCATTTCCTGGCCGTTTGCATCCTCGGCATAGAGTGTGCCGGAGACAAATCCCGCCACGTCGATGTCGCTTTGGATATTGATGTCGATGAGGGGGTTGTAGAGGTTGACCGACACCTCGCCGTCGGTCAGGAAGTCGGGCACGGAGCCGATGGTGGTGCGTCCCAGGTCGCGGAGTGAGATCTCGGGATCAAACTTACCCGTGGCCTCATGCACCGTGATGGATCCCATCGACATATTGGCTGAGAGGTAGAGGTCGCCACCGCTCTGGGCATAATCGATCTCGTCGAAAGAGATACCCACATTCAGCACGCCATTGAGGTCCACTTGACCATCCTTGCCATTCTGCCCTGGCGTGAAGCGCAGCTTGTTGTCCGTCGTGGCGGGCTTCTGGAAGTCCAAGGTCTTGACCGCGGCACGGAGCTTGATGTTGGCCGTGCTGCTCACGTTGTGAAATGTCACTACACCCTTGGCCGCATCGTAGTCGGGCTGGGAGGGTGAGCACTGGCGCAGGTCGAGGCGCATATAGGAGGGTACGGTGAGCGCGAGGGTCTTGAAGGTCTTCACCGCACGCTTCAAATCGGCACTGACGGCCACGCTGATCTCCACGTCGGACGATACACTGGCCTCCTTTAATTCGCGGATATCGTTGGAGGCGGCACCGGTGTAGTGGAACTCGGTCAGCTTGCCCTCTGCCGTGACGGGGTTGCTCAGCTTCGTCCTGCGTGCTCCTGCACTCTGGCTCGGCAGCGTGATGTGCAAGCGGAAGTTGTTGTTGACGTTGGCCTTCTCCACCCAGATCTTGTTGATGTAGGGATGGGAGGGCGTGGCCTCGTCGCCGTCTTTGTTGAACATATAGTCGCCATTGGCCGCTATCTTCACAAAGTCGCTGTTGTTTAGTTTCAGCACGTCGTCGAGAATGATGTTCTCCGTGCTGCTCGTTGGCAGCTCCAGGCCATCGCCGCCCACGCCGATTGTGGAATCGACGCTGGACAAATCGTAGTCGCTGTCGGTACATCCTGTGCCCAACGCCACGATACTGAGGCCCATCAGGCACCCGATCAGTTTTGAGTTGGTGGTGAGTTTCTTCATAAAATTCGTCGTTATTGGTTCTTATTGTTTTAGTATGGTGTTTCGTGGGGGATCAAGAGGTCGAACGTGTCGTCCTTGCCGTTTAGTGGCTTCGAAACTGGCATACAGCTGCAAAGTTAAGATTTTTTTGTATAAGGGATAAATTTTTTCAACTCTTTTTGCGTCCCATGCCGAAAGTTTCTTCGCGCGCCCCTATCGGGGTATAGGTATGAAAGGAAGTGCAAGCACTCCACCACTCCACCGCTTTCGTTGCGCAATGTTGACTTCGGGGCTACGATCATGCAAAATGCCCTATCGTACAGCAAGGGGGAGGATCCATTGCTGCGCGACAGGGCACGGAATATAGGAATCTACGGGGTGGCTCGTTTTACTGTAGTAGCTCGTAGCCCTTTTTCGTCCACTTCTTCATGTTATCGAGATCGAGGTCGTCACCGCTGAAGTCGTAATCGCTAAATTCAAAAATTTTGTAGTCCAGAAGATGGTCTTTCAATTCTGCATCATAATACCTAAGACTAAAACTCACGTTGGCAGGACGTACGTTCGTATAGGCAATAACAAAGAGAAGGTTCTTGACATACTCTTTGCCAAACTGTGGCACGTCGAGGTAGAATGTCTGCGTAGGTAAGAAACCACCTTCTTCCGCTTCTATTCTGGCTACCAGTTCCAGCGAAGAACATTGGTCCATGAGTTTCCCCTTGAGATTCAGTTTCACTCCGACAGCCTCCTCCCATTCGGAGAGTACATCGCCTGTCCCCGTGACTTGAACCCGCTCGATGTTTTTGATTTCTAGCGTTTTACTAAAGCGTGTAAACTTCTCGGGATAATGGTATTTGCCATCAAGCACAGGAGTGGCATAACAAAAGATATCACTGTATGATTTTGGGAGATAAAATTCATACTCGTAAGTAGCCTTAGGGTCGTATTTCTCGCTATCGTGGCTAATACAGGTGGCACGTTTCCCCTGGTCATCATACTGTTGATATACATATAATTCTGGAAGACCTTCTGGGGTGCTGAAGAAGGTTTCTTTTTCAGTATTTATTGTAGCGTAGTAGCAGGTAGAATCTGCATTTGACTTGTCGGGCAAGGGATAGATTTTGTCAACCTTCAGTTTCGGATTCCATCGCTTGAAGAATCCGATAGGAATTTTCCATTCTCCAAGTGAAGTGTGTGCCAACGGGAATTCCCAAACCTTCAGATCTAAAGTCACGTCAGCTTCGAGGGATACCGTTGGATCAAAAGTGAGGCCTGAGTTGGCAGCATAACCCAACTCATCACCTTTATAGTCTTTTGGCTCCCATGGAAAACCCTTCGTTAGCTCACCGGGCCTACTGAAATCCCATCCAAACTCAATAGGGCAGCTGATGGTGGGGCCTATACTTGCCTTAATCAACTCACCAGCTGTAAACGTCAGAGCCGCATTGACATTTGGACGAAGGCCCAAACCTAAAGTTGGAAGGCCTTTGGCCCCTTGGGTAATAATATATGGTTCGGCCAGTTTGTCCAAGGGATCTCCCTGCTTTGGATAGCTATATGAAGAATCTGGATCGATGTGGAATCCCGTTTTGAGGATTGTTCCCTTAATTCCTGTCTCAAAGATGAATGGCTGCTGCATTTGCAAGTATCCATAAAGGTCTGCCGTACAAGCAAAATCAACTCCTACAGAACATGGAACGGGGCCAATCGTAAAATTGGCTTCTGGGAAATTGAACTGCACCCAGTAATCACTCTTATCTATTTGGCAGATTTTCTTAACCCAACTTGCAGCCTATATGCGTATAACTCTTTGA
>ULWI01030776.1_pt1 | contig 18893 bp, 19 predicted proteins | sample 1960301 | NCBI WGS metagenome assembly ULWI01 (sample SAMEA4835811, study PRJEB28245) | human gut metagenome | biome: gut microbiome; material: fecal sample | place: Denmark | collected 2008 | reverse complement strand
CCTGCCGCTGCTGCTGATCTGGATGCAGACCTCGTGGGAGATACTCCTTTTCGGCGGCGAGCTGTCGTTCGCCTATCAGAATATCGCGCGTTTCGGCGAGGAGCGCGAATCGCTCCTGATCAGCTACGACCAGCGGCGCAAGGTGCTGCTCGCGGTGATGCTCACCGTCGTGCGGAATTTCCGCGACCGGGGCGGGGCGCTGCCTGCGGACGAGATCCGCGAACGCCTCGACCTGCCCACGCGCATCGTCAACGACGTGCTGTTCCAGCTCGTGCAGGCCGGGCAGCTGATCGCCGTGCGCAGCGGCGACGGCGAGCGGGAAACGGCCTTCACTCCGGCGCACGACATCGCGTCGATGACCGTCTACGGCGTGCTGGAGGCGGTCGAACGGTCGGGGCAGACCACTTTCGACCTCGGGCAGACGCCCGAACTGGCGCGCATCGACCGCGAACTGGAGACGCTCAAAGAGTCGGCCCGCCGGTCGCAGGACAACGTGCGGCTGACCGACCTGCTGTAATTATGAATTCTGAATTGAAAAAAACCGTCATCATCGGCAGCGGGAACCTCGCGGAAGCGCTGGCCCGCGCCGTCGCCAAGAGCGAACTGGAACTCGTGCAGATTTTCGCCCGCAACGCCGAGCGGGCGCGCGTCGTTGCGGAGCTGGCCGCGACCGGCTGGGAGACGCGCCCCGAAATGCTCCGCAAGGATGCCGACATCTACCTGATCGCCGTCAGCGATCGCGCCGTGGCGGAGGTGGCCGCAACGCTCCCGATTCCCGAAGAGGCTGCGGTGGCCCACACGGCCGGAAGCGTGCCGGTCACGGCCATCCCCGAACGATTCGCCCGGCGTGCCGTTTTCTATCCGATGCAGACCTTCACCAGAGGGCGCGAAGCGGACTTTTCCGTGATCCCCGTGTTTCTCGAAGCGCCGTCGCCCGAACTGCGTCCGGAGCTGGAGGCGTTCGCCCGGAAACTCTCCGGGACGGTCATCTGGGCCGACTCGGCACAGCGCTGCAAGGTGCATCTCGCGGCGGTTTTCGCCTGCAACTTCGCCAATCACATGTATGCCGTGGGCGAACGTATCGTCCGCGGTGCGGGGCTGGATTTCGACGTGCTGAAACCGCTGATCGCCGAAACCGCGGCCAAGGCCTGCGACGCCCGTTCGCCGCTCGACGTGCAGACGGGACCCGCCGTGCGCAACGATTTCGCCACGAAGGCCCGCCACGGCGACCTGCTGGCCTTCGACCTCCGACTGAAAAACATCTACTCAACGATAAGTCAAAGCATATGGGAAACTTCAAAGAAGATATAGCGCGCTGCGAAGCCTTCGTCTTCGACGTCGACGGTGTGATGACCGACGGTGGCATCATCCCCACGCCCGACGGCGACTTCATCCGCCGCTACAACGCCAAGGACGGCTATGCGCTGGCCTACGCGATCAAGATCGGCTACAAGGTCTGCATCATCACCGGCGGCCGGGGCCGGACGCTCGAAAACCGCCTTCGGATGCTCGGTATCGACCATTTCTACGTCGACTGCATGGACAAGATCACGGCCATCCGCGAATACATGGCGGGCCAGGGGCTCGATCCGGCCAACGTGATCTACATGGGCGACGACATCCCCGATCTGGATTGCATGCGCGAAGTGGGCCTTCCGGTCTGCCCGGCGGACGCGGCGGCGGAGGTGATCGAGGCGTCGCGTTACGTCTCGGAGTTCCGGGGCGGCGAAGGGGCCGTCCGCGACATCGTCGAGCAGGTGCTCCGCGCCCGCGGCGACTGGGCGCGCGACTCGCAGGGCGTCACGCCCTCGTCGCTCGCGGCGTCGCGGTAAGGCGTTCCGGAAGAGACGCGGTTCCCTTCCCGGCCGACGAAAAGGCGCGGCCGCCTTTCCCTTCTTTCTCTGAAAGAAGGGGAAACAATGCGGGGTTTCCGGCTAAAATTTGTATCTTTGCCGGGCTATAAGCCTCCGTCATGCTCGAAAAACTGGCCAAACAAACTGCCGTCTACGGCATCAGCACCATCGTCGTAAGGTTCCTGAGCTACCTGCTCACGCCTTACTACACCCGTGTGTTCGGGCAGGAGACCTACGGCGTCGTCACCGACATCTATGCCCTTATCCCGCTGGCGCTCACGCTGCTGACGATGGGCATGGAGTCGAGCTATTTCCGTTTTTCGGCCAAGGCCGAGGAGGCGGGCGGCGATGTGAAGGCGGCCAAGCGGCGGCTTTTCGCCACGACGTGGGGCGTCACGTCGCTCGCCGCGGCGGTGTTCTTCCTGGCGACGGCCTTTTTCCGCGACGGCATCGCCCGCATGATGGGCGAGGCGTATGTCGCGCATCCCGAATACGTCGTCTGGGTCGGCCTGATCATCCTTTTCGACGTCTGGGCCTGCATCCCCTTCTCGCGGCTGCGCGAACAGGGCCGGGCCATGACGTTCGTGGGGCTGAAAGCCATGAACGTCGTTCTGAACGTGGCGCTGGCCTTCGGGTTCGGCGCCGCCGGGCTGTTCGCCACCGACTTCGGCGTGGGATGGGTCTTCGTCGCCAACCTGATCGCCAGCGTCGTGACGTGGCTGGCGATCCTCGGGACCGCCGACCGCACCGTTCCGAAGATCAACTGGGCGCTGCTCGCCGCGATCTTCGCCTACTCGCTGCCGCTGCTGGTGGGCGGGCTTGCCGGTACGGCCAACGAGTTCATCGACCGGCAGCTGATCAAGTACCTCGTTCCCGAGGGCGCCATGGCCCAGCTGGGCATCTACGGGGCCATCACGAAGATCGCCGTGGTGATGATGCTCTTCTACCAGATGTACCGCCTGGCCGCCGAGCCGTTCTTCCTCTCGAACTTCAGGAAATCGGACTTCGTGGCGATGAACGCCGCGGCGTTGAAATACTACGTCATGGCCTCGATGCTGATTTTCCTCGGCATCGCGCTGTTCCGCGACGTGTTTGCGCTGATCGTGGGGCGCAGTTTCCGCGAGGGTATCTTCATCCTTCCGGTGGTGCTCGGGGCCAACGTGCTGACGGGCGTGTGGCTCAACCTCTCGTTCTGGTACAAGCGCGAGGAGCGCACGTCGCTGGCCATCGTCGTCACGGGTGCGGGACTGGTCGCCATCGTCGCTTTCGGGTTCTGGCTCATCCCGCTGTGGGGCTACTACGGGGCCGCGTGGGCGCGCCTGGCGAGCGAAACGGTGATGGTCGCCGTCAGCTGGTGGCTCAACCGCCGCTATTACCCGACGCCCTACGACTGGCGGCGCATCGGCGAATACGTCGCCGCGGCGCTCGCGGTTTTCGCCGTTTGCGAGGCTTTGACCGCCTCTGCGGACAATATGTTTGTAAGCTATGCGTTTAATATAGTGCTCTTTGCGTTGTATGCCGCCTACCTCGTCCGCTGCGAGCGGATCGACCTGGGGGCGATGCTGCGCGCATTCCTGCACAGGTAAAAAGTGAATCGGAGTATGCAGAAACGACTTTTCCCCAGAATCGCAGCCGCGGCTTCGGCCCTCCTGCTCCTCGCCGCCTGCGGCCAGTCCCGTCCGGAAGGCCCGGCCGAGGTGTTGCTGCATACCACGGCGGGCGACATTCGCATCGAACTCGACGGGCGGACGCCCCTTCACCGGGACAATTTCCTGAAACTGACCCGCGAAGGGTTTTTCGATTCGGTGCTGTTCCACCGTGTGATCGCCGATTTTATGATCCAGGCGGGCGATCCCGCCTCGCGCCGCGCCCCGGCGGGCACGATGCTGGGCGAGTCCGATGCGGGCTACCTGATTCCCGCCGAGATCGTCTATCCGGCGCTGGCGCATACGCGCGGCGCGCTGGCCGCGGCCCGGACTTCCGACGAGGTGAACCCCGAACGGAAATCCTCCGGCAGCCAGTTCTACATCGTCTGGGGCAAGCCCTTCGACGGAGCGACGCTCGACCGGATTCAGCAGAGCGTGACCGCTGCGACGAACGGGGAGATCGTGATCCCCGATTCCCTGCGGACGATCTATGAAACCACCGGCGGCACGCCGTTCCTCGACGGACAGTACACCGTTTTCGGCCGTGTGACCGAGGGGCTTGAGATCGTGGAGGCCATTCAGGGCGTGGCGACCGATTCGGTCGGCCGGCCGCTGGAGGACGTGCGGATCATCCGGGCCGAAGCGGTTCGAAAATAGACTGAACATGAAGAAGACGACCGGAAAAATCGCCGTGATGGGCGCCAGTTTCGCGCTTTTCCTCTGCGGGGCCGGGGCGCTCCAGCTGGAGCGCGGCACGGCGCGGACCGTGATCCTCGCGGTGGTTTTCGCGGGTTTGCTGACGATTGCCGGGGTGCAGACCTTCCGGCGGATGAAAAATAAGGAGTAAAATGCGTTTTGCGGACATTACAGGACAGGAGGATTTGAAACGGCATCTGACGCAGTCGGTCGATGCCGGTCGCGTGAGCCATGCCCAGCTCTTCACGGGTACGGCGGGTTCCGGGGCGCTGGCCGTGGCCGTGGCCTATGTCCAGTATCTCTGCTGCCGCCACCGCTCGGGCGGCGACTCGTGCGGCGAATGCCCCGACTGCCGACAGATCGCGGCGCTGGCGCACCCCGACCTGCATTTGGTTTTCCCGGTCAACAAACAGGGCAAGAAGTCGGGAGAGGTGATGCGCAGCGACGAGTTCCTGCCGCAGTTCCGCGCGCTGTTCGCCGAGCGCGGGGGCTACTTCTCGCCGCAGGACTGGTACGACCGTCTCGACCTGGGCAAGACGCTCAAAGGCATGATCGCGGCCCGCGAGGCCGACGAGATCATCCGCAAACTGTCGTTCAAGAGTTTCGAGGCCGACTATAAGACCATGCTGATCTGGCTTCCGGAGGCGATGAACGAGGAGGCCGCGAACAAGATCCTCAAGATTCTGGAGGAGCCGTGGGACCGCACGCTTTTCATCCTGGTCTGCGAACATCCCGACCGCCTGCTGCCGACGATCGTTTCGCGTACGCAGGAGGTCTGCGTGCCGCGCATCGCGCCCGACGTGCTGGAGCGGGTGGCGCAGCAGCGGGGCGTGGCCGATCCGCTGCAAGCCCGCAACATGGCGCGCCTGGCAGGCGGCGATTTGCTGGAACTGGGCCATCTGGTGGCGGGCGAGAGCGATGCGATGCGCAAGGAGCATTTCGACCTTTTTTGCAGCCTCATGCGTTTGAGCTACAATGACCGGCACCTCGAACTGGTCGCCTGGGCCGAAGATGCCGCGCAGCTCACCCGCGAGCAGCAGCGGGCGTTTCTGCGCGATGCGGCGCGGCTTTTGCGCGAGAGCTTCATGCTCCATGCCGGTATCCGCGAGGTCAGCTATCTCTGGGGCGAGGAGCTGGCTTTCTGTTCGAAATTCGCCCCTTTCGTCGGCCCGCGGAATATCGAGCCGCTGATCGCCGAGATCGAGAGCGCCGCCGCGCAGATTGCGCAGAACGGCAATCCGACGATCGTATTCACCCATTTTGCCCTCTCGGTGAGCAAGATGATAAAACATTTGTGATTTATGGCACGTGTGGCACTTCTTTTAGGCGGTAATCAGGGCGATGTGAAACGGACCCTGCAAACGGCGCAGCAGCTTGTCAACTCCCGTGTGGGGGCCGTGCTGCGCTGCTCTCACCGTTATGAAAGCGAGCCGTGGGGATTCCCGGCCGCGGAGCGTTTTTCGAACCAGGCGCTGGAGGTCTCCACCGACCTCACGCCGCACGAGGTGCTCGACGCCTGCCAGCGGATCGAGCGGGAACTGGGCCGCAACCGCGCCGCCGAGGCGGTCGAGAAGGCCTCTTCCGGAGCCGTCTACTGCTCGCGGCCGATCGACATCGACATCATTTTCTACGACGACGAGGTGATCGGCGACGAACGCCTCACGGTTCCCCATCCGCTGCTCGCCGAGCGGGAATTCGCGCTGGTGCCGCTTTGCGAGATCATGCGCCAGCGGCGGCATCCCGTGACGGGAGCTACCGTCGGCGAGATGCTCGACGCGCTCCGAAACAAATAGAACGGGTATGAAGGCAAAACGAATATTACCGCTTCTGGCCGCCGCCGCGCTGCTCGCGGGGTGTTTCAAGGACGTGTCGTACAAGACGAACTACGTCCTCAAACCCCTTGCGCAGGCGCAGACGGTCGATCCTGTCGAGCCGTTCGAGGGGCTGAAGGCTTATGCTTTCGACGCCGATACGGCCTTTTACACCGTGGCTTCCTACGAGGATGCGCTCAACGGCGTCATTGCGCGGAAGGACGACCTTTCGGACCGGATCGCCTCCCCGGTCGCCGCGGCTGAACCCTGCGTGCGGGAGGGGACCGTGGGCTGGGTGCAGATGCCGCTTTCGGCCGAGACGCAGATGGTCGTGGCTGTCGACCCGGTAAACAGGGTCTATGCCTATACACAGCAGGAATTGGACGTGAACCTTCCCAACCTCTACGTGTCGCTGATTTTCAAACCCTGGAAGGGTTTTTCCTACAAGGAGGGCAACTGGAGTTTCTACAACGAGTTCTATGCGCCTCCCGTCTACCTCGACTGCCTGATCGACCCCTCGGTCCAGCTTGCCGAGGGCGGCGAGACCTCGGAGATCGCCAACGTGAAGGCGTATGCCTATGCCGCCGACACCACGGCGTTCTACATCGCCTCGTACGACGATGCCGTGTCGGGCAAGCTCACGGCGAAAACCGCCGGCGTCACCCCGCCCGCCACGCCGTTCTCGGCCTACGAGGACAAGGAGACCGGGCTTTACAAGATGGAGGTCAGCTCCTCGACCCTGATGGTGGTCGTGGTCGACCGCACCAACCGCCTCTACGCCTACTCGAAACAGGTGGTCGACCTCGAAGGCGAGACCGTGACCCTGCCGGTGGTCTTCCGTCCGTGGCGTGCGACGTGGATTTACGTCGAGGACGGCTGGCGCTTCGTCGATGCGTCGCGCGCGCCTGAAACGAAACCCCAAACACAATCCCGACGCCGATGAACACTCCGCGACATATGCTTAACGTGCTGCGCCTTGCGGTGGCGCTGCTCTTCGCTTCGGCCCTTATGAGCCGCTGTGCGAGCATGATGACCCCCACGGGAGGTCCCCGCGACTCGCTGCCCCCCGTCATCGTGAACATGACGCCCGACAACTTCGCGACCGGCCGGCCGACGGTCGGCCACGGGAAGATCTACATCGAGTTCGATGAGTTCGTGCAGCTCAAGGACCAGCAGAAGGAGTTCTTCACCTCGCCGGCGATGAAGAAAAAGCCGCTCATCACCCTGCGCGGCCGGGGCATCGTCGTGCAGCTGCGCGACACGCTGGCCCCGAATACGACCTATGCGCTCAATTTCGGCAGCGCCATCCGCGACAACAACGAGGGCAACCCGCTCTATTCGATGCGCTACGTCTTCTCGACGGGTCCCGAGATCGACTCGATGGTCCTTTCGGGCTATACGGCCGACAGTTACAAGGCCGACTCCGTGTCGAAGAGCTTCATCTGGTTCTTCCCGGCCGACTCGGTCGAGCAGGTCGCCGGATACGACTCCACGATCTTCAAGTACAAACCCGCGGCCATCGCCCGTGCCGAGAACAACGGCATCTTCATCGCCCAGAACCTCAAGCCGATCCCCTACCGCGTCTATGCCGTTCAGGATAAGAACGACAATCAGATGTACGAGCCGGGTAGCGACCAGGTGGGTTTCCTCGAAGGGACCTACAACCCTGCCGAGATGCCCGATTTCGGCATGTGGTACGACTCGATCCGCCGGTACGTGACCGCCGAACCGCAGCTCTATTTCCGCATGTTCACCGACAAGGCGTTCCGCCGCCAGGTGCTTTCGCAGACCGAGCGGCCGTTGCAGCACAAGGCGATGCTCTACTTCGCCGCGGCGCGTCCGAAGATCACCCGGCTCCGTTTCGACAGCATTCCGGCCGACCGGGTGATCGTCGATCCGCAGACCGTGGGCCGAGATACGATCGCCCTGTGGTTCAACGTCCCCTCGTCGTCGCTTCCCGATACGATCAAGGGCGAGATCACCTATTTCAAACACGACACCGTCAACCAGTTGCAGGAGGTCACCGAGCCGCTGAAGCTCGCCTGGCGTCTGATCGAGACCAAGGAGCAGGAGCGCGAACGCGAGAAACTCGAACGCGAACGCCGCAAGGCCGAGGCCGCGGGCGAGGAGTGGGTGGAACCCAAGAAGGAGAACCCCTTCGCCTTCAAGATGCCCACTTCGGGCGAGATCAACCCCGAGAATCACCTGACGGTCGATTTCGACTATCCGCTCGTGAAGCTCGATTCGGCTGAACTGCTGCTGACGCGCCTGCTCGAGGATAACTCGATCGAGGATATTCCGGTGCGCATGGTGCGCGATACGGGGATGCTGCGCCGCTGGCAGGTCCGCGCCCCGTGGAAGCTGGGCGGACAGTATACGCTGACCATCCCCGAGGGCGCCATTACCGACGTTGCGGGCCTCTCCAACGACTCGATCATCAGGAAGTACACGGTTCTCGACCCCGAGAAATTCGCCACGGTGCTCATCCACGTCAGGGGCCGCGACGACGGCACGAAGTATATCGTCCAGCTGCTCGACGGCAGCAACGCGCTCAAGCAGGAGAAGCGGGACGTGACGACCGGCGACATCCGGTTCAATTACGTTCCCGCCGGCGAGATCAAGTTCCGCGTCATCGAGGACCGCAACGGCAACGGCAAGTGGGATTCGGGCAATGTGGTCGAACGTCTCCAGCCCGAGCGGGCCGAGATCTACGCCAACGACCAGGGCGAGGACACCTTCGCCACGAAGACCAACTGGGAGATCGAATTCTCGATGGACATGAACCGGATCTTCGCGCCGGTCACGATGCAGTCGCTCTCGCGCCTGCTGGACGAACGCGAGTCGCAGCGCCTGCGCCGCGAGGCGGAGAAACGGGCCAAGGAGGGTCCGAAGCGCGATCAGGACCGCAACCGGCAGCAGAACGACAATAACAGCAACTTCAACGCTGCGGGCGGGATGTTCAATAATTTCAGATAAGATGACGATGCAACGACATATCCGGACGGCGCTCTTCGCCCTTGCGGCCCTCGCCGCATGGCAGGGGGCTTCGGCGCAGCATACGCTCGGCTTCACGGTGGGCTACGGCATGGGCAACGGCCGCTTCCAGCCCCAGCAGGAGATGCGGGCGATCTGGGGACTTTACAGCGGGGGCCTTTCGTGGCGCTACTACGGCAAGCAACGCTTCGTGGGGGGCTTCGGCATTGATCTGGAGTTCCAGCAGCAGGGCTTTTCGTTTGCGACCAACGCTTCGCAGGTCGAGGAGAAGAAGGATTATCTCTACTATACGCGGCATGTCAATTCCGTCGTGCTGCCGATCGTCTGGCAGCCGCACTTCTACATGCTGCGCAACCACGTCCGCATCTACCTCGAAGCGGCCGCGACCTTCTCCTACAACATCTCGTCCACCTACGAGAACGAGCAGGCCCGGGCCAACGGCTCCGCCGGCTGGAAAGGCGACTATCCCTTCAAGCTCGCGCGCGACAACCGCTGGGGCTACGGACTGGCGGGCGGCGGCGGCATCGCTTTCCTGATCCGCCGTTTCGAGCTGAATTTCCGGGTGCGCTACTCGTTCGGTTATTCGGACATCGTCCGCAACCGCAACAAATACTACGACAACAACAGCGACGGCGCGGAAAATCCCTTCTGGGCCACTCCGCTGCGTTCGCCGCTCGACAACCTTATGATCTCCGTGGGGTTGAACTACCGCTTCAACAAACAGGGCTTCGAGGCCTGGAAACCAAGACCCAAGAAGGAGAAGAACCGCGAGGTCTTCAAATTCGGGCTGTAAAAAACACAAATTATGGAAACTACCCGTCAGCAGAAAATCGCCAAGCAGATCCAGAAGGACGTTGCCGAAATCTTCCAGAAGGAGGGCGCCCCGATCGTGCGCGGCTCGCTCGTAACGGTCACCGCCGTACGCATATCCCCCGATTTCAGCTACGCCAAAATCTACGTCAGCATCTTCCCCTTTGAGCAGAGCGGCGAGGTGATGAAGCGGCTCGAACACCAAAACTGGTTCATCCGCCGCGCCCTGGGCCAGCGGCTCCGCAACCAGCTGAAGAACGTCCCCGAAATTCAGTTCCTGCTCGACGATTCGCTCGAATACATCGAGCATATAGAGCAGGCGTTGAAAGAAGATTGACAGTTATGCGCTTCTGCCGGTTGTTCCCGCTGCCTGCGGCGGCATTTGCAAGTCCGATCCGCCCCCGAACCTCTGCCGAGGCGGGGGCTTCGGGATTTACGCTCTAATCCGTCGCCCGCCATGCTGCCGCAGCTCTTCGCCCGTCGCTACCTCTTTTCGTCCCAGTCCCGGTCGGTGGTCAACCTGATCTCGGGATTGAGCGTCGCGGCCGTGGCGATGCCCGTTGCGGCCATGATCATCCTGCTGTCGGTCTTCAACGGCTTCGAATCGCTCGTCAAGTCGATGTATTCGGCTTTCGACGCCGATCTTACCGTCTCCCCGCGGCAGGGGCAGACCTTTGCGCAGCGGGATCTCGACACCGCGGCCCTCGCACGCATCCCGGGGGTCGGCGCGCTGTCGTTCACCCTGGAGCAGAGCGCCCTGCTCGAACACGGAGGGCGTCAGGCCACCGCCACGATCCGGGGCGTCGACGACGCCTACGGGGCTGTCTTTCAGCTTGGCGATGCCGTTTCCGCCGGGGAGTGGCGCGTGCGGCTGGGCGATCTGGAACGGCTGGTCGTCGGACAGTCGATGGCGTGGATGCTGGGCATCCGCTCGCTGGCCGATGCCGACGTCACGCTCTACGCCGTGCGGCGGGGATCGTTCTCCTCGCTGCTGCCGCTCGAAAACTACACGCGCCGCACGGAACCCGTGGGCGGCGTCTATACCCTCGACCTCGAAACCGAACGCACCTACGTGCTCGCCTCGCTGCGGCTGGCGCAGGAGCTGTTCGGCTATCCGGGCCGCGCCTCGGCGCTCGTCGTGCGCCTCGCTCCCGGGGCCGATGCCGCGGCGGTCCGCAAGGCCGTTGCGGAGGCTGCGGGCGACGGATTCCGCGTCCGCACGCGCGACGAACTGCGCGCTTCGTTCTACCGCATTATGACCTACGAGAAGTGGGGCATCTTCTTCATCGCCCTGCTGGTGCTCATCATCGCTTCGTTCTCGGTGGTGGGGGCATTGGCCATGCTGATCGTCGAAAAACGGGACGACATCTCCACGCTCCGCGCCCTGGGGGCCGACACGGGCCTCGTCCGCGCCGTGTTCCGCACCGAAGGGTTTCTGATATGCGGTCTGGGCGCTGTCGCCGGCATGACGCTGGGCGTTGCCACGACTCTCTCGCAGCAATATTTCGGGCTGATCGAGATCCCGGCCGAGACCTTCCTCACGAAGAGCTATCCCGTCGAATTCCGACCGACTGATCTGGCGGTCGTCGCCGCGTCGTTCGCCGCCGTGGCCGCCCTCCTTTCGAACATCACCGTCCGCAGTATGATTAAAACCGACCGATTATGAAACGATTCCTCCGCATGGCGGCATCCGCGGCCTTCGTGCTGCTGCTGTCCGCCTGCGCCCGCCACAAGATCATCCCCGACGACACGCTGGCGCAGATTTTCCACGATGCGTTCCTCACCAACGCCTACATCGGCAGCGAGGGCGTGAAGACCGACTCGCTGCGCATCTACGAGCCGATCTTCGCCCGCTACGGCTACACGACCGACGACGTGCACTACACCATCGGCAACTTCTCGAAGCGCAAGAGCGCCCGTCTGGGCGACGTGGTCGAGCGGGCCATCGAGATGCTCGAACGGGAGGGTAAGATCTATAACCAGGAGGTCGCCGTGCTCGACACGATCGACAACGTCGCCCGCCGCACCTTCACGCGCACGGTGCTCGCCGATTCGCTCATCCGCGTCGGGTCGCTGCGCGACACGGCCCGTCTGAGCTTTACGCTCGACGTCGAGCCGGGCGAATACAGCCTTTCGCTCAAATACCTCGTCGATTCGCTGGACCGCAACCAGCGGGGGCTGAAAGGCTCCGTGTGGCTCGAACGGCGCGACAGCTCGCGCACCAACGTCTACACCGCGACCCTGCGGCGCAACCGCGAGGAGAGCTTCTCGCGCCGGTTTACGACCGACACGACGCACCGCCGCCTGCGCATCGACTTCCTGACCTTCAACGCCAGGCCCGAGCGGCCTTCGGTGACGGTCACCGACCTCAAGGTGGAGTACATTCCCCCGACCCGCACGGCCGTCGAAAAACTCTACGAACAGCAACTCGACATCCGGATTTTCGCCGATGACTTCCTCCGCGCCGCGGCCATCCCGAAGGATAGCCTCTAACCTGCTGTGGACGCCGCAGGGCCTCGTCCGGCATCCGCTCCTGACACTCGGGGCGGACGGCCGCGTGCTCTCTGCGGAGAGTTGTCCCGATCCGGACCGCCTCGCCGCCACGGAGTTCTATGCGGGGCTGCTGGTCCCGGATTTCCCGGCCGACTACCGCGCCGCGTTCGACGGCATGCGCGCCGCCGCATTGCCGCTTTCCGAACTGCTGCCGCGAATCGTGACGCCCGGCGGGGCGCTGGTCGTCATCTCGGGACTCGACTACGACTCGCTGCGGCTCACGCCGCAGTCGCAGATCCGGAAGTTGTGAGGCTGCCGTATCCGGGCCGAACGTACGCCGTCCTCCTCCCTGAAGGAGAAACGGGGCGGGTTCGGATGGGCGAACAGGGCCGGAGGCCGTGGGAGCGGCGGCCGGCGGTCCGATTTTTCGACTTCCGGGGTTATATCGGTAAATGCTCCTCGACCGTGCGCCGCAGGTGCTCGCGATCGAGGTGGGTGTAGATTTCGGTCGTGAGGATGCTTTCGTGCCCCAGCATCTCCTGCACCTGACGGATCGAGGCGCCGCCTTCCAGCAGGTGCGTCGCGAACGAGTGGCGGAAGGTGTGGGGGCTGATGCGCTTTTCGATCCCGGCCCGACGGGCGGCCTGCTTGAGGACCGTGAAGACCATCACCCGCGTAAGCTGTCCCCCGCGGTTGTTCAGGAAGACGATCTCCTCACCGGTCCGGACGCTCCGCCGCTCTTCGAGGTAGCGCTGGATGCGGTCGCGGGCCGTTGAACTGACCGGCACGATCCGCTGTTTGTCGCCTTTGCCGATCACGCGGATGTACCCTTCGCCGAAAAAGAGGTCCTGCATGCGCAGCGACGTGAGTTCCGAGACCCGCAGTCCGCACGAATAGAGCACTTCGAGCATGGCGCAGTCGCGCAGCCCCTTCACGGTCGAGGTGTCCACGGCGGCGATGATGCGGTCGATCTCGGCGGTGGTCAGCACGTCGGGCAGCTGGCGGCCGAATTTGGGCGTCAGGACGAACTCCGCGGGCGACGATTCGATCTTGTCCGAGATCATCAGGAAGTTGAAAAAACTCTTGATGCCGCTCAACGCCCGGGCCTGCGAGGTCTTCTCGCGTCCCCGCTCGTAGAGCCACGCCATGTAGCGTTCGACCATCTGCGGTTCGACCTTGTGGGGCGCGACGTCCCACTGGCGCAGGATGAAGTGCGCGAACTGCATGTAGTCGCGCATGTACGATTCGACGGTGTTTTCCGAGAGCCGCTTCTCCAGTTTTATATAGCTACGGTAACGGCGGCCGGTTTCGTCCCACTTTTTTGTATTTTCTGCCATCTTTTGGTCCGCTGAATCCGGGATTATTGTAACTTTGTCCGAACGAAGGTACGAAAATTTTACATAATATGGATTATACGGTTCTCCATATCGCGGTCTCCGACGACGAACAGGCTGAAATCCTGACCGCCGAACTGGCCGATTTTCCGTTCGAGAGTTTCGAAACCGAAGACGGCCTGCTGAAAGCCTATATTCCGGCCGTGCGGCTCTCCGGCTGCAAGACCGATGTCGACGCCCTGCTGGCGCGCCGCGGGGTCGAAGGGCGTTATGCCGTCATCCCGACCCAAAACTGGAACGCCTCCTGGGAGAGCGATTTCCCGCCGGTCGACGTCGAAGGCCGCCTGCGCATCCGCGCCCCGTTCCACGATCCGGCTCCTGCGGGGGAGATGGAAGCGGTCGTGCTGCCCCGGATGTCGTTCGGCACGGGTCATCACGCCACCACGTGGCTCATGTCGCGCGCGGTGCTCGGCCTCGGAGTTGCGGGCCGCACGGGACTCGACATGGGCAGCGGCACGGGCGTGCTGGCGATCGTCGCCGCCAAATGCGGCGCGGCGCACGTCGACGCTGTGGACATCGACGACTGGGCGGACGAAAACTGCCGTGAAAATGTCGCCGCGAACGGTGTCGCGGACCGGGTCGAACCGATGCTGGGCGACGTAGGGCGGATTGCCGGGCGGCGCTACGACTTCATTCTGGCCAATATCAACCGCAACGTTCTCGTGGCCGACATGCCGGCCTATGCCGCGGCGCTGGTCCCGGGCGGCGACCTGGTGATGAGCGGATTCCTCGAAGCGGACACTGCGGCCGTCACCCAAGCCGCTGCGGAACAGGGCATGGAGACCGTCGCGGCCGAAACCCGCGAGGGCTGGATGATGATACGTGTTAAAAAGAAGAAGTAATCCCGGTCGCATGCGATAAGTCCCCGCCGAGGCGGGGATTTAGGGGTGGGTCAGACTTGTAAACGCGGCGTTCCGCCGCGGGAACAGCGGTCCGATCCGGAAAGCGTTCAGGAAAAGAGATTAATTCTGTGATTTGAAAACCTACAAGGGCCGCGGCATCGTGCTGCATACGCTCAAATACGGCGACACGTCGATGGTCGCCTACCTGCTGACCGATGTCGGAGGCCGCCGCAGCTACATGGTGCAGGGGGTCCGCAGCCGCAGCGGCCGGGGTTCGAAGCTGGCGCTGTTCCAGCCGATGTTCCCCGTCGAGTTCGAGGGGCTGGAATCCCCGCGGCAGCAGATGGACCGCTTCAAGGAGGTGCGCGCGGGGTTCGTGCTGCAAAGCCTTCCGTTCGATGTCCGGAAATCGACCATGGCGTTGTTTATGGCCGAGGTTTTGTACCGCCTCGTCCGGGAGAGCGAGCCGAACCGGCCGCTTTTCGATTTCGTGTGGGGTTCGGCCGAGGCGCTGGACGCCATGGACGAAGGGGTGCCGAATTTCCACCTCTGGTTCCTGGCCAACCTGAGCCGTCTGCTGGGTTTCCGTCCCGGCAACGACTATACGCCGGGGGCGTGGTTCGACATCCGCGAGGGACTGTACAGCGTCGTGCGGCCTGCGCACCCGGGAGTGATGACGCAGGAGTGCGCCTCGTTGCTCGACCGGATGCTCTCCTGCGACGTGCGGCGTCTGGGCGACGTGGGGCTGAACCGCGACCGGCGGTCGGAGTTCCTCAACGCCATGCTGGCCTATTTCGGCTACCACCTCGACGCCATCAGCGCCGTGCAGTCGGTGCGCATACTAAAAGAGGTGTTTTAACGTTAAATTCTAAAGATACAAGGGAAGAAGATTATGAGAAAGATGTTGCTTGCGGCCGCAGCGCTCGCCGTAGCGCTCGCCGCCTCGGCCCAGGAGCCGAAATTCGATTTCAGGCGCGACTCGACCCGTACTTCGGGCTTCACGCTTCCCGATTCGCTGGCGCACATGTCGCCGTGGAAACCCGACTACAAGACGATGGCCCCGGTCAGGACCAAACCCACGGTGTCGATGACTTCGGTGGTGGTGATCCAGAAGGAGAACCTCCCCTCGCGCATCACCGTCATCGACAACAATACGCTGCGTCTGGGTCAGCATTTCAACCTCTCGAACGGTCAGGCCTGGAACTGGAGTCCTTTCCCCGACGCATTCCTCGACGCACGTACGCTTTCGTTCCCCATGCCGCGGTAACGCCGTCGCAGGGCGTGTTGACGGAAAAAGGCCGGATTCGTCCGGCTTTTTAGGTATTTACGCGTATTGATCCGCAGCGATGAAATTCCGAATTTTGCATCCGGAAAGAATCACTGCCAATGAAACCGATTATTATACTGTTGTTGTCGCTGCTCCCGTTCGGGGCATTCGCGGGGGAACCGGCTCCCGCGTCCGCAGCGGGCGAACCCACCGTCGCCGAACTTTCGGCCCAGCTCGAAGCGCTCAAAGCCAGGACTTCGACCTGGGATAAGATTGCAGCCCGCCTGCCCCGGATCTCGGGCTACGTGCAGACCGGCTACGAGTGGTCGGAAACCTCCTCGACCTTCTTCATCAAGCGCGTGCGCCTGAACCTTGCGGGCGACATCGCCGAAAAACTCGACTACCGGGTGCAGATCGAGTTCTGCGGCCCGAAAATCGTCGACGCCTACATCCGCTACCGGCCTTTCGAACAGCTGAATTTCCAGCTGGGAGAGTACAAACTGCCCTTTTCGATCGAGAATACCGACTACGTGCCCCTCAAGTACGAGTTCATCGAATACCCGCTGTCGCTGCGCCGGCTGATGGGCTTCAACGACGTGTGCGGACTCTCGGCCACGGGCCGCGACATGGGCGCCATGCTCTACGGCGGGTTCTTCAATCGCAAAGGGTACAGTGTTCTGGGCTACAACTTCGGCGTGTTCAACGGCGAAGGGCTGAACGTCAAGGACAAGAACAAATCGAAGGACCTTGTGGCGCGGCTGACGCTGCGTCCCGTCCGGGGATTGCAGATCGCCGGTTCCTACTATTGGGGCGAGTATGGCTCCGACTACCTCAAGCGCGTCCGCTACGGTGCGGGCGCCTGCTACGACGAGGGACCGTTGGTCGTGCGCGCCGAGTGGATCTGCGGCACGACGGGGCTTCCTGCGGGCGGCGAACTCGACAGCGACGGCTGGTACGCCGTCGGCGGGTGGCGCGTGACGCCGTCGCTGATGTCCGTGGTGCGCTACGATACGTTCCTCGAAAACTCCTCGGAGAGCGCCTCGCGGCAGACCAACTACACGGCGGGCGTCGTGTGGCAGCCCGTGAAATACCTGCGCTGCCAGCTCAACTACACCTACGAAGATTATGCGTCCCGCGCCGCCGCCAACCGCAATGTGGTGTCGCTGATGCTCTCCGGAATTTTTTAATTGAATTGCCATGAAAAACTTTTTCGAAAAACTCCGCGTCGAGGACTGGGTGGTGGTCTGGGTCTCGATCCCGCTGCTGCTGCTTGCGGCGCTCATCCCCGCCGACCTGCCGAGCGTGCCCGCGACCCTCGTGGGCGAAGTGGCGTGGTATAACATCGGCCTGCTGTTCGCCATCGTGCTGGTGGTGCTCTACGTCGGCTGCCTGCTGCTGCGGCGTCCCCTCAAGGGGTTGCTGCCGTCGCTGGTCGTGGTCTTCGCCGTTTCGCTGCTGGCGCAGGTCGTGGCCAAAATCCCGGCCGTCTCCTACTATGGCTTCGAGTCGGTCTTTTTCTCGGTGCTGTTCGGCCTGGTGATCCGCAACGTGTGGCGCGTCCCCGCGTGGATGAAGCCCGCCATTCAGGGCGAGTTCTTCATCAAGATCGGTGTGGTGTGCCTCGGCGCCACGATCCTTTTCAGCGACGTGATGAAATCGGGGGTCTTCGGACTCGTGCAGGCCTGCCTCGTGGTGGCCGTCGTGTGGTTCTTCGCCTTCCGCTTCTCGCGCCGCATGAAGGTCGACGAGCGTTCGGCGATGATTCTTGCGAGCGGACTCTCGATCTGCGGCGTCTCGGCTTCGATCACCGCGGCGCGCGTGGTCGGCGGCGACGACCGGAAACTTTCGTATATCGTTTCGCTGGTGCTGATCGTCGTCGTGCCGATGATCTACCTCATGCCGTGGCTGGCGAACCTGACCCTGCCGCACCTGTTCGCTCCCGAAGTGGCCGAGGAGGTCGCCGGGGCGTGGATCGGCGGCACGATCGACACCACGTCGGGCGTCGCCGCGTCGAGCATGATCGTCGGCGAGGTCGCCAACCAGCACGCCGTGATCATCAAGGCGGCGCAGAACGTGCTGATCGGCGTGGTGGCGTTCTTCATTGCGCTTTACCTCTCGACCCGCGGCGAGAAGGGCGGGCAGGCTCCCTCGCTGGGCATCGTGTGGGAGAAGTTCCCCAAGTTCATCCTCGGGTTCGTCGCCGCGTCGCTCGTCTTCAGCCTCTGCCAGTCGAACGGTCTCTTTACGTTGGGCGCCAAGGGCAAACTGCTCGAACCGGGCGTGGCGAAGATGTTCTCGACGGTCTTCTTCTCGCTGGCCTTCGTCTGCATCGGTCTCGACACGCGTCTCAAGGACATCGTCTCGAAGGAGAACCGCAACGTCCTGCGGTCGTTCCTCGTGGCGCAGACATTCAATATCGTCGTGACGTTCGTGATCGCTTGCCTGCTCTTCGGCCTGCTAAAGCCGGCGCTTTAAGGACGCGCTTTCAGGGGCGGTGGTAGGGCGGCCCTTTCCCGGTCCGGCTCTGCACGGCTCCCGGTCCGGTCACGAAAAAAGGCTGACGAAACCGTCAGCCTTTTTTCGTGAATTTCCGTCCCGGCCGGAATCCCGGACCGCTCTTTCCGCGGGTCTCTTTCCCGCGTGCGGGATGGCCTGCGCCCGGTTGCCCCATGGCCGGCTTTTCGCCGAAGAAATACGCCTTTTGCCGCCGCTTCTCGTCCTGCGAGCGGGCGACATAGACTTTCTCGTGCGTGTAGGGGTTTTCTCCCGTGTAGAACATCACCGACGAGAGGGTCATCGGCGTGGGCGTGAGGTCCTGCACCTGCTCCAGATTGAAATGCAGTTTTCCCAACACCTTTCCGGCCAGCGACTGCATGTCCCGCTCGGTGCATCCCGGGTGCGAGGAGATGAAGTAAGGGATCAGCTGATAGGGCAGATGTTCCTGACTGCAAATGCGATGGAAGTCGGCGGTCAGCCGCTCGAAGAGCGCGAACGGCGGTTTGCGCATCAGGCGCAGCACGTTATCCTCGGTGTGTTCGGGCGCCACTTTAAGCCGTCCCGAGGTATGGTGCTTCAGCACAGTCTCCA
>ULWI01011716.1_pt1 | contig 20162 bp, 18 predicted proteins | sample 1960301 | NCBI WGS metagenome assembly ULWI01 (sample SAMEA4835811, study PRJEB28245) | human gut metagenome | biome: gut microbiome; material: fecal sample | place: Denmark | collected 2008 | reverse complement strand
AGAGCGTTGCCCACCTCCGGCGCAGCCTCTGCGCCAGAAAGCAGCGTAGCACCTACCTGCAGTCCATTAGGAGCAATAATGTAACGTTTTTCACCATCAGCGTAGAAGAGCAAAGCAATGCGAGCCGAACGGTTAGGATCGTACTCGATTGACTTCACTACAGCTGGAACACCATCCTTCTCTCGCTTGAAGTCGACCAGACGGAACTTCTTCTTGTGACCACCGCCGATGTAGCGGACAGTCATCTTACCGGTGTTGTTTCGACCACCGGTAGAACGTTTGCCGTAAACGAGAGACTTCTCTGGCACGGATGCAGTAATATCCTCGAACGTGCCAATAACCTTGTGTCTTTGACCCGGAGTGACCGGGTTTAACTTACGTACTGCCATTTTTTATTTAATGTTGCTGTAAAAATCAATAGCATCACCGTTCTTGAGGGTGACGATTGCCTTCTTGAAGGCATTGCGCTGGCCTTTCACAAGACCCTGCTTCGTGTAGCGCGACATGCGCTTGCCTGCATAGCACATTGTGTTGACAGCCAACACTTTGACGCCGTACAGAGCCTCGACCTCTTTCTTGATGTCTGCCTTGTCGGCCTCGGGCTTGACGATGAAGCCATACTTCGGCTGTGCCGGAATAGTGTACTTCTCGCCCTTCTTCGTGCGGGTCTTGTCCAAAGAAGACTTGTCCGTCAGCTTCGACATCTTCTCAGTGACGATTGGCTTAATGATATATCCCATGTTTTATGTCTCCTTTTTTGTTTTACTTGTTCAAGATACCCTCAACTGCCTTCAGCGAATTCTCCGTGACGATGAGCACGTCAGCATCCAAAATCTTGTACGTATTGACGTCTTTTGCTACCATCACATGAGCCTTTTGGAGGTTGCGAGCAGACAAAAATACATTTTTATTTGCTTCCGGCAAAAGAAGAAGGAGCTTCTTGCCGTCTACTTTAAGATTTTTAGCAATATTTACGAAATCTTTCGTCTTCGGAGCCTCAAAGTTGAAATCTTCTACCACGAGGATAGCCTGCTCCTGAGCCTTGTAGGAGAGTGCTGATCTACGAGCAAGATTCTTTACTTTTTTGTTGAGCTTGAAACGATAATCGCGGGGCTTCGGTCCAAAGACACGACCACCACCTACGAGGACCGGTGAGTTGATGTCGCCACGGCGAGCACCACCGCCACCCTTCTGACGTCCGAGCTTGCGGGTTGAACCAGAAACCTCGCTTCTCTCCTTGCTCTTGTGCGTACCCTGGCGTTGGTCAGCCATGTACTGCTTCACATCAAGGTAGATAACGTGATCGTTTGGTTCGATACCGAAGACGCTCTCGCTGAGAGTCACCTTACGGCCGGTCTCCTGACCTTTGATATCCAATACGTTAATATCCATTACTTGTTGATGATTACGGTTGAACCAATGCATCCAGCCACGCTGCCCTTTACGAGGAGCAGATTGTGCTCTGGAATTACCTTTAACACTTTGAGGTTCTGGGTAGTAACCCGGTCGCCTCCCATCTGGCCGCCCATGCGCATACCCTTGAACACCTTAGCGGGGTAGGAGCAGGCACCGATAGATCCCGGCTTGCGAGCACGGTCATCCTGACCGTGGGTAGACTGACCGACGCCACCGAATCCGTGACGCTTCATAACACCCTGGAAACCCTTACCCTTGGAGGTACCGACGACATCTACAAACTGAGCGTCGTTGAACAGCTCCACCGTAATGGTATCACCGAGGTTGTAGTCCTCATCAAACTTGAACTCGGCCAAGTGCTTCTTGGGCGTTGTGCCGGCCTTCTTGTAGTGTCCCTGCATCGGCTTGGAGGTATTCTTCTCCTTAGCCTCGCCGAAACCCAACTGAACAGCCTTGTAACCATCCTTCTCAACGGTCTTAATCTGGGTTACAACACAAGGACCAGCTTCGATAACAGTGCACGGCACGTTCTTGCCGTCGGCACTGAAAACGGATGTCATTCCGATTTTCTTTCCTAATAATCCTGGCATTTCAATAATGTGTTTCTAAATGACTTGAATAGATAAAACGTAGGCATTAAACCTTAATCTCGACCTCAACACCCGACGGAAGCTCCAACTTCATCAGCGCGTCCACCGTCTTGGCGGTAGAGCTGTAGATGTCGATGAGGCGCTTGTAATCGGAGAGCTGGAACTGCTCGCGCGACTTCTTGTTTACGAAGGTCGAACGGTTGACCGTGTAGATACGCTTGTGCGTAGGCAATGGAATCGGGCCGCTGACGATAGCACCCGTAGCCTTGACAGCCTTGACAATCTTCTCGGCCGACTTGTCAACGAGCTGATGGTCGTAAGACTTTAGCTTGATGCGAATTTTTTGACTCATGTCGTTTTAAAATAATTAATTGAATAAAAAAAAATTGTTCTTGAAAAAGACGGGGATACGCCCTCATAAGAGTCATTCGCTATGCTGGCGTCCACCATCCTTTATATCTCATACCATCCCGGGAGAGAGAAAACTCTCTCCCGGGACAGTTAAGATTCATTTTACTTCACCAACTCGGGATGGCCGTTGAGCTCCGTCAAGATCTCCTTGGCAAGAGCAGAGGAAACCGGTGAGTGGTGATCATACTCCATAGAAGAAGTAGCGCGACCAGAGGTGATGGTACGCAGGGCGGTCACATAGCCGAACATCTCCGACAACGGAACCATAGCCTTGACGATACGAGCACCGCTACGAGCCTCGTCCATACCCTGAACCAGACCACGACGCTTGTTCAAGTCGCCGATAACGTCACCCATGTTCTCCTCCGGCGTAACAACCTCTACACGCATGATCGGCTCCATGAGGACCGGACCAGCCATCGGGCAGAGCTTCTTGAAGGCCTGGTGAGCGACCAACTCGAAGGAGAGCTGATCGGAGTCGACCGGGTGGAAGCTACCATCGGTGAGCGTGACCTTCAGGCCCGTCATCGGGAAGCCACCGAGCACACCATTGGAGAGGCAGTCGCGGAAGCCCTTCTCAACAGAGGGGATAAACTCCTTAGGCACGTTACCACCCTTGACGACATTGACAAACTGCAAGTCGCCCTCCTTGAAGTCCTCATCCTTCGGCTCAATGGTGACATCGATACAAGCGAACTTACCACGACCACCAGACTGCTTCTTGAAGGTCTCGCGGCTCTGAGCGGCACGTGAGATAGCCTCCTTGTAGTTAACCTGCGGCTTACCCTGGTTGCACTCCACCTTGAACTCGCGCTTCAAGCGGTCGATGATGATATCGAGGTGAAGCTCACCCATACCAGAGATGATCGTCTGGCCGCTCTGCTCGTCCGTGCGGACGGTGAACGTCGGATCCTCCTCGGCCAACTTGGCAAGACCGTTGTCGAGCTTGGCGATGTCTGCCTGGCTCTTCGGCTCCACGGCGATGGAAAGCACCGTGTCAGGGAAGCTCATAGACTCCAGCACGATCGGATGCTCCTCAGAGCAGAGGGTATCACCCGTGCGGATATCCTTGAAGCCCACACCAGCGCCGATGTCACCAGCGTCGATGGACTGCATGGGGATCTCCTTGTTGGAGTTCATCTGGAAGAGGCGGCTGATACGCTCCTTTTTGCCCGAGCGCGGGTTATAGACATAAGAACCAGCCTCGACCTTACCGGAATAAACGCGGAAGAACACCAGACGACCCATGAACGGATCGGTAGCGATCTTGAAGGCCAAAGCTGCAGTCGGCTCATTCTCGCTCGGCTTGCGATCCTCTTCCTCCTCAGTATCGGGGTTCGTGCCCACGATAGCCTCCGTGTCGAGCGGAGAGGGAAGGAAGGCGCAAACATAGTCGAGCAGCGGCTGGACACCCTTGTTCTTGTAAGAAGAACCGAGCAGCATCGGCGTGCACTCCATAGAGATACAACCCTTGCGGATAGCAGCGATGATCATCTCCTCGGGAATATCCTTACCATCAAGGTAGAGCTCCATCAGCTCATCGTCAAAGCTTGAGGCAGCATCGAGCAACTTCTCACGCCACTCCTCAGCCTCGTCAACGAGGTCAGCAGGAATATCCTCGATGTCGTACTCGGCACCCATCGTCTCGTCGTGCCACAGGATGGCCTTCATCTTGATGAGGTCCACGACACCCTTGAAGTTCTCCTCAGCACCGATAGGAATCTGGATAGCAACCGGATTGGCACCCAGGATATCCTTCATCTGCTGTACGGTCTCAAAGAAGTCGGCACCCGAACGGTCCATCTTGTTGACATAACCGATACGCGGCACGTTGTACTTGTCAGCCTGACGCCACACAGTCTCTGACTGCGGCTGAACGCCGTCAGCAGCGGAATAGGTAGCAACAGCTCCGTCGAGCACACGCAGCGAGCGCTCTACCTCGGCCGTGAAATCGACGTGACCCGGAGTATCGATCAGGTTGATCTTATACTTATTCTTGTTATACTCCCAAGAGCATGTGGTGGCAGCGGAAGTAATAGTGATACCACGCTCCTGCTCCTGCGCCATCCAGTCCATTGTGGCCGCACCATCGTGTACCTCGCCAATCTTGTGCGTCTTACCTGTGTAGAACAGGATGCGCTCTGATGTGGTCGTCTTACCGGCATCGATGTGAGCCATGATACCGATGTTACGGGTCAAATGTAAATCGCGATTTGCCATTGTCTTATTACCTTGTCCTTAATGTGTGAAAAGATTAGAATCTGAAGTGTGCGAAAGCACGGTTGGCCTCAGCCATGCGGTGCATATCCTCCTTACGCTTGAACGCACCACCCTGGTTGTTGAATGCGTCCATGATCTCAGCGGCCAACTTCTCGGCCATACTCTTGCCACCGCGCTTGCGTGCGAAGGCGATCATATTCTTCATGGAGACACTCTCCTTGCGGTCGGGACGAATCTCAGTAGGAACCTGGAACGTAGCACCACCGATACGGCGGCTCTTCACCTCCACCTGCGGAGTGATGTTGTCGAGGGCCTGCTTCCAAACCTCAAGCGGGGTCTTCTCCTCGCTCTTCACCTTGGCGCCTACGAGCTCGAGGGCAGTGTAGAAGATCTCATAAGAGGTATTCTTCTTACCGTCGTACATCAGGTGGTTGACAAACTTGGTGACCTTCTGGTCATTGAACTTCGGATCCGGGAGGATCACATGCTTCTTTGGTTTTGCTTTTCTCATTTTATTATTTGAAATTCTATTCTGCGGAGGCTGTCGTCTTTGCGTTCTTCAATACCCACACTTGGGCGTTTACTCAACCTTAATGATTTCCATTCTCCAGCAAAACGATGTTTCTTTCGATTTTTAGCTCTTACACCTTGACACCAGACATCTCCGCCTGTTATCTTCGGTTAGGGGTTGGGGTGGCTATTTATTCCGCGAGGGTCAAGCCCTTGTCTCTACCAGAAACTACTCGGCCCTCGCAGAACGGGAGAATTTTACTTCTTAGCCTTAGGACGCTTTGCACCGTACTTAGAGCGGCGCTGCGTACGGTTGGCTACACCAGCCGTATCGAGCGTACCACGGACGATGTGATAGCGCACACCAGGGAGATCCTTCACACGACCGCCGCGAACCAGCACGATGCTGTGCTCCTGAAGATTGTGACCCTCTCCGGGGATGTAGGAGTTGACCTCCTTCTGATTGGTCAAACGCACACGGGCAACCTTACGCATTGCCGAGTTAGGCTTCTTAGGGGTCGTCGTATAGACACGAACACAAACACCACGACGCTGAGGACAGTTGTCCAGCGCGGGAGACTTGCTCTTGTCCACGATTACCTGTCTGCCTTTTCTTACTAATTGCGAAATAGTAGGCATTGTTTTACTTTTTTATTTATATTTATTTTGTTTATTATCAACGTTTTGCGAATCGCAGCGTATCGTCCCAAAAGGACATTTTACTACTATGCAATTTCGAGGTGCAAAGGTACGAAGATTTCCCGAAATGACCTAACTATATAGAGAGGAAAATTTTGAGGACCGGAAAATATTAGCAACAAATAATATCCATTTGTATTTTTTAACCAGCATAAACTCTGAGCGATCCTCTGTAGCAGAAGTGAAAATCCAGCAAACCACAACGAATAAGACGACGACGGCGCCTCATAAAACTACAATACAAAAGGGGTTATTAGCATGGCGAAGGATCACCTCCGAGGCTCCGTCACTTTATATACTATATAATGTACGCGCGCAAGCAAATCCTCTATCTAATAAGCACATGGCAGAAGAATAGAAGAAGGATAAAAAACTGAAACCGAGAAAAAAGCATGGACAAAGAGCAAGGACAAGGCCAGCTAACAGTATATTTGACAACTTTTCTTACTAATTTGGTGTTTACGCGCATTTTTTATGCCAAAACTTGCATCGGAAAGAGAAAACACATACTTTTGCAGTGTACTATTTAAGTAGTACGCTATAACAAGAGAACAATAACGAATAAAAACCAAAAACAGACAAGGATATGATTGAAGTACAGAACCTCAGCTTTTCCTACCCGGGCGCCTCAAGCAAGGTGTTCGACGGGTTCCAGCTTAAGCTCGAATCGGGCCATACCTATGGCCTCTTGGGGCGCAACGGAACGGGCAAGAGTACCCTGCTCTACCTCGCCTCGGGACTACTCCGCCCGAAGAAGGGCCATCTCTATATCGACGGCATGGAATCGGCCCAGCGCGATCCGTTGATGCTCAGCCGCATCTTCCTCGTGCCGGAGGAGTTTTCGCTGCCCGAGATGTCGCTTCAGAAATACGTCTCGCTCATCCGTCCCTTCTACCCCCGCTTCAACGAGCAGGTGCTCAACGACTGCCTCTCGGCCTTCGAACTGCCCGACGTCCGCGACCTGCGCCAGCTTTCGATGGGTCAGAAGAAAAAGGTATTTATGAGCGTCGCCCTTGCCGCAGGCACAGAATGGCTGTTGATGGACGAGCCTACCAACGGCCTGGACATTCCCTCGAAAGCCACGTTTCGTCAAGTAGTGGCAAAGAACTTGTCGGACGACACGACACTCATCATCTCCACCCACCAGGTCCACGACGTAGAGCAGCTGATAGACCACGTCGTCATCCTCGACCAGTCGCGTCTGCTTTGCGACGCAAGCGTGGGCGAGATCACGCAGCGCTACAGCTTTGAGACCCGACAGGCCAACGAGATGAGCAACGACGTGCTCTATGCCGAACCATCTCTCCAAGGCAACAACGTGATCGTCCCCCATGCAGCCAACGAACCAGAGACACAACTCAACTTGGAGATGTTCTTTTCGGCCGTCACCTTAGGCAAGATTCAAATGTAAATTGTAGAACTCCTCAAAAAAAGCAATCACCATGACCCAGTTCAATATACAGCGCATGAAGCAATACGCCCAATGGCAGCTTGCCACCCACCGTGCCACCCTGCTAAAGATTACGGGCGTAGCCACATCCGCATTCATCCTCATGTTCCTCTTCGTCAAGTATGTCTCCCATAGAGACCTCCAGACGCAGAGCGACGACCTCACCCTGTTGTGGATAGGCTGCTTCGCCTTCTGCGGCGTCCAAGTGTTCCCCAACCTGCTAAGCAAGCAAGAGCGCACGTCGCTCCTCATGCTGCCGGCCTCCAATGCCGAGAAATTCCTCACCAGCTATATCGGCGTTTTGCTCACAGCCTTTGTCGTTCCCCTCGTCTCCTTCTTTGTGGCCGACGTGGTGCAATGGCTCATCTCGCTCTTGACCGACCACAAGCAAGCATTGCTGCTCACCCCGCTCGCCTTCTCCGACGCCCTCGACCTATTAAGCAAGTTTTTTGGCGAGAACGCACAGATAGCATGGGCCGGACTTCCGAACATCCTCTGGCTCCACTCGTTCTATCTTCTAAGCGGCCTATTCTTCAAAAAGCTGCGCTGGCTATCGGCCACCATCACCCTGGGCGCCCTTGCCACCTTGACGACGTTATCCATCGCCATCGGTGGCTTCCTATTCCTCGACACGCTGAAGGACAGCGATTACAGTATCGAGTTCGTGCCGTGGGCTGGAGACGCCCTCATGCACGGCACGTCCATCCTCTTCCTGCTGCTGACCGTGCTCAACTACTGGTTGTCATTTCGCATCTTCAAGCGCTTGCAGGTCATCAACAATCGCTTCTTCAATTGGTAAATATCATTAAATACTAGGGGGCTTATGTCACAAAACTGCATTTTGCTGCGTATATAGGAAAGAGCGGCAGGTGCAAAACATGCTATCCCCCATAAAAGAAAGGGACAAGAATATGAAAACCATTTGCATCAAACTCATCGCCCTTGTCACCATCCTGGTGACCAGTAGTTGCAGGGTCCATTCCACCCAAGAGGAGTTTGGCCCCAGCCGCAAGCAGAACGTCGCCGTAGCCGACTTCGACGAAATAGACCTCTCAGGCGGTCTCCAGGTCGTCTATGCCGAAGGCACTACCCCCAAGGTGACGGTAGAAGGCCCGGAGAAACTGATCGGCTACGTAAAGGTAGTACAAAAGGGCAAGCGACTCTACTTCAGTTGCAAGCCTTTGCCCAACAAGGGTCCGAGGATTGGCAAGAACCCGATCGAGCTGATCACGATCACCATCCAGTCGAAGTCGCTTCGACGCGTAGAGGTGAGCGGCGCCTGCGACCTGAAGGCCAAGCACATCCTGACAGCCGACGACTTCAAGCTCACGGCCAGTGGGGCAAGCGACCTGGAATTGGGCACACTCCAATGCGCTAAAGCCCATATAGAGGCTGATGGCGCATCCGATATCGATATTGACCACATCGCGTGCAGCGAAGTCAATTTGCAATCATCAGGCGCCAGCGACATTCAGCTGAAGAACGTAGAAAGTCGCGAGCTCAACGCAAGGCTGAGCGGAGCGAGCGAACTGGAGGCTTCCCTCACGGGCGTGGAGACCATCAAGGCAGACCTTAGCGGCGCAAGCGAGGCCGACTTGAAGTTCAACAACTGCGGCACAACCCTCCTCTCGGCCAGCGGGGCGAGCAACGTGGACCTCTCGGGCACGATCCGCTCGCTGACGAAGAACGTCGGCACGGGCAGCAACGTCAAGGAAGAAAAACTGACCATTGGTCGCTAATCTCAATGCAAGGAAAGGACTACAGTTATGAGTTTCACGAATAACAAGGCCATTTTCGAGCAAATAGCCGACCGTCTGGCCGACGAGATCATGGCGGAGAACTATCCGCCTGGCGGACGGATACCCAGCGTCCGAGAGTATGCGGCTCTGCTACAGGTCAATACCAATACCGCCATCAAAGGCTACGAACTGCTCGCCCGCGAGGGAATCATCTTCAACAAGCGTGGCATGGGCTATTTTGTCGCCGAGGATGCACGCCAAAGACGGCAGGAGGAGTTTATGGAGACCACCCTGCCCGAACTGTTCCGCCAGATGCGGCTGCTCAACATCAGTATCGATGAAGTAGCCCAAAAGTGGGAAGAAAGCAAAAGCAAGAAGTGGGAAGAAAACAACAAGGAATAATACCCGCCTCCTCCCCTCTCCGATTGGGAGGGGAGGAGACGCGACAAGAGATATTAAAGACTACATAGCAAGAATTGTCATGAGTAGAAACAACACCCAAGGCAAGGAGCGGAAGACTATCCTCCGCCAGTTGTCATGGAGAGGGATGGCCGCCAGCCTCATGATGGCCGCCCTTCCCGCCGCGGCAGCTGAACCCGACTCGCTGGCCATCGACACGATGTCCTACGACCTGGGAGACGTCACGGTGACGGCCCAGCGCAAACTCGTCAAGAACGACATCGACAAGCTGACCTACGACGTGGCCAACGACGAGACGGCACGCACCAAGAACACGCTTGACATGCTCCGTTCCGTGCCCCTCGTGACCATAGACGGTCAAGAAAACATCAGCATCAAGGGATCGCCCTCGTTCAAGGTCTATCGCAACGGCCACCCCGACCCCACCCTCTCCTCACAAAACCTCAAGGACGTGCTCAAGTCGATCCCTGCCTCACAGATCAAGAAGGTGGAGGTCATCACCGACCCAGGCGCCAAAGAAGATGCCGAGGGCACACAATATATCCTCAACCTCGTCATGCAGAACAACTCCCACCTGGCAGGCGTGACGGGCACGGTGTCGGCCAACTACAACCCCTTGCGCCAAGGGCCGGGCATGGGTACTATGCTGACGATACAGAAAGGCAAGTTGGCCACGTCCATCAACTATGGATACCAGCACGACAAGAAAGACCACGGCAACGACGCGACCCGCCACTACCTGAAGACGGGCCAGACGATGGAGTCGCGCTCACGCAACACCGTGATGACCAACGTCCACTACGGCAACATCAGCGCAAGCTACGAGGTCGATTCGCTCAACCTTCTGACTCTCAACTTTGGTGGCTACTACTACAATGCAGGCATCGGAAGCGTGAACGGATACGAGCGTATGACCAATAACGACGGACAGTTGGCCTACTTCTACAATGTCAACGCCCAGCTCCCGACCTACTACGCCTACAACTTCGGAGGACGACTGGACTACCAACACAAGACCCGCAAGGAGGGAGAGGTGTTCACCGCATCCTATCAGTTGCAGACCACCCGTTCCCACCAGGACAAGACCGAGCAATACCTGAACATCTTCAACCTGCCCGTCAGCTACACAGGCTACGAAAACAACAGCCGCACGCAGTTTGACGAGCATACCTTCCAGCTCGACTACGTACGCCCGCTAGGGAAGTGGTTCAAGTGGAATGCGGGTGCAAAATACATCTTCCGCACGAGTGAGTCGGACGTATGGCTGACCTATACGGGGGCGGAGGAGATGAACCAGCACTCCCTCTTCCAGCACAACACCCAGATAGCAGCAGCCTACACGGAGTGGCTCTACTCGGGCAGCAAGATCCAGGCACGAGTAGGCTTGCGCTATGAATATAGTTTCTTGAAGGCAGAATACCCCGACGGATCGCAGTCTGACTTCCACAAGCGGCTCCACGACTGGGTCCCCTCGGCCTCCGTGCGCTACGCCCTGACGGACGCGCAGTCGCTGAAGCTCTCGTTCTCATCCAACATCAACCGCCCTGGCATCGACTACCTCAACCCCGCCGAAGAAAGGAGCCCCAACTCCCTGAGTTATGGCAACCCGGGGCTGAACAGCTCGCGCAACTACAACCTGCAACTGGAGTACAACTACATCACGACCAAGGCTACCTGGATGGGTGGCGTCAGCCATACGTTCTGCAACAACCAGATCGGACAGTTGTGGTTTGACCAAAACGGCCTCTCCGTCACGACCTATGGCGACCTTCTCCACAGCCGTAGCTGGATGCTCTGGGCCTACGTGCAGACCGCCCTTTGGCGAGGCGCCAACCTGGGTGGAGGTCCCAACATTTTCTATCTCACCAAGAAGGACAGCCAGACGGGGCTTGAGCACAGCAGATGGAGCAGCTGGAACACCATCAACTTCACCCAGAAACTGCCCTGGAAACTCACCTTCGGCCTCAACGGAGGTTTCAATATCGGCAAAGAGGTGGAGAGCGTCTATGCCTACTCCGAGCCTTCCCACTACTGGTATGCCTCGCTCAGCCGTTCCTTCCTCAAGGAAGACCGTCTGTCGGTACGCCTGTCGGCAGGCAACCTCTTTGGCCCAGACCTGCGCTTCTATCCCTCCCACACCGTCCAGGGCGACTTCCGTGGCACCCAGACATGGCTGGGCTCACAACGACATGTAGGCATCAGCATCTCGTGGCGCTTTGGTTCGCTCCGCGGAGGAGTGAAGTCCGTGGACCGCACCATCGAGAACGACGACATAGTGGGCGGCATCTCGACAGGAGGCGGCAACAAGCAATAGTTTAGTCGATTACCCAAACGACCGCGCACGCATTGGAATGGTCAAACTATGGCACGACATTCCGATGGGTGCGCTTTTTTATGCTCATCCAGCTGGGGTGGTTAGCGTTCTTTCAATACAGCCTGCTTATGAAGCAAAACAACAAGTACAGTATATCCGCCCCCGCAAGGATAGGAAATACTATCACAAAAAAGGCACCCTGCCCTCGATGAAGAGGACCGGATGCCAAAAACTTCACATTATGAAAATTTAAAACACTTAGCCTGGCTTAAGCCTCGCCCTTCGGCGTACCGAACGGGGCGACGGTGCGAGCACCACCCTGCTGCGGCAATTCAATTTTGCCAAACTCCTTCTCGTAGCGAGTGATGTTGTCGTTGAGGGCTGCGAGCAGACGCTTGGCGTGCTCCGGAGCGAGGATCACGCGCGAACCCACCTGTGCCTTCGGCATGCCCGGAAGCAACATGGCGAAATCAGCTACAAACTCGTTCTTCGAGTGAGAGATGATGGCGAAGTTAGAATATATGCCCTTAGATACCTCGGGGCTGAGGTCGATCTGCAAGCCTTGCTGCTGCGGCTTCTGGTTGTTGTCCATTGTCTTGTTATTTTTTCGTTAGTATTGATATGTTCTGGTATGCAAAGTTAAGAAAAAAAATGGGGAGTGCCAAACAAAAAGGCAGAAAAAGCCCACAAAAATTCTTACCCCACCAGCATTTCCCTTTTCCCATGGGGTGGAAAAGAAGTCAAGGCCACCTCGCCTGCCCTTGCGGGAGGAGAGATGGCCTTGGTCTTTAGTATCTGTTGCCGCAGACGACGCGGCTCTTCGTCATGTTGCGAGGAGCGCACCATGCGGATCAACCTTCGGCGTTCTTGAGACCCTCGGGAAACCTGAGAGATCAGCATTCTTGAGACCCCTCGGGAAACTTGAGAGCTCCGCGGTCTTTAGAACTCGGCGTTCTTCGGCGTGCGTGCGAAGGGTATGACGTCGCGGATGTTCTGCATACCCGTGACGAAGAGGATGAGGCGCTCGAAGCCCAGTCCGAAACCGCCGTGGGGGCAGGAGCCATAGCGACGCGTGTCGAGATACCAGTCGTAGGAACTGGCCTTCATGCCGCGGGCCTCAATCTCGGCCACGAGCTTGTCGTAGTTCTCCTCACGCACGGATCCGCCGATGATCTCGCCGATACGCGGGAAGAGGACGTCCGTGCCCTGCATGGTCTTGTCGTCGGCATTCTTCTTCATATAGAAAGCCTTGATCTCCTTCGGATAGTCGGTCATGATGACGGGGCGCTTGAAGTGCTCCTCCACGAGGTAGCGCTCGTGCTCGCTCGACAGGTCCATACCCCAACCCGTGATGGGGAACTCAAACTTGCGACCGTTCTTGACCGCCTCCTCCAGGATGTTGATACCCTCGGTGTAGGTCAGTCGGACGAAGTCCTCCTTGACTACCGACTCGAGCGTGGCGATGAGCTGCTTGTCGATCATCTTGTTGAGGAACTCCAGGTCGTCGCGGCAGTTGTCCAGGGCCCAGTTGACGCAATACTTGATGAAGTCCTCCTCGAGGTCCATCAGTCCCTCCTGGTCGAGGAAGGCCACCTCTGGCTCCACCATCCAGAACTCGGCCAGGTGGCGCGGCGTGTTGCTGTTCTCGGCACGGAAGGTCGGTCCGAAAGTATAGATAGCGCCGAGGGCCGTGGCTCCAAGCTCACCCTCGAGCTGGCCGCTCACGGTGAGACTGGTCTTCGTTCCAAAGAAGTCCTTGGAGTAGTCCACCTCTCCCGCCTTGGCGACACGGTCGAGGTCGAGCGTCGTCACCTGGAACATGTTGCCCGCGCCCTCGCAGTCGCTGGCCGTCACGATCGGCGTGTGGAAATAGTAGAATCCATGATCGTGGAAGTACTTATGGATGGCGATGGCCATGTTGTGGCGGATGCGGAAGACGGCGCCAAAGGTGTTGGTGCGCAGGCGCAGATGGGCATACTTGCGCATGTACTCGAAGCTCTGACCCTTCTTCTGCATGGGGTAGTCGGCCGGGCAAAGACCATAGACCTCGATCTCCTTACATTGGATCTCGCTGGTCTGTCCCTTGCCCTGACTCTCCACGAGCGTGCCGACCACGCTGAGGCAGGCTCCCGTGGTGATGCTCTTGAGCGTCTCGGCATCCACCGTGGCCGGATCTACCACCACCTGGATGTTGTTGATCGTCGAGCCATCGTTGAGGGCAATGAAATCTACGGCCTTGCTGCTGCGATGCGAGCGCACCCAGCCCTTCACATTTATGTCTTTTCCGAAGTCGGTACACTTGAGTGCATCGACCACTTTTGTTCTTTTCATCTCTTGTGTTGTTTGAAGATTGTTGCTCTCTACAAGCATCCCCATCCCCCAATTCTCCACAGAGCGCTGGTAGTGTTCATGCGGAACTACAATCCGCACGGCTCCCCGAGGCCCTATATATATAAGGAGAAGACGGGATGAGGGTGTTGTGAGATGAGTACTTATTCGAATGCGCCCATACGCAGCATCTTCACCTCCTTCTGGGTGAGGAAACGCCAGTCGCCGCGGCGCAGATTCTTCTTCGTCAAACCGGCAAACTGCACGCGGTCGAGCTTCACCACACGATAGCCAAGGCTCTCGAAGATGCGGCGCACGATGCGGTTCTTGCCGCTGTGGATCTCGATGCCGACCTGCTTCTCGTCCGTCGGGCTGGCATACTCGATGGCGTCAGCATGCACCTCGCCGTCCTCCAGCTCGATGCCCTCGGCGATCTTCTGCAGGTCCGTGGCCGTGACAGGCTTGTCGAGATAGACGTGATAGACCTTCTTCTTGAGGAACTTCGGATGGGTCAGCTTGCTGGCCAAGTCGCCATCGTTGGTCAGAAGCAGCACACCCGTGGTGTTGCGGTCGAGACGTCCTACGGGGTAGATACGCTCCTCGCAAGCGTTCTTCACGAGGTCCATGACGGTCTTGCGCTGCTGCGGATCGTCGCTCGTGGTGACATAGTCCTTCGGCTTGTTGAGCAGCACATAGACCTTCTTCTCCATCGTGACGGGCTGGTCGCGGAACTTCACCTCGTCGGAGCGCAAGACCTTCGTGCCAAGCTCTGTGACTACCGTGCCATTGACCAGCACGGCACCAGCCTGGATATATTCGTCGGCCTCACGGCGAGAGCAAACTCCAGCGTTGGCCAGATACTTGTTCAGGCGAATCGGCTCGTTGGGATCGATGTTCTCCTCCTTATATTCGATACGCTTCTTGAGCGAATACTTCGCATTGGGATTGTAGCCCGGCGTATGCTGCCTGCGGGGCTGTCCGTAGCCGCCACGCTGCTGGTAGCCGCCCTGCTGGAAGCCCTCCTGCTGATAGCCGCCCTGCTGGTAGCCCCGCTGCTGATAGCCGCGCTGCTGATAGCCACCCTGCTGGCGCTGCTGGTAGCCGCCCTGCTGACGCTGCTGGTAGCCGCCCTGCTGGCGCTGCTGGTAGCCACCCTGCTGACGCGGCTGATAGCCACCCTGCTGGCGCTGCTGATAGCCCTCCTGCTGCTGGCGCTGCTGATAGCCCTCCTGCTGCTGACGCGGCTGATAGCCATCCTGCTGCTGACGCGGCTGATAACCGCCCTGCTGCTGGCGCTGCTGGTAGCCGCCCTGCTGGCGCTGCTGGTAGCCACCCTGCTGGCGCTGCTGATAGCCGCCCTGCTGACGCTGACGGGGCTGATAGCCACCCTGCTGACGCTGCTGGTAGCCACCCTGATAATTGTTTCTCGGGCGATAGCCGCCCTGATACTGTCCGCCCTGCGCGCCCTGGAGCCCTGCTCCGAAGCCTTCTGGACGGAAACCGCCCTCGCCACCTTGGTTGCTGCGGTCGCTGCTGTAAGCGCGCTGCGAGTGGATGCGCGGACGCTGAGGCCGCGATGAGCGATAATCCTTCTGCTCACTATTACCCTGACTCTCAGAAGAGTTGGCCTCGCGGCCACGCTCATCCTGTCCGTAAACGGGTTCCTGCTTGTTCTCTAATTCTTCTGCCATAACAGTATTGTTTTGAATGATAGATATGGCCTCACGGCCAAGTAATATATAAAATTGTCTTGATTAGATACCTGTGTAGTTGTGCGGCGTGATGGCGAGCAGCTCCTTGCGCACCTCGTCGCTGACGTTGAGCGTGGCGATGAAGTCGTGGATGGTCTGCTCCGTCACCTTCTCATTGCCGCGGGTAAGCTGCTTCAGGGCCTCGTAGGGATGCGGGTAAGCCTCGCGGCGCAAGATGGTCTGGATGGCCTCAGCCACGACGGGCCACATATTGTCGAGGTCCTGTGCGATTTTCTCCTTATTTAATATAAGTTTGCGAAGTCCCTTGAGGGTGCTCTGGATGGCGATGATGCTGTGGGCCACGGGCACGCCTACGTTGCGCAGCACGGTGCTGTCGGTCAGGTCGCGCTGCAGACGGCTCACGGGCAGCTTGGCGGCGAGAAACTGCAGCACGGCATTGGCCACGCCGAGGTTGCCCTCGCTGTTCTCGAAGTCGATGGGGTTGACCTTGTGGGGCATGGCGCTCGAACCGACCTCACCCTTCTTGATCTTCTGGTGGAAATACTCCATCGAGATATACATCCAGACGTCGCGGTCGAGATCGATCATGATGGTGTTGATGCGGCGGATGGCGTCAAAGATGCTGCCCAAGTGGTCGTAGTTGCTGATCTGCGTGGTCCATTGCTCGCGCTCCAGTCCGAGTTTCTCGGAGACGAAGCGATTGGCGAAGGCGCGCCAGTCATACTCGGGGTAGGCGACGTGGTGGGCGTTGAAATTGCCCGTGGCGCCACCAAACTTTGCCGTGAACTTGCAGGCCTTGAGGGCGTCGAGCTGCTCGCGCAGGCGATAGACATAGACCTCGATCTCCTTGTCCAGGCGCGTCGGCGAGGCGGGCTGGCCATGGGTCTTGGCGAGCATCGGCACGTCCTTCCACTCCTCGGCATAAGCCTGGAGCTGGTCGATGAGCTCCTCGACCTGGGGATAATAGACCTCCAGGAGCGACTCCTTGATGGACAGGGGCACGCTCGTGTTGTTGATGTCCTGCGAGGTGAGTCCGAAATGGATAAACTCCTTGTAGGCATCCAGTCCGCCGATGGCGTCAAACTGCTCCTTGATGAAATACTCCACGGCCTTGACGTCATGGTTGGTCACCTTCTCGATGTCCTTCACGCGGGCGGCATCCTCCTCCGTGAAGTCGCGGTAGATGCTGCGAAGACGATCGAAGAGAGCCGTGTCAAAGCCCTTGAGCTGCGGCAGGGGGAGCTCCACAAGCGTGATAAAGTATTCGATTTCCACGCGGACGCGATAACGTATCAGCGCAAACTCTGAGTAATAGTCGGCCAGGGGCTCGGTCTTGCCTCTGTAGCGTCCGTCAATAGGAGAAATGGCGGTCAATGTATCCAGCTTCATCATTATATATATTAAACGCTGCAAAATTACGAAATTTATTCCGTTCCGCTGCCAAACGGGTGGCTAAAAGTCCTTAAAATCTCGCCTCTTTTCGTCAACGCCTCCTTACTCCCCAAAAAATCTTTAATTTTGCAAGCATCTGTACCAAGCTTCACCACGAGCCCAACACAGACGACAAAACAACAAAGCAAGATGAAGAAAACTACTCGCTTATTAAAATGGCATTTTAAACTTTTGTGGCAAAATATAAAATGCCATTTTAATAATACAGGATAGACAACGGCTATATAGCTTGTCATGAAAAGGAGGCTTGGAGAACCATCACGACCTCAATTGCATGATATCACAAAAACACTTTGTTGGCTTTGTTTACCACAAAGACTCATCTAAAGCCACGTATTATGACAACACGCAGATGACGGACGAAGCGGCCTTCTCATTGACAGAAATGCGGGAAAGGGCGAAGAAGATGGGCGCAGCAAGGGCTTTTTGCCTGATTTTGATTTTGTTAAATGGATACGGAGAAATAGTTAATGGGGCGTTAATTCATGCTAATCGGCTTGCACTTGGCTGGACGGAAGGCTATTTTTGTATAGTGGCTGCGCCATGGCAATTTGCAAGCCAGCCATCAATCACATGAATTGCAGGGCGCGTCGAGTGGTTAAAATGTAAAATATAATCAAAAGAAACAATGACGAAAAAGTTAAATTTCTTATCAACATCTTCGGTTGGGAGTCGGAAAAGACCGTTCTCGTATCGGTCTCGTATCAATCACGTATTGATCACGTATTGATCCCGTATCAATCCCGTATCGTTCTCCTATCGTTCTCCTATCGTTCTCGCTTCCGGAAGCGGAAACAATACGGAAACAATACGGAAACAATATGAGATCGATATATGCTGGAAGGGAGGACGATACGTGGTGGGTAGATGGAGGAAGCGTGGTGGAGAAAGCCATGACCTCTGCCAGACCTTCCGACGCAGCATCAGGGCAAGCCTTGGCACGGCGACTGCCAGCAAGGAAACGCAGATCGTCTCGCCTTAGCCTCTACCGCTGCTCATACTTCCGATGGAAGACCAGCAGACAGAGGGCGCCAGCCAACGCCATCGGCACGCCAATAAGGGCAGGAAAGTTGTATCCCAACCCCATCGCCACGGGGATTCCGCCCAGAAAAGCGCCTACGGCATTGCCCAGGTTGAAGGCAGCCTGGATGCAGCAGCCACCCAGCATTTCGCCACCCTCGGCATGCTTCACGATCAGAAACTGCTCAGGCGACCCGATGCCGAAAAGACAGACACAGCAGACGAACATCAGCACCACCGAGACCCAACCAATGGGGGCGAGGAAGAAGGTGAGCAGGAGGGCTGCCGCCGCCAAAAACTGGAGGTAGCAGGTGAAACGGCCCGGCATGAGGCGGTCGGCAAGCAGGGCGCTCACCTGATTGCCCACGACCATACCGCCACCAGCAAGAATCATCAGGAGCGAGATGCTGGCAGGGCTGAATCCGCCCTCCGTCTGCAGCAGCGGCGAGATGTAGCTGAACCAGCAGAGGATGCCGCCATTGCCCAGGAAGGTGGCAGCAATGATGAGCCAGGGCGCCAGGTTGCGCAGGAAGCGAAACTGCGCCTTCATGCCATGGTTGGGCAAAGCCTCGACGTCGGGCACCCATCGGTGGATCATATACAGGGTGAGAAGTCCGAGGACGATGCAGCTGGCGAAAGGCACGCGCCAACTGAACGTATGGCTGAGAAACGTACCAAGGGGAACGCCCAGCAAATTGGCTACCGGCATGCCTGCGCACATCATCGCCACGGCATTGGTCCCCTTGCCCTCCCGTGCTATCTTCACCGCCACGATAGTGGCCGTGCCGAAGTAGGCGCCATGGGGCAATCCCGCGACAAACCGGGCGCAGAGCAGGATCCAGTAGGTGGGCGTCACAGAGGCGGCCATGGCGCCGAAGGTGATGAGCGAGGCCAGGAACATCAGTATATGCTTGGGCCGATACTTGTGCATGAGGATCAGCGAGAAGGCTCCGGCACAAACGCCGAGCGCATAGACCGAGATGAGGTGGCCTGCTTCTGGGATGGAAACATGCATGTTGTGGGCAATGTCGGTAATGATGCCCTCGATGATAAATTCGGCGATGCCCAGGGTGAACGTGCCCAGGGCAAGGGCAAATAGTCCTTTCTTCATTTGTGCTTGTGCGGTCTATGTTATCCTAAAAAATCGTCTGCAGAGAGGCCCTTTAAGGGAAACTGTCAGGGCGGGGGAAAAGAAAATTCCCGCAGCCCCACGAATGAAGCCACGGGAACCACCCCTGTGGGCGTTGACGGATTCGAACCGCCGACCCTCTGCTTGTAAGGCAGATGCTCTAAACCAACTGAGCTAAACGCCCTTCTTCCGAAATGCGGGTGCAAAGGTACGCCTTATTTCCGACACCTGCAAATTTAGAGGGGAATTTTTCGCCAATCACGACTTTTCTGTTGTCCATACCGATCAGAAGCCTTTTGCAGGAAGGCGAACCGAGAGCCGACACACAGAAGCAAGGACCAGGGCCGCAGAACAAAAACCAAGACTTCCTCCAGAGGCTATCCCGAAGGCATCCCGAAGCCTTGCCATCGGCCTTGAAGAGAAAGATTGGCTCATCCAACATTTCGAGTGACGCATGGAGTTGGGTAAGTGTCAAGGCTCATAAGAAAAACAAACAACTCCATCACTCCATTTTCTGGATGAGCCCAAAGACAGAGCCACAACGTCAAAGCGTCTCAGCGTCTCAACGTCTCAACGCAAAAAAGCATACTCCCATTTTTCTCCCCACCCTCCAACGCTCCTCTTTCTCTAATAATCATTCACATTTTCAATATTAGTATAACAATATATTATATATGCTATATATTATATATATAAATATAATAAGAAAGGAAAAGAAGAGAAAAAGCATATCTACCTTTGTTTTTCCACTG
>ULWI01015397.1_pt1 | contig 20348 bp, 17 predicted proteins | sample 1960301 | NCBI WGS metagenome assembly ULWI01 (sample SAMEA4835811, study PRJEB28245) | human gut metagenome | biome: gut microbiome; material: fecal sample | place: Denmark | collected 2008 | reverse complement strand
ATATATGCTGGAAGGGAGGACGATACGTGGTGGGTACATGGTGAAGCGTGTGATTGAAGCTTTTCCCTTAGAGCAGGGCACAATGAAACGACCATAACAAGCGGGTCGTTCATTTCGGATGAAGCCGTTTTGGGTTAAAAAACAGAAATACCCAAAAAATAATGTTTTTATTGACTTCAATCTCGGATTTTGTGGCTATCTTTGCGGTAAGATATGCTATACACAGCATAACCCAAGAATAAGAAAGCAAAACCATGACAGCTACAGAGCAGACAAAACAGTCGTTGGAGCGGTTTTTCAACAAGATTGCCCAAAAGTTACCCTCATGTGACGAACCGTCGCTGATGAGCGACATTCACGTCAGAGTGTCGCAGGAAAGCGGCGACGTGATGGCGTTTGACGACGACGAGAACGAAATAACCCGTTGTGTCGTTGAGCCTTGGATAGACAACAAGGAGGAGGACTTCTACGACAAGGTGACCAGTCAGCTCCGCCAGCAGATGACGGCGATGAGCCAGGTGGTGGAAGGTCTTGGCGTGATGAAGCCCTACAGCTACGTGCTCGAAGATGACGACAAGGACAGCATCGCAGAACTCTACGTCGTGGACGACGACACGATCATCGTGGGCGGCGACCTGATGGACGGACTGGACGAGGACCTGGACCATTTCTTCAACCAGTTGATGGATGAACATTGCTAAGCGACTGACCCTCGGGCTTTCCGCGCTAACCCTCGGCAGCATAGCCGCAACGGCGCAGCGCCACGAAATCCTCGACCCCAACATTCGGTCGCTGCAGGTCATTGCCGACAACGACTGGAGACGGATGCCCATCATCGGCCTCCGTGGGGGGCAACTGTCCGTCAGTTTCGACGACCTCACACACGAATACCACCGCTACGCCTACCGGCTGACGCATTGCGAGGCCGACTGGAAGCCCTCGGAAGCACTCTTCGAGAGCGACTACTGCGACGGCTTCGCCTCGGGCAACACCATCGACGACGTGCAGGAGAGCATCCTCACCAACACGCTCTACACCCACTATCGACTGACGCTGCCCAACGGACAGTGTGCGATGAAGCGGTCGGGCAACTACCTGCTGACCATCTACGACGAGAACGACGACGACCGCGAGGTGGCACGCATAGCCTTCATGGTGACGGAGCCGGCCGAGGCACAGATGGGCGTGGGGCTAAAGGTGCTGACCAATACGGACGCAACCATCAACCAGCACCACCAGCAGGTGGAGATGGAGGTGGGCTATGGAGGCTACAGGGTGACGGACCCACAGCGGCAGATCACCACCGTGGTGCTCCAAAACCAGCGCTGGGACGACGCCCGCTGGAATGCTCGCCCGCAATATACGATGGCCGACGGACTGAGGTGGAGCCACTGCGACGACTACCTCTTCTGGGCGGGCAACGAGTATCGGAAGTTTGAGATCCTCTCGACCGACGTGGCAGCCATGGGAGTAGATCGCATCGACTGGGACGGCACGCAGTATCATGCCTACCCCTGGACGGGAGAGCCACGCCCCAACTACATATACGACCCCGACGCAGACGGCGCCTTCGTGATCCGCAACTCGGACAACTACCATGCCAATACGGAGAGCGACTACCTGCTGGTACACTTCCGCTACCGCTGCGAAAAGCCCTTTCAGGAGGCAGTCTATCTGAACGGCAACTTCACGCAGGACCGCTTCCTGCCACAGTACAGGATGGAATATCATGCCGAGACACAGAGCTATGAATGCAACGTGCCGCTAAAACTGGGTTATTACAACTATCAACTATTGATGATCGACGAGGCAGGACGCCCTGCCCTGCTCCCCACAGAAGGTAACTTCTACCAAACAGAAAACAGCTACCAAGCACTGGTCTATTACCGACCGATCGGCGGACGCACGGACCAGCTGGTAGGCTATGCGCAGATGAAGTGCAACGAACGGTAGGAACAGAAAACCAAAAAGACTGACAGTGGTAATAGATATGAGAACAAGGAAAGCGATATTGCTGATAATGCTACTGGCGACGGTGCTGGGACTGGACGCAAAGACGTGGGAGGCAGAGGACATCCCGATGGTGCACCTCACCGACGCACGCCGCTACGTCTGCGACCCCGACGAGATCCTCTCGCAGACGGAGCGCGACTCTATCGACAGCTATCTCCTGCGCCTCGACAAGCAGTGTGGCGTGGAGTCGGTGTTCGTCATCGTAAAGCGCGTGAGCAACGGCGACACGTTTCGCTTCGCACAGGACCTGGGCAATCGCCAGGGAGTGGGAAGCAAGAAGACCAACCGCGGACTGGTGGTGGTGGTAGCCGTGGAGGACCGCCGATACTTCATCGCTCCGGGAGAGGGTCTGGAGAAAGACCTGACCGACATAGAGTGTGACGACATCGGGCGGGCTTGCATCGTGGCCAACATGAAGCGCGGAGAGCCCGGACAGGCCGTACTGGCCACGGCCCAGGCGGTCTATAAGAAACTGAAGACCGGGACGACAGGGATCCAGGAGAACACCGACGAGGACGCTGGCGCAGGACTGGCAATCGTCCTCTTCACCGTGATCTGCATCGTTGTCGTCCTCGTCATCCTCAACCGCAGGGACAACCGCGGCAAGGGTGGCGGCGGTGGAGGAGGAAGCCGACGCTCTGGCGGCCCCTTCATCATCTGGGGCAACCCGGGCCACACCAACGACTCCGGAAGCGGATGGGGCGGAGGATTCTCCGGCGGCAGCTTCGGAGGCGGCAGTTTCGGTGGAGGTGGTGCTGGCGGAGGCTGGTAAGCCTACAGCAGGGACCCACTCCAAAAGGAAGCCAAAGTCCACCAAGACTACGGAGACAACAACAGAATTATTATCAGAAATCTATTAGTATATGGAATCAAAGAAGCTAATGAAAGTAGGGGCTATCGTCGTGGTAGTCCTGATGATTGTGGGGTGGCTGGTGAGCAGCTACAACTCCATGGTGTCCAACCAAGAGGAGGTGACGACGGCGTGGAGCAATGTGGAGGCGGCTTATCAGCGCCGTGCCGACATGATGCCGCAACTGGCAAAAATCGTGAAATCGTATGCCAAGCACGAGCGCGAGACGTTTGAGCAGGTGACGAAGGCACGCAATGCGGCCACACAGATACACCTCGACGCAGCCGACCTCACACCCGAGAAGATCAAGGCCTTCGAGCAGGCACAGAACCAGGTGACGCAGGCGCTCTCCCGCCTCATCGCCGTCTCGGAGCGCTACCCCGACCTGAAGGCCAGCGAAAACTACAAGTCGCTGATGGTGCAGGAAGAAGGTACGGAGAACCGCATCAACGAGGCACGCCGCCGCTACAACGAGAGCGTGCAGGGCTACAACCTCTCCATCCGCCGCTTCCCCAACAACCTCCTCGCGGGTATGTATGGCTTCGAGCGCATGACGAAGTTTGAGGCTGCGCAGGGTGCGGAGAAGGCTCCGGATCTCGACATCTAAGGAAAAAGACATCGGCACGATGCGTCCGCTGCTTGGTGGACGCATCGTACGGATGCCCTACCCTCCTACTTTCTGACGATACTCCTCCTTGATGCGCTGCTCCACCTCGTCGAGCGTCTTGCGACTGACCCTGACAGCCTTGAAATAAAGGAAAACAAAGAAAAACACAATGGCGAGGACGAGGGAAATCACAAAATTGAGCACCTGCGACTTGACGCCCAGCCACGCCACAAACTCCATGCTACCGATGAGGGCGGCAGACGCCACCAATGCGTCCGCCCAGTTGTGCTTGCGGTAACTGCGGAGGATGCGCTGATACTCCTCGTCTTCTTGCAACAGACGCTGACGGTTGTCAGCCCATTTTTTCTCGAAAGTTTTCTCTATCATAAGTTTCTGCTTGGTTCGGTGATTCAAAAGATCGATGAAACGATCGTTCAGTGAGACAAAGCGGTCATACAAATAGGCGCGCTGTGATACCATCGCTCAGATAGATGCCCCGGCGAGTGAGGCGCAGGTGGTCGTCTTCGCGGACGAGATAGCCCTGGCGCAAGTCCTGGTCGGCAGCAGCTAAAAGGAAGTCGAGACGCTGGCTACCGAAGTCGCGCCGGATCTTGCCCAGATCAATACCTTCTGCTGTGCGCAGCGACGTCAGCACCACGTCCTCATAATGGGTGTCGAGATCGAGGGCCTCCACCGTACAGGGCCGTTCACCACGACCGATGGCAGCGATATAGATTTCGATGTCAGCCACATTCCACGACCGCTGCCGTCCGTCGAAGGAATGGGCGGAGGCGCCAAGGCCCATATAGGGCACGTCTCGCCAATAGCTACTGTTGTGGCGGCTCTCGCGCTGGGGCAAGGCAAAGTTGCTGATCTCGTAGTGGCGGTAGCCGGCAGCAGTAAGCCGGTCCACCAGGCAGTCGTACATGCGGAGCGAGAGGTCGTCGTCGATCTCTTGAATGCGCCCCTCGCTGAGCCAGCGATGGAGCGTCGTCCCCTCCTCGTACATCAGACTATAGGCCGAGATATGCTCCACGCCCAGACGGAGGGCCTCGTCGATGTCCTGTTCCCAGTCGGCGAGGGTCTCGCCCGGAAATCCGAACATCAGGTCGATGGAGATATTGCGGATGCCCGCCTGGCGCAGCAGCGTCGTGGCTCGTCGCACCTCAGCAGCCGTATGGCGACGGCGAAGCAGGCGCAGGCGGTCGTCGGAGAAGGTCTGCGCCCCCATCGAGATGCGGTCGATGGGCGATTGGGCAATCCAATCCGCAAACGCTGGGGTGACGTCGTCAGGATTACACTCCATCGTCACCTCGACAGGCTGCGGCCTATATACCTTATATATATAGGAGAAGAGACGGTCGAGCTGATCCGTTGTGAGCTGACTCGGCGTGCCACCCCCGAGATAGATCGTCGTGATGGCCTCGTCAGCAGGCAATTCCTCCGCCCGCAACGTCAATTCCTGGCAGAGGGCATCGACGTAGGCTTCGCGCAGCGCGGGAAGCGTCGTCGAATAAAATCCGCAATAGACGCAACGACTGGCACAAAATGGTATATGTATGTATAATCCTGTCATTTCACTTGCAAAAGTACTAATTAATTTTAAAAAACAGAGTACTTTTGCCATCGTTGTTTGGCTTTTACAAAAAAAATGCCTAATTTAGTGGGCGAAATGACAGAAATGCCTGTCCTCTTTCAATTACCCTACAAGTAAATAACGATATTATTAATCGCTTAAATCTATCCGATATGAAAGTATATCAGACAAATGAGATTAAAAACATTGCCTTGATTGGCAGTGCGGGTAGCGGCAAGACCACACTTGCCGAGAGTATGCTTTTCGAAGCTGGTATCATCAAGCGTCGTGGCTCCGTAGAAGGCAAGAACACGGTAAGCGACTATTTCCCTGTGGAGCAGGAGTACGGCTATTCGGTCTTCCCCACCGTATTCCATGCAGAGTGGAATGGCAAAAAGCTCAATATTATCGATTGTCCGGGTAGCGACGACTTTGTGGGGGGTGCCATCACGGCCCTCAACGTCACCGACCAAGCCGTCATACTCATCAATGGCCAGTATGGCCCGGAGGTTGGCACACAGAACAACTTCCGATATACCGAAAAGCTGCACAAGCCGGTCATCTTCCTCGTCAACCAGCTTGACAGCGACAAATGCGACTTTGATCAACTCATCCAAAGCATGAAGGACATCTATGGTCCGAAGTGCGTGCAGATCCAATATCCCGTCCAGACGGGTCCCGACTTCCACGAGATTATCGACGTGCTCATCATGAAGAAACTCTCATGGGGTCCGGACGGTGGCGCACCGAAGCGCGAGGAGATTCCCGCCGAGGAGATGGAGAAAGCCATGGAGCTCCACAAGGCACTCGTGGAGGCAGCCGCCGAAAATGACGAGGCGCTGATGGAGAAGTTCTTCGAGGAGGAGACGCTCACGGAGGACGAGATGCGCGAGGGTATCCGCAAGGGCCTGGTGATGCGCAACATCTTCCCGGTGTTCTGCGTCGATGCCCACAAGGACATGGGTGTGCAGCGCCTGATGGAGTTCCTGGGCAATGTCGTGCCCTTCGTCAGCGAGATGCCGAAGGTCCATAACACGCGTGGTGAGGAGGTGACACCCGACTCCAACGGTCCGGAGAGCATCTACTTCTTCAAGACGGGTATGGAGCCGCACATCGGCGAGGTGAGCTACTTCAAGGTGATGAGCGGATCGATCAAGTCGGGCGACGACCTGACCAATGCGGACCGTGGCAGCAAGGAGCGTATCGGACAGATCTTCGCCTGCGCGGGTGCCAACCGCATCCCCGTGGATCAGCTCAACGCGGGCGACCTGGGCTGCACCGTGAAACTGAAGGATGTCAAGACGGGCAACACGCTCAACGGCAAGGGTACGGAGGAGCGTTTCGACTTCATCAAATATCCCAACTCCAAGTATTCACGCGCCATCAAGGCCGTCAACGAGAGCGATACGGAGAAGATGATGGCAGCCCTGCTCAAGATGCGCCAGGAGGACCCGACATGGGTGGTGGAGCAGAGCAAGGAACTGGGCCAGACGATCGTTCATGGACAGGGAGAGTTCCACCTGCGCACGCTGAAATGGCGTATGGAGAACAACGAGAAACTCGCCGTGAAGTTTGAGGAGCCGCGCATCCCGTATCGTGAGACCATCACGAAACTCTCTCGCGCCGACTACCGCCACAAGAAGCAGTCGGGTGGTGCCGGACAGTTTGGCGAGGTCCACCTGATTGTGGAGCCATACGCCGAGGGCATGCCCGATCCGACGACGTTCAACATCAACGGTCAGGAGTTCAAGATGAACATCAAGGGCCGCGAAGAAGTGGACCTGGAGTGGGGCGGCAAGCTCGTCTTCATCAACTCCGTGGTCGGTGGTGCCATCGACGCACGCTTCATGCCCGCCATCCTCAAGGGTATCATGGACTGCATGGAGCACGGTCCGCTGACGGGTAGCTACGCCCGCGACGTGCGCGTGATCGTCTATGATGGCAAGATGCACCCGGTGGATAGCAACGAGCTCTCCTTCATGCTCGCCGCGCGCCACGCCTTCTCCGACGCCTTCAAGCAGGCTGGTCCGAAGATTCTGGAGCCGATCTACGACCTGGAGGTCTATGTGCCGGCCGACTACATGGGCGACGTGATGAGCGACCTGCAGGGCCGCCGCGCCATGATCATGGGTATGGACAGCGAGGCTGGCTACCAGAAGTTGCAGGCGAAGATTCCTTTGAAGGAGCTCTCCAACTACAGCATCGCGCTCAGCTCCCTCACGGGTGGACGCGCCAGCTTCTCGACGAAGTTTGCAAGCTACGAGCTGGTGCCCAACGACATCCAGCAGAAGCTCATCGCCGAGCATGAGGCCGAGCAGAAGGACGAAGACTAAAATGAGATTCTCGTCCGCGAGACGAGTCGCCATTAAATAGTTAGAGAGGGTGTGTCAAAACGAACGATCGTTTTTGACGCACCCTCTTTTGACTTTCAAAAGAAGCACGACACCACAAAAGTATGCATTGTTGGCGGCGACACGCGGGAGGCGAAGCGAGAAGGCGAGACGCGGGGCGAGTCGCTACGGGAAGTTATCGGGGGCAGAAGACCTTCATGGCCTTGGAGCCAACCTTGACGATGTTGATACCTCGCTGCAACTGCGGGATGCGGCGGCCCTGCACGTCGTAGTATTCCGCCTCGGTGTCGTTGAGCAGATCGACGAGGGTAGCGGCATCTACCTGGTTGGTACCTTCATCCACGCCGATGGTGAGCTGGGCGGATCCACCCTTCTGCGTAGCATCGGGCTGGATATAGGCGCGGTAGGCAGCTATCTTCACGCCGGTGGCAGCAAGCTTGTAGTCGCTGACCAGGCGGAACAGGTCTTTGGCGATGAAATAGCAGTCGTCGGCGAGTTCGATGGGGGCAAACGTACCCATCAGTCGATGGCCCGTCTCCCCCGTCTTGGGGTTTCTCACGGCCTTCGCCTTCTCACCGGGAGAAGCCGTACCACTTACGACGCGGAAGCTGGTCTGTTCCGCGTTCTTCTTGCGAACGACGACAGGCTGGCCTGCCTCTATCACGCCTTCCTCCACGCGCATCAGCTCCACACTCTCCGTTCCTACCGACTTCAGGGTATAGAAGTAGCAGGTGTTGTCCTCCGAACTGGGCTGGATGGTATAGGGCAGACAGAGCGTTGCCCATTCAGACTTTACCTCTCGCTTGTAGGAAGCGTCGTTCACGTCGCAGTCTTCGTAGAGCTTGTATGCCTTGCTGTCATCCAAAGGCAGTGCGTCGATGGTGAGTGGGTAGCCTGTGGCTCCAATGATCTCATTGCCATTCGTGCCAACCTTCTTGGTGAGATAACCCGATTTGTAGTTCGCGTAAGTCTCATTTTTCTTTGTAGGTTCGAAGGAGATAGCGCCTTTCAGTGAATGGCAGTCGCGGAACATATTTAAACTTGTGACTCCATAGATTTTGAAAAGATCGCTGACATAGATGGTCTGAAGCGCGGAGCATCCGTCAAACAAGTAATTAACAGAACCTGCCCCACGAGTGTCGAAACTGGACAGATCAAGCGTTTGAAGGCTACTGCATCCCTGGAACAACCCATCCAGCTGCATGCTGTTCTTATCAGTTATAAAGTTGGATACGTCAAGAGAGCTAAGACTACTGCAACCATTGAACATGTAGTTCATGCCGTCCTTTCGCACATACCTCGTATTGAAGTGAGACAAATCGAGCGTCTCCAAACTTGAGCAGCCATAGAACATTCCGTACATGTTTGTCACATTCTCCGTATTAAAACTAGAAATGTTGAGATCACGGAGCTTTGTGCATCCATTAAACATATTGCTCATATTTCCTACTTTCTCTGTGTTGAAATGGGACAGGTCGAGCGTTTCGAGGTTCGAACACTGGCCAAACATCTCGTTCATATACTTGACGTTGGACGTGTTGAGGTTTTCGATACCCTCTATGCTGGTAAGATTCGTACAACCACTAAACCATTTGGAGCACGTCGTGTGGGTTTCATCCCGGAAACCGGCTTTGAAGACCACCTTCTTAATTTCTGCAGCATGGTCGTTCCAATCCTGTCTATTTCCATATTGTAACTCATAGATATTGTCGCCCACGGGCTTCGTGGCGCCGCGATGGAAGGAGAGCGTGCCGGTTGGCGCATCCCATCGCACCCAACTGGCAGTAGCAGCCGTGAGATAACCTCCCGCTCCCGTGTGCGCCATTTCCACACCCGTCTTATCAGGGTTAAAGTTGGGCAGATTAACACATCCGGCAAAAGCATAAGGACCCTCGGTTACTTTATCTGTAGTAAATGCAGAAGTGACATAAATCTTCTTGAGGTTTTTACAATATTGAAACGCACAAAGCATGGAAGTCATATTGGGCGTTGCAAACGACGAGAGATCAAGCATCTCAAGCTTCGTACATGAGTAGAACATATGAGCCATCTGCTGCAGATTCTCCGTATCAAAACTGCTTAAATCAATACTTTCAAGGTTGGTGCACATATAAAACATTAAATTCATATCAATCACCTTGCTGGTATTGAAACTGCTGAGATCGAGACTCCGAAGCGACGAACATTGGGTGAACATTGACACCATACTCGACACATTTTCAGTATTGAAACCAGAGAGGTCGAGACTTTCAAGCGACTGACACGAAGAGAACAAGTACCGCATATCGGTCACAGATCCAGTTTTAAATCCCGAAAGATTGAGATTGGAAAGTGCGACACAACCATCGAACATATTGCCCATGTTTTTCACTTTTTCAGCATTAGAACCAGATAGATCGAGTTCGGTAAGGCTTGCGCAACCTCTAAACATTCCATTGAGATCAGTCACGTTGCTGCCTATGAAACCTTTGGGCAAGTTGATTGTGCGAAGATTCGTAGAGCCTACAAACATTTCAAACATGTTTGTGACCTTTTCCGTATTAAAGGAAGACAAATCAAGTGTTTCCAAGCTGGTACATTTGGAAAACATTTCTCGCATATTTTCGACCTCTGACGTGTTCAAATAGTCCAAGTGCTCTATCTTTGTCAGACCTTCGAAGCAGTAAAACCATTGATAACATGATTTGGGACGTGCATCCTTGAAACTCTCGTCGAAGACCACGGTCTGTATAGCTTTTCTTTCAACATAATTGGCCCACAAGGGTCTTGCATAAATTGCGTTGTCGGATGTTTGTTTATTCTTGTCATAATAGAGCGTGAGGGTCTGAGTCTCTCGGTCCAATCTCGCATACATTCTACGATCCTGTATCTGCGCCATCACGGGCTGCAGGAGCATCAGCATCAGCAAGAGCGAGAGCGCGCATCGGCGCTGCAAAAGATATTGGGTCATTTTCTTGATCATGTTGATAGTCATTTTTTGTTTTAGTTTGGGTGCACCACGGCACCATTCGTTGATTGTGATAGAAAGAAGGGGCAATAGGCTATTTATTCCCCCCAGAGGAAACCTTTCTCGTCTAAGATAAGTCCTGCTTCTTCCAGTTCCTGTCGATTCTGAAACCGCCCTCTATAAATCCTTACCTGCGAGAGGTTGTTCACCATGCACGGCTCAGTCTGTACGACGTGAACCTGGGGCTTGAGATACTTTTTTTTCTTCATACTTTTATTTCTTGTTTTTGATTATTGTCTTCACGATTAGTCCGTCGGGCGCCCACGACGAGGACTAAGCCTCCACAACGTGCGGGTCTTTCCGACCTTCAAAATTAGTACAAAAGTAGGGAAAAGTAGTGAGACAGGGTGTCGCATTGTCCTGTTCAGGTGTCTCTTTGGTGGTAAATAGTTGTCTTTTTCCTACCAAAGAGACAATGGTTCATAGCCAGGATAGGTTGCGTTTACATATTTTAAGAAATCAAGAAAAGAGCCGTCAAATATCAGAAAAGGGATCTTCAGATACGGAGAAAAGGGAATCTTCTGATACGGAGAAAAGGGCTCGTCTCCCTGTTACGAAAGAGACGCGTCCGAATCGTGGGCTTTGGCCAAATAGCGCTCCCGCCAAACGGTCGGCGTACACGCCTCCCGCGCTTTGAAGATGCGGTAGAGGTGGGTGCGGGAAGAGAATCCACATTCGGAGGAGATGATGTCATTACTATATTCAGGGTTTTCGATCATCATCTTCTTGGCTGCCGCAAAGCGGATGTCGCTCAGCCATATTCGGAACGTAGTGTTCAAACACTGATCGAAAAAGAGCGTGAGGTCGCCCTTCGAGATATGGATGGTATGGGAGAGCAAGAGCAGGTTGACCGCACCATCCCTATAGCCCAGAGCCGCACACCACTCGTCCAGTCGCTGCTGGATCTGCTTTCTTCGATCCTCTGGCAGCAACGTGGCAGTTTGCTGTTCCTTCGCCTTGTCGCCATCATGGGCAGCGCCGTCATGGCACGCGTCGCCATGGAGCGCGACGGCCTGTTGCGCTACCGTCTTCTCCTGCTGAGCGACTACGGCAGCAGGGCTGACCTTTCCCTCCGCCTCTTCGTCGAGCAGCGACTCCTTCGGCTGATAGCTGTAGCCCAGGGCCACGAAACTCAGGACGAAAAAGAGGAAAGCCATGAGCCCCAGAGGTGCAAAAAAGTAAAGCAACTTGGTGGAGATAATGGCAAAGGGCGACACCAAGGCGGGGAAGAAGAGGATGAGGAGGCTGGCGCGGGAGTAGCGTACATAGGGCATGATGTCGCCGCCCGCCATCGTCTCCAGCAGACGGCGGCGCTTGATGATTTCGCGGACGATGACGACGATGCAATAGACCACATTGGCGGCAAAGAGGGCCTGCATAGCATAGAGCCAGGCCCCGATGCGCATTTCGCCATGCTGGAGGAAGCCGATGAAGAAACAGGCGAAGATCGCCAGGTTGATCGCCGCGCAGACCACATAGACCCTCCTCCGCCGGACATGGGTGGCCTCGATATGGAAGATGCCCATCGAGATGAGCGAAAAACAGGGTGCATAGACGAGGGCATTGACCGTGGCACCCACCGCGTCGTCAACGGCCCTGAACCCATAGCGCATCTGCATCAGATAGTGCGCCGCCAAGCCCATGATGCCGACAAAGATCAACCATCGTGCGCGCTCATAGCGCGGATTGAGCCATCGCGTCTGGAGACGGGTGACGGCGAGGGTGAAGGCATTGAACAGCATGAACAGGAAGCATGCAAACTGCAGCAGAAACAAATGATCCATAGGGCAAAAGATCTCGTTGGAATCAGAAAATAGGTTTATGGACAAGGCATCTGCCCGGCGCTTGACGCCAGGCAGATGCCTCATAAAGATACAGGCTGTAGGGGGTACTACCCTCTCCTACTTCGTCATTTCATAGACCACGTCCATGAGCTCCTTGCCCAGGGCGTCGGCCTCCTCCATCGTGGCCGCCTCGCTATAGACGCGCATGATGGGCTCAGTATTGCTCTTGCGGAGGTGGACCCACTTCGTCGGGAAGTCGAGTTTCACACCATCAATATCCGTTACCCGCACGTCGTCCATCGATCCGAAGCGCTCCTTGACCTTGCCCAGGATGGCATCCATATCGGTGTCGGGCGTGAGGTCGATGCGGTTCTTGGCAATATAATAGGTCGGGAACGTCTTGCGGAGCTCACTGCACGTCAGTCCCTTCTGTGCCAGCGAACTAAGGAAGAGGGCGATGCCGACGAGGGCGTCGCGACCGTAGTGGCTCTCGGGATAGATGACTCCGCCATTGCCCTCGCCACCGATGACGGCACCCACCTCCTTCATCTTGGTGGTGACATTGACCTCGCAGACGGCAGAAGCGAAATACTGGCAGCCATGGCGCTCGGTGACGTCGCGCAGGGCACGCGTAGAACTGAGGTTGGAGACGGTGGCTCCCTTGACGTGGTCGAGGATGTAGTCGGCCACGCTGACGAGCGTATATTCCTCGCCATACATCTTACCGTCCTCCTGGATGAAGGCGAGACGATCGACGTCGGGATCGACGACGATGCCGAGGTCATAGCCTCCTGCTGCCACCTCGCCCATGATGCCTCCGAGATTCTTCTCCAGCGGCTCCGGATTGTGGGCGAAGTCGCCATTGGCCTCGCCATTGAGGATGGTGTAGCCGACGCCCAGTCGGTCGAGGAACTTGGGAAGGATGACGCCGCCGACGGAGTTGATCGCATCGACGACGACACGGAATCCACGCTTGCGGATGGCCTCCGTATCGACCAGGTCGAGCGCGAGGACGGCCTCGATGTGGCGGTCGTCGAAACTGTCGTCCTGGCGGTAAGTGCCTATATGATCGACATCAGCATAGCCGAAGTCCTCCTTCTCCGCCATGGCGAGCACGGCGTTGCCATCGTCCTTGGTCAGGAATTCACCCTCGTGGTTGAGCAACTTGAGCGCGTTCCACTGGCGCGGGTTGTGGCTGGCGGTGACGATGATGCCACCTGCAGCATGGCTCATGCGGACGGCCAGTTCGGTGGTCGGAGTCGTGGCAAGCCCGATATCGAGCACGTCATAGCCCATTCCTATCAGTGTGCCGCAGACCACCAGTCGGACCATGTCGCCCGAGATGCGCGCGTCGCGGCCTACCACGATACAGTTGCTGCCCGTCGGGTCGCTCTGACGGATAAACTTGGCATACGCCGTGGTAAACTTGACGATGTCCAACGGGTTGAGCGTATCGCCGGTAGGGCCTCCGATGGTTCCACGGATGCCGGAAATGGATTTGATCAGTGTCATATTTTCTCTTTAGTTTTGTAATTGCATGTTATCTTCCGCGCTCGTAGGTGATATCGTAGAGACACGGATAGACCGACATCGTGGCCGCATAGGTGCCCTCGGTGGAGGGTACGATGATGCGCACGCGGGCGATGCGGTCGTCGGCCGAGAGCGGCCTACCCACCTTGATGTAAGGCAGCGGGGAAAGCCATCCGTTGGGCACCTGGGTGCTGCCGGAACTTCTTCCATAGACTTGATACATCACACTCGACGTGGGGTCGAAAGAGGCCGTGAAGGTGCCGGAGGTGTTCGTGACCGACATCTTGTCGACCAGCGCGCTGAAATAGAGGATGTTGTTGGTGGCGATGATGCTATCGGTGAGGAGGTTGCGCTCGGTGAATCGGCAGAGCACGGTGGCCGTCTCGCCATCCTTGATCTTCTCTCCGCAACCCTTCTCTACGATTTGGAGATAGATGCCCGAAGACTCGAGCAGCACAAACTCGTTCTTGCTCACGTCGGTCATCGTGTCTTGATCGAAAAACTGGCGTTCGGAGATGACCGTCACGCTGCTGTCGTTGAGATACTGGCGGATGGCTCCGTTCTCTCGCTTGCGCTGGTCAGCATAGGTCTCGTCATTGCTGCACGCCGACCAGAGCAGAGCTGCGAGCGGGAGGAGGAGAAAAAGCGTTTTCTTCATCGGAATCTTTTACGTTCAATAATATCTTACTGCAAAGTTATAGCAAATCGTCTGTTCCACCATAAGACGACGCCCATTTTTAGCTACTTTTGACATTAAAGACTGCCCTACGGACCATGATCCTGGGCCGCGAGGGGTCATCGCAGCTGCTCCTTGTAGGCCATGATGGCTCGGAGGACCACCTGCTCGGCTTCCTCGATGGAGCACTCCAGGCGTCCGCCTGCCGCGTCTTCGTGTCCTCCGCCGTGGAAGAACTCCTCCGCCATCTTGCGGCAGTGGAACCCATTGCCCGAACGGAGGCTGACGCGTATGACCTGGTCCTTCTCGGTGTCCTCGCGCAGCGAGATGGAGAGTTTGAGTTTTTTGATCTTCTGCGGGATGTTGACCACGCCCTCCAGGTCGCCCCTGACAAACTGGAAACGTCGCATCTCGTCGCGCGTGACGGTGTAGTAGGCCGCATGGGAGGCCGGCAGGACGCGCAGTTTCTTGAAGATCACATAGGACCTGAACTTGATGGCCTGTGGCGAGTAGTTGTGATAGACGCGGTTATAGACGCGGTCTTTGTCCACGCCCTTCTCCAGCAGGTGGCTGATGATGAGATAGACGGCTGGCGCGTTGGAGTTGTAGGTGAAGGCCCCCGTGTCCGTCATCATGCCGCAGTAGATACATTGCGCCATCTGCAGCGTCATCTCGTCGTAGGCGCCCAACTGCCACAGCAGGCGGAAGACGAGTTCCGACGTGCTCGACATCGCAGGATGGGAGACGGAGAGCGCCGCCTCGACGGTCGGGCCAACATGGTGGTCGATGAGCAGTCGGGGCGCCTTCGACTGGGCAATGACGTCCGCCATGTCCCCCGTGCGCGAGAGGTCGTTGTAGTCGAGACAGCAGACGAGATCGGCCTTGTCAAAGGCCTCCTTCGCGCGGTCGGGATGCTTGTCGTAGCGGAGCAACGTCTGCGATCCCGGGAGCCACATCAGGAAGTCGGGAGCGGCATCGGGGATCACGCAGGTGACCTCCTTGCCCAGGGCCTGCAGATACTGAGCCCAGGCCAACATCGATCCGACGGCATCTCCGTCAGGCGACTTATGGACTGTGACTACCACAAAGCTGGCATCGGCAGTCAGCTGCCGCAACAGAGCAAGCTGACTGTCGTCCAGAAGGTTGATTTCCATGTAGAAATGGTTGGTGATACGATTAGAACAGTTTGGCGGGATAGACGCCCTCATCGACGAGGCGCTGGATGCGATCCACGACGCCCTGACGATCGGCAGGATAGGTGACGCCAAACCAATGGCTGGTGGTATCGAGGACCTTGACAGCCGCCGTACCGTCGTTGATGAGCTTGTTGACCATCAGCGGGATGAAGAACTCGGCCTTCAGGTTGGCCATGTTCTCCGGATCGGAGAGGAACGTCTTGAAGTAGTCCTCGCTATAGTCGAAATAGTCGGGCGTGAATCCCCATACGTTCATCGAGACCGGCGTGTTGTCGGGCGTCGTCACCCACTGGTCGTCGTCGTCCTTATACTGGACGGCGCCGTCCCTGCGCTCTATCTTCGTGCGCTCCACGACGGTGGCCAGATTGCCCTCGGCGTCGGTCGTGCAGATGCCACGCGATACCGTTCCGTTCTCGCTGAGCGTATTGCCCACGCGGAAGCCGACCATCGCATAGCGGTTCTTGCTGCCCTCGGGGAGCTCGGAGAGATACTTGCCGATGACCATGAAGGTGTCGCGATTGTAGAAGTCGTCGCAGTTGATGACGCAGAACGGCTCCTTGATGACGTCCTTGGCCATCAGTACGGCATGGTTGGTGCCCCACGGTTTCACGCGGCCCTCGGGCGTGGTGAATCCCTCGGGGAGGGCATCGAGGCTCTGGAAGACGAGCTCTGCGGGGATGTGGCCCTCATACTTGGCGAGGACCTGCTCGCGAAACTGCTCCTCGAAGTCCTTTCTGATGACGAAGACGATCTTGCCAAATCCCGCCTGGATGGCGTCGTAAATGGAGTAGTCCATGATGGTCTCACCATTGGGGCCAAGTCCGTCGAGCTGCTTCAGCCCGCCATAGCGGCTACCCATGCCGGCAGCCAAAAGAAGTAATGTCGGTTTCATGTCTTTTTATGATTTTGTCATGATTATACTTTGTTCTCTCTACCTCATTTATATAGCGCACGCGCGGCGCCCCATCTCTCCGGGGCCCGCCCAGGCGCTCGCCCTCCCCCACTCGGGGCTAATCGAGCAGGGTGCTGCTGCGTACGCGGCTCAGCGTCTCCGGCGTCATCTGGAGAAAACTGGCCACATAGACCAGCGGTGCGCGGAGGACGATCTGTGGCGCCAGTTTGCAAAACTTGCGGTAGCGCTCCTGTGCCGTCTCGAAGCGCACGAGGTCGGCCATGACCTGCGAGATCACGAGGCTCTCCTCCAATATCTTGCGAAAGAGGATCTGTATGTTCACGTTGTGGAGGGCCACCTGCTCCAGGCGATGCTTGGGGAGCGCATAGATATAGGAGGCCTCCAGGGCCTCTACCTGCAGATGGGTGGGCTCTTCGTGAAACAGGCTCTCGATGCACATGAAGATGGTGTGGTCCACCCCCAGGTGCTCCGTGATCTGCTTGCCGTTCTTGAAGTAGAACTGGCGGATCAGTCCGCGCTCCACATAGTAGATGTTGCGGCAGACCTCGCCCTCCCTTAGGATTATCTCGCCCTTGCTGAACTTCATGGGCACCAGCACGCTCTCCAGCACGTCGAGTTCCTCGTGGGTCATCGTACTGTACTTGCGTGCCAATTCGCGGGCCACCTCCCTGGGGGTTGCTATCGGTTCTCTCATCGTGTCTCCTCTTTTCTCCTTATATATATCTTGTTGGCCGAAGGATGTTCCTCCGGCGGTTAGTCCAATTTCAGCACGGCCAGGAACGCCTTCTGAGGCACCTGCACGTTGCCGACCTGCTTCATGCGCTTCTTGCCCTTCTTCTGCTTTTCGAGGAGCTTGCGCTTGCGGCTGATATCTCCGCCATAGCACTTCGCCGTCACGTCCTTGCGCACCTGCTTCACGGTCTCGCGGGCGATGATCTTCGCTCCGATGGCCGCCTGGATGGCAATGTCAAACTGCTGGCGCGGTATCAGTTCCTTGAGTTTCTCACACATCCTGCGTCCAAAGGCCACGGCGTTGCTCTCGTGGGTCAGCGTGGAGAGGGCATCGACGGGCTCGCCGTTGAGCAGGATGTCGAGCTTGACCAGCTTCGAGGGGCGGAACGAGTCGATATGGTAGTCGAACGAGGCGTAGCCCTTGGAGATGCTCTTGAGCTTGTCGTAGAAATCGATGACGATCTCGCCCAGCGGGATCATGAAGACGAGCTCCAGTCGGTTGCCGCTGACGTAGTTTTGGCTCACGAGCTCGCCGCGCTTGTCGAGGCAGAGCTTCATGATCGGGCCGATAAACTGGCTGGAGGTGATGATGCTGGCCTTGATAAACGGTTCCTCGATATGGTCTATCATCGTCGCGTCGGGCAGTCCCGAGGGGTTGTGTACCTCCTTCACCTCTCCTTGCTTGTCATAGACCATGTAGCTGACGTTGGGGACGGTCGTGATCACGTCCATGTTGAACTCGCGGTCCAGCCGCTCCTGGATGATCTCCATGTGGAGCAGTCCGAGGAATCCGCAGCGGAATCCGAAGCCGAGGGCCTGGGAGCTCTCCGGCAGGAAGGTCAGCGAGGCGTCGTTGAGCTGGAGCTTCTCCAGCGAGGCGCGGAGGTTCTCGTAGTCGTTGGGGTCGATGGGATAGACGCCGGCAAAGACCATCGGCTTCACCTCCTGGAATCCCTCGATGGCCTTGGCGCAGGGCCGTTCGACGTGGGTGACGGTGTCGCCCACCTTCACCTCCTTGGCGTCCTTGATACCGCTGATGATATAGCCCACCTCGCCAGCGGAGAGCTGTGCCTTGGGCACCATGTCCATCTTCAGTACGCCCACCTCGTCGGCGTCATACTCCTGGCCGGTGTTGAAGAACTTCACCTTGTCGCCCTTGCGCACCACGCCGTTATCGATCTTCACCAGCGTGATGATGCCGCGGAAGGAGTTGAAGACCGAGTCGAAGATGAGGGCCTGCAGCGGGGCGTCCTTGTCGCCCGTCGGCGCGGGGATGCGGTCCACGACGGCGCGGAGGATGTCATCGACGCCCTCGCCCGTCTTGCCCGAGGCCCGGATGATCTCCCCGGGCTCGCAGCCGAGCAGATCGACGATCTCGTCCTCCACCTCGTCGGGCATGGCGTTGGGCATGTCTATCTTGTTGATGACCGGGATGATCTCCAGGTCGTGGTCGATGGCCATATAGAGATTGCTGATGGTCTGCGCCTGCACGCCCTGTGTGGCATCGACGATGAGCAGCGCGCCCTCGCAGGCGGCAATGCTTCGCGACACCTCGTAGGAGAAATCGACGTGGCCCGGCGTGTCTATCAGGTTGAGCAAATATTTCTTTCCCTCCATCGCATACTCCATCTGGATGGCGTGGCTCTTGATGGTGATGCCGCGCTCGCGCTCCAAATCCATGTTGTCCAACATCTGACCCTCCGTGACTTGGATGGTCTTGGTGCGCTCCAACAGACGGTCGGCCAGGGTGCTCTTGCCGTGATCGATATGGGCTATGATGCAAAAATTCCGTATATGGTCCATTCTTGTATTGTAATTTCAAAATGCAAAAGTAGCAATAAAAAACGAGATACACGACTTCCAGCCCGTTTTTTGCTCGCCAACCGTGCAAAACCGTGCCACGGGACGCGCTTTGGCAAAACCTTTGTGACTCTTTTTGCCACTTAGAGGAAATAAAAAACACGATTTGGCGTTATTTCAATAGCGTGGCGATGGCGGACCCGGGACACGACCTGCCCCGGGGCGGCTTCGCCATAGCCGACATTTACAGAAACTAAAAGAGAAAAACTTACATGAAACAGACAATTTTAGTGACGGGCGGAACGGGCTTCATCGGTAGCCATACCACCGTGGAACTGATCGAGGCTGGCTACGACGTGGTCATCATCGACAACCTTTCCAACTCCAAGATAGAGGTGCTCGACGGCATCGAGAAGATCACGGGTGTGCGCCCGGCCTTCGAGCAGGTAGATCTGCGCGACAAGGCTGCCACGGAGGCCGTGTTCCAGAAGTATCCGGCCATCGCGGGCATCATCCACTTCGCCGCCTCCAAGGCTGTGGGCGAGAGCGTCCAGCTGCCCCTGCTCTACTACCGCAACAATGTTGTCTCGCTCATCAACCTCCTGGAGCTCATGCCAGCCTATGGCGTCAAGGGCATCATCTTCTCCAGCAGCTGCACGGTCTATGGACAACCCAACCCCGAGAACCTGCCCGTCACCGAGGACGCACCCCACCAGAAGGCCACCTCGCCCTATGGCAACACCAAGGAGATCAACGAGCAGATCATCTACGACTTCATCCATAGCGGTGCGGCCGTCAAGAGCATCGTCCTGAGATACTTCAATCCTATCGGTGCCCATCCCTCGGCGCTCATCGGCGAACTGCCCAACGGCGTGCCCAACAACCTCATCCCCTACGTCACGCAGACGGCAATGGGCATCCGCGAGCAACTGACCATCTTCGGCAACGACTACGACACGCCCGACGGCACCTGCATCCGCGACTACATCTATGTCGTGGACCTGGCCAAGGCGCATGTGGCGGCCATGGCGCGCGTGCTGGACCAGGAGACCGAACCGATCGAGTATTTCAACATCGGCACGGGCAAGGGCAACTCCACGCTGGAGATCGTCACGACCTTTGAGGAGGCCACGGGCGTGAAACTCAACTGGAAGTATGGTCCGCGCCGCGAGGGCGACATCGAGAAGATTTGGGGTGACTGCACCAAGGCCAACCAGGTGATGGGCTGGAAGGCGGACACGCCCCTGGCCGACGTGCTCCGCAGCGCCTGGAAGTGGCAGGAGAAACTGCGCGAGGACGGCGTGATGTAGAAT